>Ga0207137_1073_pt1 | contig 26119 bp, 15 predicted proteins | sample Alteio_BWMinHeat_9_FD_153572 | JGI IMG/M metagenome (GOLD analysis project Ga0207137, IMG submission 153572) | Enriched cells from forest soil in Barre Woods Harvard Forest LTER site, Petersham, Massachusetts, United States -... | ecosystem: Environmental > Terrestrial > Soil > Temperate forest >...
ATGCAAACTATCCGGGCATCGGTCCCTTTATATTTTATTGGGGCAAACTCGCAGCAATCTCAAAAGAATTTGCGGCCTTTGGGTTCAATACCTTTGCTGCGCAAAACGAGAAGCACTCATTCAAAAAAGCAATGTTGCGCCCAAATTATAGCACCATGTCCAGCCGAAAATAAAAGTAATGGTACGCATCTGGTTAGGTATGCTCTAATTCCCGTGAATATAGTGCCAAATATAGGTCTAAAACAAGCTAATTGGTATCATTAGATGGTTGATTTTATGCCAAATAGGCGTATAATAGAGTCTATTTGGCGCGCTATGCGCTATATTTTTATGCCAAATAGCTATTCTTTTGTAGCTATTTGGCACTGGAGCAAGGGGGATCTGAATGTCTTTAATACCGAAATCTATTGAGATCAATAAGCATTTTGTTGGTCGTGACAAAGAGATTCTGCGTCTTGAAGAAATTGGCGCAAGCAAAGAACCTTCCATCCTGATCGTTTATGGGAGGCGTCGAATTGGAAAAACAGAGCTGCTAGAGCAAACGTATCGAAATAGAAATATTATCAAGTTCGAAGGAGTAAGGGATAAACCTGAATCTGAACAAATGGCACGTGTGCTTTGGCAATTTTCACAATATCTTTCAAACCCTTATATTGCAAAGCTTCCTGTAACTCATTGGGTTGAAGTATTTAAAATAATAAATGACCATCTGCCTGAGGGAACATGGACGTTATATTTTGAAGAAGTGCAATGGCTTGCAAATTATAAAGAAGATTTCGTTGATGAATTAAAATATGCATGGGATGATTTTTTTAAAAACAAAAAAAATCTTCTCCTAATTCTGTGTGGTTCGTCACCCTCTTTTATAATCAATAAAATTATTCTATCAAAAGCATTGTACAACAGGTCGCAATATGAGTTACCGTTGCGTGAATTTAGCCTCAAAGAGACCCAGCAACTCTTGCATCCTCGTTCTAAACAAGAACTCTTAGATGCATATCTTTTGGTAGGTGGCATTCCTCAATACTTAAAGTGGCTACACAGTAAATCATCGGTTTTTATAAGCTTGTGTGAAAACAGCTTTATACCCGGCAGTGCATTTTTAAATGAATGTGAAAAAATATTTGTGAGTAGTTTAGAATCAAATAAACACTATCGAACCATCATCGAGTTTTTAGCTAAACGACGCTTCGCAACGCGGGATGAAATCCTGAAACACTTAAAATTAAAATCCAGTGGTGGAATCACCAAAATCTTAGATGATTTGGAAATCTGTAGATTTATCGAGCGTTACACCCCATACAATCTCAATGAAACCAGCTTGCTCGCACGATACTGTATTGTTGACCCTTATTTGCAATTTTATTACAAGTTTATCAAGCCTATCAAAAAGCAAATTGAAAATGGCGACTATGAGAACAACCCAACGAAAGCGATAAAAACCGATGCCTTTTACAAATGGCTTGGTTTTGCATTTGAGCGATTTTGCCGAAGAAAGCACACTTTGATTGCCGATATTCTTCGGTTTGGTGCAGTAAACTATCGCTCGGGGGTTTATTTCAGCCGAAGCACCAATACGATTGATCGTGGATTTCAATTTGATTTGGTCTTCAATCGTGATGATAAAGTGCTCACATTATGTGAAATAAGATATTCTCAAGGAAAAATAGGTGTCGGTATCATACAAGAGTTTGAAAATAAATTAGCACAATTTCCCAATCATCAAAACAAAACACTCCATAAAGTTCTCATTACTACGCTCGGCGCTGACGAAAGCCTATTAAATAGAAGTTATTTCGATGACATCATTATCGTGGATGATTTTCTGTAGCATAAATTGGTTGAGACTAGGCACTATGTGATATCGGCTTGCATATACTCGAAGCGTCCGATATTTCAAAGATTAGTAAGTCTGTATTCGACTTTCGGAAGAGTTACGCCATTGTCTGCAGAATGAGACGTGCGAAAGCGAGTTGTTTCATTACATGCTTCTTGCAACAAAATTGACTCTGATATAGAGTAGAAAAACACAACTATTTTTTGTATGGAGTTTGATAAAGATGGAATCTAAGCGAAAGCGCCATAACCCAGAAGAGAATGTCGATCACACGGCAATTTCGCTATGGCTTAGTCATATTAAACATCAAACCGATATGCAGCGTTATGAAGCGTTTGCAAAGATTATTCGAGAAGTATCACCAGCATATGTTAATGAGCTGTTGCGTCACCTAAGTCCTATAGAGTTAATGAATTTAATATCGATAAAAAATTTTACGATCGTGAAAACATTGACCGAATTTATTGCATGTAACACTAACGATCTAGAAAGCTCTTCGCATAAACTTTTGTTCCTCAGTAAAAAAATATTGATGGATCATGAGTTGTTTGATGATAAAACTCTTGAGGGCTATTGGGAATGGGTGAGTCCTGCAACGAAGCCCAGCATTTTACAAGCGCTTGATATCACTGTCTTTGCTACACTCTTTGTTCGCGCAAGTGAAGCTTTGACTAATGATTTATTGCAATGTCTTCCAAATTATCATTGGCTCGCTTTGCTAGCACATAATGATTTTCTCTTTTGTCGGAAGTTAGTTAGCGCAAAAAATATTAAACTATCAATAACTAAATTAGATCTTATTTTAAAACAACGTTTTAGAGAGCAACAACAAGCTTTAGCACTGACATGTTTGAAAACAGCAATATTAGAAAATAGCTACGATTTTTTCTTTTCATTTGCTAATCTATATTCAAACCTTCTAGAAATACTGCTCAGTTTAAATACTTATGACTTGTTAATCACCGCCTGTAATTGTGCAAATCCTGCTTTTTTAAATTTACTGATACCTCACATAGTTGGCAATTTAAAGAAAAGAACATTGATATTGGTTGCGACTTGGCTAACTATTGAATTAAATGCGCAGGAGTTGGAACATGACCAGCTACGTTGCAGTCTCATTGCTGATATTAATAGCATGTTAGTAGAAGATGAGTTATTACAGAAATATCAACATATCACTGATGAAGAAAAATTAAACTCAGCGAAAATAGCTATTCTTGAAATTATATCAGGCGAGCTTTCAGGAAATAAAAAAACTCTTCTGCTGACGGCTCTAGTGCTGCAAGTGAAATTGAAAACAAATCTAACGAGTCTTCTTCAGTATCTCGTTGAGCGTTCGAATCTACAAAAGCATCTTTGTATTGACCAGAGGGAATTCATGGTTACACAAATCTTAAATACCTATCTCGGCTACAATAAATCTGAATTTCCGATTTCACAGGCTTCACAACATGAAAAATATCATCAATTTAAATCAACCACCATATCGAGATTGAGTCTGCTAGGTTCAAAAAGTTTAAGGCAAGAAATTGAAAATCGGCTTAACGAGTTGAGGTCTTATCGTGCTGTGGATCTTTCGTTGGTACGTCGCATGATTATGCCTCGAGCTACACTGGACGAGCAAAAAAAGGAAGTGGAAGAGAATATCTATATCAAAATCGATCAACTCTCTGCAGCTATTTCAGCAGTGTGGTTAGATTCATTGGATATCAGTGAAATCCCTGGTTCTAAAGTTCATTTTGACCTTGCTGCAACATTGTTGTATAGAAATCCGTCGCCTTTTGCTAAGAATCCTATGCTAGTGGCGTCTATCGGGTTTTTTGTGCAATTGGAAAGAAATATGAAGCAAATTTTACGAATTCCAATTCGTATGCAAGATCAGAGCATTGTAAAAATAAGTGCAGATGTTCCTTTTTTAACAAATGATACAGGCGCTTTAATCTGTGAACATCCATTGAAAAGTTTAATATACTATTTGCTTTATGACGCAGTGATTACCAAAATTCTTAGAAAAGCAGTTCAAGAGGGTGACCCCATCGTGAAATTAGTTCATGCAATTACACTTGATTGTCATACTAACGTAATGCCCTGTAAGTCCTGTTTGCAATTTGCTGCTGATGCACAAAAAACGCAGACAATCTTGGACAAAATAATTACAGTTATGAAGTCAAGAAATATTCCATTTCATCCTGGTAATTTGACATTCTTAATCCGTATTAGCTTACAATCTATCACTAAAGTGAAACAACCACAGATCTTAGAAGCAAAACCTGAATCTCTATTTACCACGCCAAGCAGTCAATTTACTCCATTTTCACAACAATCGAATAGTCCAAGTCAAACTGATCATTCTCGCTTCCTATTGAAGGATGTTATCAACCCCGTATTAGTTTTGAACATTGCTGATGAAAATTGTCCACCGCCGAAACATTTTGAGCCAAGATATTACTTAAAACCCAGTGTCATGCCAAATATGAAATGGCTGAGCAATAATTCTATTGTTATTGCGCAACAACCGATTGCAGAAGATAATATAGAACGTCCACCCGAAGTTGAAAAGTATACGGCTCTAATTGGCAGTTGCAACCCATGATTTTTGACATCTATCAATAAAGATGGCGATCAAGTCCACCTTGAAGGAATTGGTGGAGAGAACGTTTACGATTAGAGTTTATGAATGCAAACGCTAAATTCAGTACAAACCATTAACGGATGTTCTTTTACTACGTTCGCCACCAATAAATGTTGCAGCTGTAATGCTCACGGGGTTTTCGAATAGGTTTGCGTCTAATAATGCATTGGGTTTTGCCCTAACGCGGTAAACTAGAGCAGTTCTCGGAAGTTGCGTTTTTTGTACGCGATGCGTCGCTGGAATTAATTTTCCGTTGGTGATCAGAGTTAACGTTTCGCCGAACATGACTAACAATTCATTTTCTTGTAGTTGATTTTCGATGTTTATCCATTTGCCTGTCTGATCGAAATCATAAATTTCTAACGCAGCTATGTTGCTCCGGGGTAAGATTGTTAGTAAGCCCAGATCTTGGTGTTCAGCGGTTGATACGCCGAGCTCTTTACCGCCATAATATTGAAAACCACCTAACACTGAATTGGCTAATTGACCTGAGGACAAAGGTTTGTCATCAATTAGTTGATATAAATGTTCTGGAGGCCAACCCATTTCTGTTGCAATAAAAGCCAAACATTCTTTGGAAAAATTGTACATAAACTCGAGATAATCTCGACAAGGATGCAAAACTTTTGGCATCGTGTTGTCTCTGATTAAAAAAAGTTCTTTTTCTGCGGATGAGAAATAGCCATGCTCGAAATCGTTGCGATGGTATGCTTGTTTTTCAGTAGAATTTTGGCTAAAAAACTGCGCGGTGGCGGTTTCTGCTGCTTTAAGCAAATCTTTACAGTGTAGTTCAGCGACCAGATAACCTGCGTTTTTGTTCAGTCGCATTCTCATTAATCCCCACTCAACCTCATGACCAAATGAACTGTGGATTCTTTGCCGATTTTATAATCTTGAAGAGTTTTGCCATCATCGAGCTGCTGTCCAGCAAAAATCATGCGTTGCTGATCCGCGGGAATTCCTGCTTTAACTTCAATCAGTGCCTTAAAAAACGCAACGGAAGTGGCTGGCCGAACTTTCACGGTATAAGTACTGCCATTAAGACCTTTAACAAACACTTGATGTTTTGGAGGTTGATTCTGCGCATGAATTGGAACCTCTAAATCAAAACCCATTTCGTCAGCTACCCGCGTTAATCGTTTTATACCATGATTCCAGGTTAGTTGAATGAACCCAGCCTCTAACATGTACTTTAAAAATTCGGTATTGTTTTTTTGATACACAACAGCCACATCCAGAAGGCTCCAATTATCTGCAGTGCGCATCATATTAATATTTTGAGATAATGAAACTAAAATTCTGAGCTTTTCTATATCACCGGCAATGATGGCACGTTTCATTGGGCTCACCAAATCCGCATCAGCATATTCGCGACGGAAAGATAACATGCATTCAAGCTGCTTTACATTTGCACAATCTAGCGGTGAGCGATTTTTAACTAATTGAGTAAAACAAGAAAAATCATTTAGATGGGAACAGATTAATAATGTCATTTCGTGAGTTTTAGCCAAGCACAATGCTAAAGCTTCATTACCAATTACGCTAATACCTTCACGTATTAATTTTGCTGCAATCAAATAATGCTGAGGAGTAAAACCATATTCCAAGCAATCCAATAATAAGGTGGTAAAATTATCCGTGATTTCATTTAAAAATAAGTCTAATGCGCCATCAGCACCTACTCTAACAGCAAGACGTGCAAGATAAAAGATCACAGCACCTTGCGGAGTAAGACCAAGCATTTCGATCAGACCAGTGATGCATCGTGGAGTATTGATAATTTTATTAAAATTGACAATCAGCTGCGGGAATACATTTAGCGAATCCTGCATAATCGCATATTGACACCCTATCAAATTACGAACCTCATGATTTAAGGGTAATAAAGTCAGACTAGATGCTATCGCTTGTGCTTCAGAAAGCATCCTCAAACGTGGATCTATACGCAAAAGTCTCTCTAAAGCAGTAGTATGATCTAAAGCGATTGCTTCATAAAACTTATCCCAACGACTAATCGGCATATAAACTGAATTCTCAGAATCATTATGAAATAACTCAGGGCTTGCAGCAAGGCAGGCTTGAATTGCAACCTCAAAAGATTTGACTGCAAATAACTTGATATGATTACCAGCATGAACCATTAATGGTTCTCGTGTCATCGGACTAATATTGTCGCCACTACGTTCAACAGCGCCCATAATATGATCTTTTTCATAGACATTACCGTCACTAGCAAGCACAGGCTCTGCCATTAATAAGAATGACAAAGGACATTGCAAAAGTTGGAATAAGGCTTTTGTATCAGCCTCAGACTGTGAACCTAACTTTACCGATTCAGGATATCTTGATTTCCATTCCCCCACTGCGCTTTTGATGGGGTGTACTGGCGTAACATTGTCACTCAATTTAAGTTCGACTTGATGCTCAAGGAAAACCTGACGCTCATAGATCAGCCCATCACTCGCCATCACGGGATCATTCATTAATTTTTGAGTTTTCGCACATTGCAGTAAACGCAACAATATCGCGCTAAAATCTATTTTTATGTAGCCGTCTTGAGCTTTCATTTAATTTACCTCAAATTTTCATAATTCCTGAGCTTGATTATACCCACTATTCCACCAAAAAACCATCCCGGGCATTGCGAGTTGGATTATCCCCTCTTCAAAAAGATTGCTTCGCACGCTGATTTTATAAGGTCACTGGCTATAGATTTTTTCTGGTTTGCTTCGCATAGTGCTCGCAATGACGGAGCCTCGCCATCAATTTCGCGGGGATAACCCAACTCGCAATGACGCTACATTTAGATAGACGATAAGGTTGACAGTTGCTATACTCGGCGCTCTATAAAAATAGGTTTTGATAGAATGCGAGTAACACAAAAAGAAAATGTCGTGTTGAACGTGGACAGCCGTGAAAACAGCGTCGGCGAGACCCTCACACATTTTGGGTTTTTGACTCCAGAAAAAAAGCGTTCACGATCTGCTAATTCGCCGGCACGAAGAAATATATCTCATTCACCCAGACTCAAACGCACCCCCATTACAGACCATTTCTCATCAAATGAACGCCCTATTTACCTGCCTAATCAAGATGAGCATAACTTTCTGTGCGAAATACTCAGTACGTTTGAGCATAATAGTATTTATCCACGCCGTATTTATCGATTTGCCTTTGAACAACTGGAAGCCTCTCTGTGGCAACCAATGAAAGCGGAATTTCATCATTGTATTAACGCATTGATACTAGGAAATACCCCACCTTCGCTACCTGATTTTATGACAATCCATGAGACCAAAGCAAAAATTACAGCTTTATTTGCAGGCCGGTTTAAAAGTCACGCCAATTACTTCAAAAATCAAGTTCTCGCATTACAATCGAGGTTAACGCCAGCAATCTTTAATTTTAATCTCTCATTTACAGAAGAGTCGGATTTTACAATCGCCAAAGCTTATTTAGCCAAATTAAAAAGTATACCAACGAAAATCGGGCAAGTCGTGTTTTTGCAAATTGAAGGTAATTTAGAACAGTTGCTTCTCACAGCAAATCGTAATGATGCTTTGACTGACTTTTGTCTTGAACCTTGTGTTAAGCCATTCTGGAGTAAACTGGTTGCGCATTTGCATCCTGAGATTATCCAATTTTTAATGAACTATCTCACTACTGCAGCCACCATTGAAAACATTCACCCTTTTCACTTTATCAGTGCACTTTACGATTTACACCGTGATTTATCAATGATGAGCGGTCAACTTGAAAAAATAGTAGCATGTAAATTAGCTGACTATCTGCCGGAAAACTCCAGAGAGGCATTACTCGTTCTTCGCAGTCCCTTTGGCTTATACAATGATAAAAAAACAGAGGAACTCAACTCAATACGTCTTCTGAGAATAATAGGTGACACAAAAGAATTTAATGAAATGCACGAGCTGGATTTCCAAAAACCTGAAATCAGTGGCACGCCATTCCTTAATGGCATTAAACAAAAAACGTTCTCGCAACACATGCGAACCCTATTTAGAAATTATACTCGACTCATAAACGATCACTATGATTTCGCCACATTGCACGCTTTTGGTGGCGCACAACAATACGTTTTTGACAAAGTTACACGACTTTCAGGTATTGATAACTCACCCCCAGTAAATGCTTATAAACAAGCTCTAACTACACTAGATCAAATCTCTTTCACGTTATCCAACTTCCGAACCAGCTTCACAGCACAACTCGAGAACTTGAAAACTTTCATGCTTTATTTTATTGAGAATAAAATTCACAATCTAGTTATAGCCCATGAATTAAGATACCAACCAGAAGATCAATGCTACTTATTATGGCTATCAAGAGTGCTAGATTCTATAGCTCAAAATAGAACTTGCGATGAACTTGACGTCACAGAAAAGCAAACATTCGCAGATACTTTACACCAATACAATACAGCAATATTCCAAATTTACGAATCGATTGAAACTTTCAGAACCCAAATTGTGCAAAAAATGACGGAATTTAATCAAATCCAATGCGAAGATAAATTTATACCGCAACTGATACAAACAGGCTTTCAACTACTCAGCGCTCAGATGTCAAAGTATGAACAAAAAGCATCGCATATTGAGGAAGATACAGGTGCAATTTGTAAGAGCATTAATGCAGCGGGTATGAGCATGACGAATCAATCACCAAAATTATTTTAATTTCAGCGATTCTTTTTTACCCAATACAGGTTTCTCAATTGTTGTTGGCATACGTTGATTGAGCCAATGTGTCGCAATTTCTTTGCGTGCTCGAGTAGCATGAATCTCAGCTAAACTGGGTTTAGAATTTTCAACATCCTGCGCATTTTCATCTGATTTTTCCATGTGACACTCCTTGTCTTTGGTGTGTGAAGACTACCAAAAAACCAAAAGAAAGGCCAGCAAATAATTCTTTTCACAGCAATTCCAACACCCATGGAAAATAACTGGCAAGGAGAAAAAAAAGTTTTATGTGGCACGGCAGTAGATTGTCAGAGTTTGGTGTGTCTTCTTTCGGGGTAACTACTCACCCTAAAGATCGAAATGGCCAAAACGTTCAGATTTTGTCCAGGTCTGGTGAAAAAAGAAATCTTAAAACCGGAGTTTACGATTGTAAATGAGGATTTTAAGATTTCTTTTTTCGCCGGAGCTGGGCGAAATATGGACGTTGCATCTAGGGGCAAGTAGTTACCTTTCGGGATCGTGTCGAACCAGGGATCGTGAGACGCGAAGTCCCACATGGAGGTGCTTGCCAGGACGGTCCCGAAAGAAGACACACCAAACTCTGACAAGCTGCTGCAAACGGTGATCTACTTATGGGCAATGAAGCAAAAAATCAATAAGGTGTGCTACGCACGCTTGAAGAAATTGACAGTAAGCAATCGGCTATATATTTTTTCCTGGTTTGCCACGCTGTTCGCTCGCAATGACGGTGCCCCGGCTCGCACGACAGTGCCCCGGCTCGCAATGACGGAGCAGAAAAATAAATTTAGCGTGCGAAGCACTCCTTTTCAAAAGGAGCGCCAGGAACCAAGGACGTTATAACCGCCCGTGACACTGCTTGTATTTTTTGTTTGAACCGCAAGGACACGGATCGTTGCGACCTACTTTATCGCCTTGACGTACTACGGTTTCTCTTTCGAAATCGCCGAAGTCTTCGTCTGCATCGGCCCCAGCACCTACTAATGCGGCAGCAGGTGCGTGTTGAAATTGCAGATTATGCGGTTGCGGGGTTGGCGCCATTTGCATTTGCACTGGCTCTTCCATTCGAATTTCTATGCAGCAAAGTGTGCTAATGACGTCGCGCTTAATGTTTTCTAACAACTCTGCGAACATATTAAAGGCTTCGCGTTTGAACTCTTGTGCTGGATCTTTTTGAGCGTAACCGCGTAAATGAATTCCTTGGCGCAAATGATCCATTGCAGCGAGATGCTCTTTCCAATGAATATCTAAACTCTTCAGCATGACGGTTTTTTCAACTTGGCGCATAATTTCTGATGTGAAACGTTGTTCACGTGCATCGTAATGTGCTTTAACTGCATCTTGAATACGTTGACGCAAAGTTTCTTCGTCAAGTTCGGTTTCTTGATCTAACCATTGACGTAATGGTAGTTTGATTTTGAAATCTTCCGCTAGGATTTTTTCTAAACCTTCAACATCCCATAATTCTTCCATGCTTTGCGGTGGAATAAAATCATCAATTAAATGACCAATCGCATCTTCCCGAATAATACTGATTTCTTCTTGAATGTTGTCGGCAGACATTAAATCAAAACGTTGTGAGTAAATAATTTTACGTTGGTCGTTAGCCACGTCGTCAAATTTTAATAACTGTTTACGCATGTCGAAGTTATGACCTTCCACTTTTCGCTGCGCATTGGCGATTGAGCGTGTGACTAATGAATTTTCAATCGGCACATTTTCTTCCATTCCCAAACGACTCATTAAACCGGCTAAGCGATCAGAAGCAAAAATACGCATTAAACTGTCTTCGAGTGATAAATAATATTGTGATGAGCCTGGGTCACCTTGACGACCTGAACGACCACGCAACTGATTGTCGATTCGACGTGATTCATTACGCTCGGTGCCTAACACATGCAAACCACCCGCAGCAACCACAGCATCGTGACGCTTTTGCCAATCCGCTTTTACTGCGGCGATTTGTTCGGGCGTCGGATTTTCCATCTCGCTGATTTCCATCTCGACTTGACCACCTAACACGATGTCAGTACCACGACCTGCCATATTCGTTGCAATGGTGACAGCGCCTGGACGTCCTGCTTGGGAAATAATTTTCGCTTCTTTTTCGTGGTATTTCGCATTCAATACTTGATGAGGAATTTTTTCTTTCGTCAAAATATTGCTGAGCAATTCGGAGGTGTCAATTGACGTTGTGCCGACAAGCAAAGGCTGCCCACGCTCATGACGTGCTTTAATATCTTCAACGATGGCATTGAATTTGCCTTTTTGTGACAGATAAACCACATCGGTTTGATCAACACGCACAACCGGTTTATTGGTTGGCACGACCACCACTTCTAGCCCGTAAATTTGTTGAAATTCGTAAGCTTCTGTATCAGCTGTTCCTGTCATACCCGCTAATTTTTGGAATAAACGGAAATAATTTTGGAACGTAATGGAAGCAAGTGTTTGATTTTCACTGCGTATTTCCACGCCTTCTTTGGCTTCAACAGCTTGATGCAAACCTTCTGACCAACGACGCCCGGACATTAAACGACCAGTGTGTTCATCAACGATTGTGACCTCGCCGTCTTTCACGACATAATCCACATCCACTTTATAAATCGCATGCGCACGCAATGCAGCATTAACGTGATGCATTAAAATAATATTGCTGATATCGTACAAACTTTCGCCAGGATTAATTAAACCCGCTTCGAGGAATAATTTTTCAATTTTAGCGTGGCCTTCTTCGGTTAAATACGTTTGTTTAGATTTTTCATCAATTTTGTAATCACCTGGACCATTTTCAACTTCTTGCTTAATTAATTTCGGCACGATTTGATTAATGCGAATATATAATTCAGAACTTTCTTCGGCGGGGCCTGAAATAATCAGAGGGGTTCGCGCTTCATCAACTAAAATACAATCCACTTCATCGACAATAGCGTAATGCAAATCCCGTTGCACACGGCCTTCAAGATTGAACGACATGTTGTCACGTAAATAATCGAAACCAAATTCGTTGTTGGTTCCATAAGTGATGTCGGCTTGATACGCGAGTTGTTTGTCGTCAAATTGCATATTGGTGAGAATACAGCCAACGGTTAAGCCGAGGAAATGGTAAATCGGGCCCATCCATTCTGAATCGCGTTTCGCCAAATAATCGTTCACCGTCACAATGTGCACACCGCGACGACTGATCGCATTCAAATAGGCCGGTAAAGTTGCCACTAAGGTTTTACCTTCACCCATTCGCATTTCGGCAATTTTGCCATCATGCAACACCATACCACCGATTAATTGCACGTCGAAATGACGCAACCCTAAAGTACGTACACTGGCCTCGCGCACTAAAGCGAAGGCTTCAGGCATAATCGAATTGATGGACTCCCCTGACTCCAGACGTTTGCGAAATTCGTCGGTTTTGGCGCGCATGGCGTCATCAGACAATGCCTGCATCGAACTTTCAAGCGCATTAATCTGATCAACCATTTTAGACATACGGCGTATCAAGCGCTCATTGCGCGTTCCAAATATTTTGCGTAATAGGGTCATAATCATTTTGGGCAATCAACCTACATTGTTTAAACAAGAAAAACTCATCTATTATGGCACATTTCCCTCTTCGAGAAAACTGTATATTGAGACTTAAGTGCTGTATTATCTAGGCTATGAAAGACCTAAACCAATTGCTGGATCATCAAAAACTGCATGACCTTATTCACCATGCGGCTTCTTTGCGCAAGTTGGATGCTGTATTGGAGGCCATTTTACCTCCTGCAATCAAGGGGCATGTTCATAGTGCTCGTCTCGAAGATCAGACCTTAACGCTGATCACCCCAAACGCCAGTTATGCTACGCAAGTGCGTTTTAGCAGCAGTGCTTTATTAGCTGCATTGAATCAACAAATGCCACAACTGCACATTAAAAATTTAAGCTGTCGGGTTAAACCTGCTGTAACAACACAGGCTGCAACACTCAAAAAAATTGACCGACACATCTCAGATGATGCCGCCGACAGCATTCTCAAAGCTGCAGCTGCAATGTCTGATGAACGGTTACGAAAGATCTGGCAAAACTTAGGCAGCAGCGCAGTGGCGTGCAACCGCAACCGGCGGCGCAAAACTGACTGGTGACTCTTGAGTATGCTCTAGCGTGATGATTTCCCAAGCACTCGCATCTGCCAATAACTCACCTAATAATGCATTATTTAAAGCGTGACCTGATTTGTAACCGGTAAAATGACCAATCAAATTCGCACCTAATTGATAGACATCGCCGATGGCATCTAATAGCTTATGACGCACAAATTCATCGGTGTAACGTAAACCATCTTCATTCAGGATACGAAATTCATCGAGTACGATGGCGTTATCTAAACTGCCACCCAAAGCCAAATTATTACGACGCAAGTATTCATATTCTGCTAAAAAACCGAAAGTACGAGCGCGGCTGATTTCTTTAATATAGGCCATACTGGAATGTTGGAAATCTAAACTTTGACTGCCTGCACGAATGACGGGATGCGGAAAATCGATGGTCATTTCAAAGCGTGAACCTTGGCTGGGCTCAAGACGCGCCCATTTATCACCGTGCATCACTTCAATGCGCTTCTTAATGCGGAAAAAACGCTTGGGCGCATTTTGCTCAACCACGCCTGCAGCCTGAATCAAAAAGACAAATGGACCGGCACTGCCATCCATAATCGGAACTTCAGCTTCATTAAGCTCAACAATGGCATTATCTATACCTAAGCCAGCAAACGCCGACAGCAAATGCTCAACGGTTGAGACCAGTACGCCGTTTTTACATAAACTGGTATTTAATGTGGTATCACCAACGTTAGCGCTGTTAGCGGGTATCTCGACATGTGGGTGTAAATCGACACGGCGAAACACGATGCCGGTGTCTACTGGAGCCGGTTTTAAAGTCATATTGACTTTCTTGCCGGTATGCAAACCGACGCCCATGGCACGAATCTCATTGATCGTCCGCTGCTGAATCATTAGTTATCCATCAAAATGTTTAAAATTGCTGAGCATTGTAGCATATATTATATAAGTTACAATCAATCTTGTTCCGAGCGAAAATCTCGGTCTTGCCGGCGTAAGAACGCCGGAATATCGAGATAATCTATGTCTTTGTTCTCAGCCTCGGCTACTGGCGCCGTCGCCGGCTGATTGCGGATGATGGTAGGTTTTTCTAACTGATGATAGTCAGGTGCAGCTTCTTGACGCATTAAGTCGATAGGCTTCGCGTGACGTTCTTCTTCGGCAGGCTGTTGATGGCCACCGCCCAAACCGGTCGCAACTACTGTCACGCGCAGTTCTTCGGTCATTTCTGGATCAATTACCGTACCGACCACAACCGTCGCATTTTCTGAGGTAAACGATTTAATGACATCACCCACTTGTTCGAACTCACCGATAGACATATCGAGCCCTGCGGTGATGTTCACCAATACGCCACGCGCACCGGTTAAATCGATATCTTCCAATAATGGGCTGGAAATAGCAGCTTCAGCGGCATCTCTGGCACGATTATCGCCGATGCTGACGCCAGTTCCCATCATGGCCATGCCCATTTCGGACATTACCGTGCGCACGTCGGCAAAGTCGACGTTGATTAAGCCTGGACGGGTAATCAATTCAGCAATACCTTGTACCGCACCAAACAGCACATTATTCGCGGCTTTAAAGGCATTTAACAGAGTAATGTTTTTGCCCAGCACTGAAAGCAGCTTATCATTGGGGATGATGATCAAAGAATCGACATGGGCTGCTAATGCACGAATACCGCGCTCTGCGACTTCCATACGCTTTCTGCCTTCGAAGGCAAATGGCTTGGTCACCACAGCCACCGTGAGGATACCTAATTTCTTGGCAATCTCTGCAACCACTGGAGCAGCTCCTGTACCGGTGCCGCCTCCCATGCCCGCCGTGACGAAGATCATGTCTGAGCCACGCACCACGTCAGCAATGCGATCGCTGTTTTCCTCTGCGGCTTTACGCCCGATTTCGGGATCAGCGCCGGCGCCCAAACCTTTGGTAATTTCTTCACCCAATTGCAATAAGATGCGCGCATTAGACTTGCGCAGTGCTTGGGCATCGGTGTTGGCACAAACAAAATCAACACCTTCAAAATTGGCACTCATCATATGGTCGATGGCATTGCCACCGCCACCGCCGCAGCCAATGACTTTTATAATGGCACTGTGCGGTAGACTTTCTGTTAGCTCGAACATGCGTTCACTCCTCTTCTATTTAAAAATGGCCTTTAAACCATCCGGCCATTTTTGACCATAATCCGGTCACCCCTTGGGAGACTTCATAATCTGGGCGTCTACCCTCTTCTTGCTGCGCTAAACCGTACAACAACAAGCCGACACCGGTAGCATACACAGGTGTTTGCAAATTGTCGGTGAGGCCACGCACATGTTGCGGCACACCTAAACGTATTGGCATTCTGAAGATGGATTCAGCCAACTCCAAGGCTCCATTGACCATGGAAGCGCCACCAGTCAACACGATGCCAGCAGCCACTAAATCTTCAAAACCACTACGGCGCAACTCGGCAGCCACCAGAGTAAATAATTCTTCATAACGCGCGCCGACCACATCGGCTAACGATTTTTCCGATAACTGACGCGGCGGACGACCTGCCACGCTCGGCACATCGATCATGACATGAGCATCAGCCATATGTTTGAGTGCTTGGGCGTGCTTAATCTTAATTTGCTCGGCATTTTTTGATGGGGTGCGCAACGCTACCGCGATATCGTTGGTCACTTGATCGCCGGCAATAGGAATCACTGCGGTATGACGAATGGCACCGTCGGTAAAGATAGCGATATCAGTAGTGCCACCGCCAATATCCACCAAGCAAACGCCTAATTCTTTTTCGTCTTCTGTTAACACAGAATAACTGGATGCGAGCTGCTCTAAGATGATGTCGTTGACACTGAGCCCGCATTGCTGCACACATTTGATGATATTCTGTGCGGCACTGACGGCACCGGTCACGATATGCACTTTCGCTTCAAGACGAACGCCAGACATGCCAATAGGCTCACGAATGCCTTCTTGATTATCTATAATAAATTCTTGCGGTAATATATGCAGAATTTTTTGATCTGCAGGAATGGCCACGGCACGTGCTGCATCGATCACCCGCTCGATATCGGCTTGTGATACTTCTTTATCGCGAATTGCAACGATACCGTGTGAATTTAAACTGCGAATGTGGCTTCCAGCGATGCCAGCGTAAACCGCGCGAATTTCTGTTCCTGCCATCAACTCGGCTTCTTCAATAGCACCTTGGATGGATTGCATCGTGGTTTCAATATTCACCACAACGCCCTTTTTTAAGCCGCAGGAGGGCTTTGACCCTCTTCCGATCACTTCTATTTGACCATCGGGCGATATCTCACCCACTAAAGCGACAACTTTAGTCGTTCCGATATCAAGACCGACGATAAAATTCTTATTACCTTTTTTAGACTTCATAACGGCGAAGCTCTCCCTAAGCCCGAGTAAATTTTGGCGCGTCTACCTACTTTTAAGTAGCCGCGAATACTAGCATGATTGTTTTCTGTATATCAACACAGTTTAACATGGTAGGCACCGTCATTGCGAGCGAATAGCGTGGCAATCCAGAAAAGATCTATAACCGATTGCTTACTATCAATTTCCTGGTTTGCTTCGCATAGTGCTCGCAATGACGGAGCCCCTTTAGGGGGATAACCCAACTGTAAATACAAAGCTTAACTTAAGCTATACTATTTTAATGAGATAGCAGCAATTAATATCAAGTGAGAGTGTAGACGTGAAAAAAGCCATTTTTTTAGCGGGCGGTGGCGCCCGTGGTGCTTATCAGGCCGGAGCCCTGAGGTGCATCAGTGACATTCTGGGGAAAAGCAAATTCCCTGTGGATATTCTCAGCACTGTCAGTGCCGGGGCCATTAATGGTACTCAACTGGCCCAGCATGCTGATGATTTTGATGTCGCCACACAAAAATTAATCGATCTCTGGAGCAACTTGAGTTGCGACAAAATCTTTCTCGCTGGCAACGCTGATTTATTTAAATCGGTAGCCCGCAATATGGCGAGCATGGTATTTCATATGAACTGGACCGGCGGCCAACATCTACTTGACACCGCGCCATTACAAAAATTATTGTGCGAACAAGTCGATTTTAATCGTATTAATCAGAATATCGAAAACGGATTACTCTCTGCATTTGAAGTTGCTACCACCTGTTTTGAAAGCGCACAAACCATTTCTTTCGTGCATTCGCAATGTCATTATGCAGGCTGGCGAAAAATTCGGCATTATTCTGAATCTGCAAAAATCACACACGAACATATCATGGCATCTAGCGCTTTTCCGATGTTCTTTCCCGTTGCAGAAATCGGTGATTTACATTATGGTGATGGCGGATTACGTCAAGCAGCGCCATTGCGCGCGTCAATTAAATTAGGTGCAGAAGCTATTTTAATTATCGGCACACGTAAAACACCTACAGAAGACGGCTTTATTCATCCAAAACCGATCGTCGATATTAATTTTGCAAAAATTCTTGGCAGTTTATTTAACGCATTCTTAGATAATCTTGATCGCGATTTAGAACACGTGCATACCATCAACACAAATTATCAGTTGATGGATAACGCAGCAAAAGAAAAATCTGAATGGCGCGAAATTAATACTCTGCATCTCACACCATCAAAAGATCTCGCAAAAATCGCAGTAGAAAAAGAAGTGTCAATGCCTTTTTTATTACGCTATTTAATGGATGCGTTTGGCCATAAACAACAAAACGGCGATTTTTTAAGCTTTTTACTTTTTGAAGCTGCGTATACCAAAGATCTCATTGATATAGGATATAACGACACGATGCAAAGAAAAGCTGAAATTGAAGCCTTCTTTGCACTCTGAAACATTATTATTTTAATACTCTAATCGTAAATGGATATCGCCAAAACTCTCCGTTATTGGCTTTGATTCCACCGATGATTGGGAAGGCAATTGTCATGACAAATAGAGCAGCGAGACCAATGAAACCGATAAAAATCAAAGTAAAAACCGCGCAGATCAGGGAATAAATTATCACACTCACAATCCAATTTACCACTTGTTTACCATGCAAATCGACGAAAGGATACTCGTCTTTTTTAACTTGCCAAATAATGATCGGCAGAACTAAACCAGCCACTGGCAGAATAAAACCGGCAAATAAGGAGAAATGTACCAACATGGCCCATTGATTAGCCGCTGGATCATCGCTTAAGTGTTTCATGTCACGCATATTGCTCTCACGTTGAAATTAAACGGGTAGTATCCCTATGTTGATACCAAAAAGCAACGTAACTATTCAGCACTAGATGCAAACGTCCATATTTTGCCAATCTCGCGCGAATAATTTATTTTTAAATCCTCATTTACCTGGTGTAAACTCCGGTTTAAAAATAAATTCTTCACCCGACCTTGGCGAAAATCTGAACGTTTTAGCCATTCTAGCCATGGTGCTGAATAGTTACAAAGCAATGAACATTGAGGAGTGCTATAATTACTCATACAATTTAACGGTAAGGAGTACGAGTATGAATCAGCAAATAACGGTTAGTAGTAATACCACCAAAAGAATGCCCATTTATGGCGCATTGGTTATTATGCTTGGAATGCTTGCGATGTTAGCACCTGGTATTGTCGGAGTCTCAGTGGCCATGATGGTGGGATTCTTGGTGATAGCAGGCGGCATTTTACGCATGATGTGGGCTTTTCAAGCAAGCAGTCTTGGCAGAGGGGTCTTGGTATTTGCCATCGGCAGCCTAACTCTTTTGTGCGGAATTGCCATGATTGCCAATCCACTGTTAACAACGGGGATATTGACACTATTATTAGCGGGATATTTCATCGTTGATGGTTTTTTTGAATTGATTGCCGCATTCCAATTACGATCAGTATCAGGCTGGGGATGGTTACTTTTTTCTGGCATTATTTCGATCCTGCTTGGCCTAATGATTTGGCAACAATTTCCGCTATCAGGCTTATGGGCAATTGGAACCTTATTGGGTATCAAATTATTTTTAATTGGCCTGATGATGATCACATGTGGTTCGCAGGTTCGCCCTTAGCCCAAGTAAATACGCGCTTTTGATGTATATGCTATACTAAATACAGGTACATTTGTAGCGTAAGCTTGGCCTAGCATGGTGGTGTTATGAACTTAATAGAAGTTGTATATCAAGGTTCTAAAACCTCGCAACCTGTGATTATGGGCGAGACGGTTGCGGTTGAGCCTGGAGATCGGATCAACTGCAACTTTAAGCTCGATGAACTCACTTCCATTGTTCGCATCGGTGACGATCTCCTTCTCGCGGTTGGTGTCAGTGCGGCAACGCGCTTTGATGGGTTTTTCACCTTTGAATTCAGTCCTAAACCACTAATTCTACATTTACAAGATGTCGAATATACTGTTGCAGAAGTTAAACAATTATTCGATGTCTCTTTCAATAGAATTGATAACGATGGTACTGAACAAGCTATTTTATTACACAGCGGCAGTGCTGTTCCCGTTGCGTTTGGTCAAGAATACACCTTCAGCACCGATCAATTTTCTGTAAAAGATTTACAACGTCGTATTGACGATTTGTATCTCTTTACCACTGATAATCACGACAAACCCAGCGTTATTTTATCTGGATTTTTTACACCGCCAGAAACAGGACAGGAGCCTCCCACATTACAATTAACTGATCCTACAGGTGATGCGAAAGATATTATTATTCATCCGAAATCAGCTGTATTCCAATGGCAAGGCGAACCACTACCGATGGCAGTAGCAGGGTCATTATATGCATACTATTTCCATTTAGATGGTGCGGATGCAGAAAACTTTGTTTTGACTGCTGCAACTACAGCAGGCTCATTGCCAGCTTGGTTGAGCTTTGCTTCTTTAGGTGGTGGACGATATTTATTATCCGGTATTCCTACGAGTGAAGCCATCGGCAAACAAGAAATCGGTATTACTGCACACAGTTTTACTTCTGGAATGGGGCTGCATACTCAACAATCTTTTGAATTAATGGTGCGATCATCAGATGATGTCATCACGCGTCCTGGTGTCGACGATGTTGCTGCAGCCGAATTTCGCAAACTCGGCGATGAATTTGCGGCGCTGGGTATTACAGACGCTATTACAGTGTCTGAAAGTATGCCTTATGTGCCCATTACCGAAATTGCAGCGGTTTCAGTTTTAGCCGGGCTTGGTCCTAGCGTATTTGCACAACCCATTAAATATGAAGGCAACATCGAACAAGATTTTCATCGTGTAATACCGCAAGATGAATGGCATTTTAACATCGGCAACAAATCCGTCCTGATTGATTTATCTGCCACGGGCGTGACGGCACATTCTAATATGGGAACGGCCAATGCGCACACGATCGCACAGGGGGGCGAAGCGATTGCTGCTACAGGCGCTGAAGCTACCAATGCAGGAACAGAATCCGCCGCAGAAGCCGGAACACTCACTCTAACTAAATCACAATCACTCACTTCTGAACAAACGACAACGGCAACGCCATTATCAGAACAACCATCGGCAGTAAACGAAGAAATGTTATATCGAGGCGCGCCCCCTCCCTCTTCAACTACGTATTTCTTTCAATATATCGCGCCACCTGCGCCCAATCCCACGCCTACTGAGTCACCTTCATCATTAGCACCAACCACTATTTTCATAAAAGATGGTTTCGATGGATTTACCTTTTTAGGGGCCAATTCTCACGCATATGGAGGCTTGACGGCCGTACTCATCCCTAATATGAATGGCAATGGTCTTGATGGCTTAATGGTTACAGCTTATATCGGTAGTGGGCATGGTGCTGTGTATTATTTGCCAGGCTCAACATCTGGCTACCCTTCAGTATTCGACGTTAATACGCCGGGCGTTAATGGCACAACCTACAACCCTCCCGCAGGTGGATCTTTAGTCTTTTCTGCAGCTCATAACGCAGGGGATATGAATGGTGATGGATTGGGCGACGTTTTCATTGTTCCCGGGTCTGGAACGTCGAACACAGCCTATGTCATCTTTGGACATACTGGGGCTACACCAGCAGTTGTCGATCTTGGGGCATTAGCCACTAGCGGAGGCGCTCTTGCGATTACAGCGCCTGTAAGTGCATGGAATGGCGGAGCAGGCCTTGGTGATATAAACGGTGATGGGCTTGGCGATATCTATATTGCCAATGGCAACGGCAATGCCTATGTGCTTTTTGGCCAAAATGTAATGCCTTCAAGTATCGATGTTAGCACACTTAACGGCACCAATGGATTTGAACTAACAGGGGCACATGCCTATTTAGGCTCCGCAGGCGTTGATCTCAATGGGGATGGTTTTAATGATATAGCCTATTATTGCTACAGTAACACATTCCATCGTCAAGGCGTTGAAGTGGTATTTGGCCATGCCGGATCATTTCCTGCAACTGTCGATCCCAATGCACTCGGGGTTGGCGAAGGATTATTTATTTTTGATAGCTACTTCGGAACTAACTCTGGCCTTGGTTATTCTACAGCAAATATCGGCAATTTCACCAACAGTGGTTTTGATGATATTCTGATCGCCGAAAGAAATGGGCATGGCATTTACGTGGTATTTGGTAATCCGAATACATCTTCAGTAACCTCATTAGACGTTGCAACTTTAGATGGCACCAATGGCTTTAAAATTGTATTCAACGGCTTTGCCAATATCGGCTTCCAAGCAGTAGGCTATGCCGGCGATGTGAATGGTGATGGCATCCCTGATTTAATCGTCACTAATGAAACTGGTTATGGCGGCAAAGGTGAAACTTACGTTATTTTTGGCAGGTCAACACCTTTCCCTGCTGTGTTTAATGTTGATAACATGAGCCCCACTGAGGGAATAAAAATTTATGGCACTTATTTTTCAACGTATATTGCTAGTGGTGGCGGCGATCTTACCGGCAGTGGTTTATCCAGTTTTATTACGGGCAGTTTTTTTGCCAATACCAGCGGCATAGGTGCAGCTTATGTTATTAATGGCGCGAACTATACGGGTGCAATCACACAAATCGGTACAGCAGCTGTTTATTTGATACAGGGTGTTGGCACTCATGATGTTATTTATGCAGGTTCCGCCGATCACCAAATTAATATGGGCTCAGGAAATACGTTCGTCAATATGGGTGTGGGCCATGATATCGTCAATGGCGGCTCTGGTGTGAATACCGTTGTTTATAGCCCATTTGCTACGCATGTGTATGGCGGTTCGGGTCTGAATAATACGTTGTGGCTCGAAAATGATAACACTCATATCAATCTAGCCGCCACCACAGTTTTCAGTGGCTTTAACATTATTAATCTAAGGCCAATACAAGAATTAAATGGCAATAGTGTTAGCTTGAATGCCGCCACTGTGAATGCAATATCCAATAATGATACGCTCACCATCAATGGTGATGCACACACTGCTGTAAATTTGTACGCATTAGACCATTGGACTTCGAGTTCGGTGATAGCGGGTTATACCACTTACACTTCTACTTCAGGTTCTGTGGTGAATGTGCAAAATGGGGTGCATGTTAATATGCCCGTGGTGTTGAGTGATGCTGCATTTAATGGTATCAATGGATTTGAGATTGATCCACTTGCGGGTACGCAGGATCCTGCATCATTTGCTTCCTCTTTATCAGCGATACACAATCCACTCGGCACAGGTTTTGACTATTTAGTTATCGGCCAATTAATCTACGGACCCGGCTCTCCCGGTACCCCAGGTATAGTTTACCTTGTACCCGGATCAACAACCACTCACGCGGCAGCACAAAATATTGATAACCCTTCTCTCGCAACAGTTGCTATCAATGATTCATATGGCACTATGTTTAGTAGTGATGGACTTGGTGGTTTTACTGTTGCCGGTGATAATACTATCGGGGTTATTAGTAGCGGACCAGAAGCGAATATCATTTTAAATTCTTTCAGTTCTCTAGCCGCTTTGCCTACAATGCCCACAATAAATGAACTTTCGAGTTTAAGTCTGGCTAATTTAACGAATGGTCCATTTAATTCTATGTCAATCGCAGGAGTCGGAGAATTTAATGGTGATGGCCTCACTGACTTAGCGCTGTTCAGTCCTTGGGTGCCTAATATTTACGTGGTGTTTGGCTCAGTATCACCCACTAATTTAGACTTATCCACTCTGAACGGCACTAACGGCTTCGAGATCACCAATCCTGACGTCGGGGGAAGTGGTGCAATACAACTCATCAGCGCAAACCTGAATGGCGATGGATTTAATGACATTATTTACCACTACATACAATCCTCAACAGATCAAGATATTGTCATCGATGTACTCGGAACATCTACCGTTTTTACATCTCCTGTCAGCAGTACATCGTTGATAGCAGCTCATCAAGCCTTCACTATTACTGATAACGCTCACCCCCACCCCATCGGCAGCGGCCCTTATGGTTTTGGGCAAGTAATTACTGATATTGGTAATTTTCATGGCAGTACTAATGATGATCTCGCCATTTCAAATTCGCAAGCGGGTAATGTGTATGTCATATTTGGTAGCAATAGTTTTAGCGCGGGAACAACCTTCGATGTCAGCAGCTTGAATGGCACCAACGGCTTTACTTTAACTGCACCGGTAGGTGATACCATTACAGCAATGGGTTTTGTGGGTGATGTCAATGGCGACGGTAAAGCTGATTTTGCTGTTGCCACATATAATCCTACAACTCATGTCAGTGATCTCTACGTATTATTTGGTACGAGCAACGGATTCCCAGCGACCATGAGCATGGTTCCAACTTCTGCATCTGAGGGATTAATTATTGAGCACTATGGCCCAGTGAATCACGGCCCAGGCCCAGTAAATAGCTATGCAGTAGGCAATATAGTTGGCGCAGATTTAAATGGCGATGGGCTCAGTGATATTGTTTATAGTCAGCTCACTAGTCTTTATGCGAGTTCTCCAGGGGCTGTTTATGTTGTATTTGGCAATAATTTTAGCAACCACATTACGATCCAAGGCAATTCATCTACGCCATTAGTGATTAATGGCACCAGTAACGATGTGATTTATGCAGGTGCAAACGATCATACGATTAATGCGGGCAGCGGCAACAATTTCATCGATACAGGCGCTGGACATGACATCGTCAATGGTGGATCCGCAAATAATACCATCGTTTTCTCTGCACTTGATACCGTAAATGGAGGCACGGGACACAATACCCTGCTCTTCGAACAAGATGCTATCCATGAAGATTTTACCGCTACTTCGCTATTCACTGGCATCGATACCATCGATCTTAAAGCTTTGCTCACCAAAGTTGGCAATACCATTGATTTAAATCCTTCAACAGTAAGCACGATGTCTAACAACAATGTCATGACGGTTAATGGTGGTGGTGAAGACAATTTGATACTGCATAATTCTGGCGTAGATACTTGGGGGATAGGTCCAGTTGTCACCATTGGTGGGCATGCGTATACAACCTATACTTCCGCTGTAACTCACGAAATAGTTTACGGTGAAAATACCTTACATCAGGTGCAAATCGTCTAATTTATCATCAAATCATCTAATTTGTCATGAAATCGTCGGTTTTCTTCATATTACGTTAATATTATGTGTGTACTATATAACTTTACAAACTAGTACATATAGCGGCGGTAATTATGAAAGCTCAACATGAAACTCCTCTTTCGATGCTGAAAGAAACGATGCAGGCTCAGCCTGCTGTGACGGCAACATCTCCAAGCGTATACAGCGTAGCCGGGATGTCTTTTGTTAATCACAAAGCTATTTTGCAGATTGCCCCCTTGCTAACCATGCCTGTGGAAGCAGTGATAAGTGCCCAGCAAATAGCTATGACAATGACCCCGGTTGCGAGGCTTGGATCTTACGTACCTGAATCCATGTTGCAAACCACTGTCAGAATGGCGCTTAGCCAAGAAACAAAGGGTAAAGTGCATGCAGCTACTTGGAATGCCCTGAACTTTATAACGGTTTCAGTAGCGACTTGCGCGAGCGTTGTGGCCGTGCAAAGTCCGGCCAAAACCATGCTGGCGACCTTAAGTAAAGAGGGCAAGTTAATCCCTACTTATAGTGGTGGTCTATTGGCACTGGGTCGAGTTCTGTATAAAGGCACCACAAGTGCTGTAACTGGCTCTGCGCTAAGAAGTGCTTATGTTAACGGCGCGAAAGACGTAAAGCCTGTCGAAGAAACTCACAGTAGTCACGCAAGTTATGTCATCGCTATTGCGGCCGGCGAACTTGTTGTAAAACAAGTACCCGAATCACTGTCGACACTGCAAAAAGCAAATGTTGTACCCGAAAAGTTCAACTGGAAAACACCGAACAATTTTTACCAATTGATGAGTGGTAGTTTTACGCCAAAGTTGATCGCCGGGACTATCAATATGGGTTGTTTATGCCTGATGTCTGAAGCCGCAGCCAAAAAATTGGTCGAGAAGTTGCCTTTTCTAGATAAGAAATTTGCTGCCGCTATCGGTGGCGCTGGCAGCGGCGTAATTGCAGCTTTGGCATCTTTCCCATTTGCTCAATTTAGCGAATATACTTTGGTTCAGGCTAAAGTAAGCGAAGACGGCAAATTAACCAACGTAAAATCATCTGATATGTTGAAAAAGTTGGTTGACAAAGTGAAAGAAAACCCTAAAGAAGTAGTACTGAAATACTTAGCGAATGATGGGAAGAAAGCACTGCTTATGCGCGTAGGATTGACAGCGACGATATTTGCTGTGGTTACAGTGGTAGGCGAGGGTTTGGGTAAAGAACCTTTAAAAGCCGTTACTCCTGGATTGGACCCTGCTCAAGCTAAGAATTCACTTGGGTTCTTTAGTAAGGCTCCAGCGGTCGCTGCTATTGAGGACAAACGATCT
>Ga0207137_1075_pt1 | contig 25463 bp, 24 predicted proteins | sample Alteio_BWMinHeat_9_FD_153572 | JGI IMG/M metagenome (GOLD analysis project Ga0207137, IMG submission 153572) | Enriched cells from forest soil in Barre Woods Harvard Forest LTER site, Petersham, Massachusetts, United States -... | ecosystem: Environmental > Terrestrial > Soil > Temperate forest >...
CGCGTGCGGTAAGCCTGGGTGATATCTGGTAGGCGGCTTCTCCAAAGATCGCCGTCTCCCTTACTGTGGCTTGCCGGGCGCCGTCAAAAAAACTGTCGAACCGTGAGCCGAAGGCGGCATTGTAGCCCTTGGGAACCGGAATTGTGGAGGCAAGAGGAGCGTCAACGTGGTGATAAAAGGCGCCTGCGATCAGCTGCCACGGCCCGTCGAAATCGGAGGTGAATCGCAATTCTTGCGTAAATTCGCGGTTGATGTAGTCCCCTTTCATGACGGCAGGATAGACATAGGTCTGCGGCGCCGGTGAAAAGAAGAAGTAAATGACCTTGGAGGCATCTTCATCTATGCTTACTTTCCTATCGTAATAAGAGGTCGAGGACAATAATTCGAATTTGTCATACCCCTTACGCACGGAAATATTTGCCAACGTAGACACTTGGGTGCTGGGTTCTGGCACCAGTCGTGTTTGTATCAGCTTAGTGAGACTTCCCGGCGGGATATCAATCTGAAACGGGGCCCCCAGGAACGTCCTTTGATGAAACACAGAGGAGCTTATGCTGAGACTGTCCTCCAAATTCACCTTGAGCATGGCGCGAAATCCAGAGGTCTTTTCGGAATTTACCCTTGTTTGCTGCGGTCCGGACACCGCTGCCGCCAGATAATTATTGGGATCGATAGGATAACGGTCAATGAACCCGTCCTGCTGCCGATCAAACACCGCCAATCTCGCCGCCATTCGCTTGTCGACCAGTGGAAGGTTAAAGACCGCGTTGGCCGACCGGTTCCAGCCGCCGCCCTCGGTTGCGGATACAGTGGCGTCTGTGTTGAGTTCGAACTTGTCGAGGACAGGCTGTTTGGTGAGGTACTTGACGGTCCCTCCCATGGAGCTGGAACCATACAGTGTTCCTTGCGGGCCCCGCAAAACCTCAACCCGTGCAATATCAAATATAGAGGGATCGATCAGGCCTCGCAAGGAAAGTAGCGAAGCATTGCTGGATGCCGAAATGGGCGTGTCATCCAGGTAGTAACCGACTGTTCCGGCAGTCCCGGCGGTGGAGGAAATGCCGCGTATGATTAAAATATTCTGTCCGGGTCCCGAGGAGACCACTGTGAGACCTGGCGTCTGGCGCGCCACGTCGGCAACGCTTTCTATGCCCATTCGGCCCAGCTTGCCGGCGTCAAGGGCGGTCACGCTCAGGGGAACATTTTGTAATCGTTCATCACGCTTTTGTGCCGAGATGATCACTTCTTGATCTTGTTGGCCGTCTTGAGCATTGACTGTGGGCGGGGTGGCGCTATCACCCGGACTTGGTGCGGCTGCAAGGGCTAGAGATTGCCAGTTGACCGCCGCAATGACAAAGCCGCACGCAAGTTTGGTCAGGTGAATCGGGAACGCGTGTTTGACGGTATGACGCACGATGTTCTCCCCGGTTAGCGATGAGTATATCCTTGGCTATCGCGCTTTTCTGTTTTACTACGTCAGGGCGGCGCGGAAAGCATAGCCCTGTGGGCTTCTATCATATTTTCCAGCTGGCCGGTTTCTGTCAGCTGTTGAAAGCCCCGGTCAAAACGGTCGAGCAATTCTTTTGCCTGGTGAAGATTCCGTCTTATCACTACGTAGACGGGAACTATCGATATCGGTTTTTTTTGAAAAGCAATTTTATTTTGATCTTGTAGCGAAAAATTGGTTTTCAAAATAAATTGACCGACATCTTGGTCAATAGGAAATAAGTCGATCCTGCCTAGCAAAAGTTTTCTAAAATTGGACAGATCGCTGGGCGCGGAGTCTGTTTGCAGTTGCCCCGCTGCGCTGAGTGATGCAAATTCGTCGGAATAGTGATTCCCCTGTGTAACTCCTATACGAGATGAGCGCAAATCCAATAAAGTTTTCCATGGTATGTCGTCGCTTTGCCGGTTAAAAAAAACGATACGCAAAGCGTAAATGGGCTTGCTCGAATACAACAACTTAGTATCGCGTTCGACGCTGTGAGCCCATCCATAACTGCCTTCATACAAGTCTAGCATCGGCCCTGCGATTGCGCGATTATTGGGGACCGCGGTGTAGTGAACCTCTACTCTGGACAGCCTGAACGACTCTGTCACAATCTGAGTCAAGAGCCCACCGTAGGGGGCATCGCGCATGATCAAGGGCGGGTATTCTTGCTGAGTCAGGGTTACGTTCATCCACTCTTGCGCGTGCGCCCCGGAAACAAGCAGAGCGGTCAGCGCCAACAACGCTGTCAACCAATAATTGATAGACGCCGCTATACGTTGAGAATTCAAGGTGACTCCAATGGCCACAAGCAGGGACAGAAAAAGCTTGTCAGTTGCTTTTCCAGGGGCACTGACCTCGGATATCGCACGTATCCGACATATTGTTACCGGATTCCAATATCAGTCTAATGCAAGATCAGACGAATATTTAGTTTACTTCAATCGCTAAAGCATTTTACAAAGGCAACGCCTTTTTCGTGGCTTTGATCGCCGGCAAAGGCGTATTTTGATTTTGCAGGGCAGGGCGTCATGCGGGTCCGCAGGTTAGCGCTTTTTTTCACGCGCATGTAATAGCTCACGGCGCTCGGCAGTATATGCCCACCACGGCAACGCGGGCGCGCCCTCCATGAACCTGACTGCAGAGAGGAAAGTGTCGAGCACGCAGGGATCGTGTCTGGCTTGGGTGAGCGCGCAGAGTTGCTCGTACATGAGTAGTGGATTGCGCCCAATGAGCTGTGCGGGATTTTGTATGCCCAACAGACGCAGGTCGGCGGCGCTGGCCTTGCCTATATTGGGTAAATCTTCCAGCTTTCTCACTTGATCCGGGGTAGCTGCTTTCATGGCCTGTCTCTAAGTTAGAATAATTTCATGCTTCGGCTGGCGATCTATTTTATGGTCTATACCATAATTCCCTGCGGTGTAGCGGCATATTATCGCTCTTCAACAAGGGATTGTTTAACTCTATGACACGCCTTTGCTTGATATTCAGTGCCGTTAGTTCTGGTTGAATATACTGTTGAAACAAGCGTTCGAAACTGCCGTCCGCGACGGCTTTTTCCATCCCACCACGTAAATCTGCCGCCAATTCGGGCCTGCGCGGGCTGACAAAAAAATAGAGTGCGGACGGATAGTGCAAAACGATTTCTTGTTCAATTGCCAGAGGAAGGGTGGCATGCACGTCCAGTTCGTCGCGTATCTCGATGACCGATCTCGGAAAATAATCGAACCGGCCACCGGTCAGCATGGTGAACATGGCGTCCTCAGAGGTCGCTGTGACCACGGGTAATTTGTTACTCCTTAGAATTTTCGCGTCTGGCCAGGCGGCTTCCTGTCCGGCGCGAAAGGCCTGCAAATCGCCGAGCGACTTGACCGACTGGAATATCCTGGCGTGCTCCACTTTTACCAATGCAATCCGCCAACCTATCAGGCCCTTGTCCAAAGGAATGCGGACTGGCAGTAATTCGTTCTCTCGTTCGTCTGTGGTCATGCTCCAGAATAAATCCACCTTTCCATGATTGGACAGCATTTCCCTGATGACGCCGGCTTGCTGCATTCGTGTCGGGGTGGAGTTGGCAACATAGGATTTGCCGCTATTTTTCAGGCCCAAGTGCAACAGGGTCAAAATATACCTTGTCTGAGGGTCGCTCACCGAGGCAGGTCTGGGATATATCACCTTCTCCTCAGCAGCATGCCCAGGGCAACTGCAGATCGCAAGCAACATGAAGAGCGCAATCAGGCGGTAGCGTGGCACCTGGTTGTAGCAGTCCATCGCGATCTCCTTGTTTTGTGTGCGGAGGCTGCACCTGCATTCAATGACAATCAGTATAGTCAAGCCGCAGTGCCAGATAAAGCGGAGGCCGGATACTCGTCTTCTGCCTAGGTTGAAAGTTGTTGAACAGAAAAAGCCCGGCCCGCAAACGCGGACCGGGCCATGGGCCTTAACTTTTGCTTTCCGGGGCTTGACTTAGATATCGAAGCTGATGCCCTGTGCCAGCGGTAACGAATCGCTGTAATTGATCGTGTTGGTGGAGCGGCGCATATAGGCTTTCCAGGAATCGGAACCGGATTCGCGACCGCCGCCGGTTTCTTTTTCCCCGCCAAACGCACCGCCTATTTCTGCTCCGCTAGGACCGATATTGACATTGGCAATACCGCAATCGCTGCCGCTGTCGGACATGAACATTTCCGCTTCGCGTACATCTGTCGTGAAGATGCTGGAAGAGAGTCCCTGGGGTACGGCGTTATTCCACTCAATTGCTTGCTTCAAATCGGTATAACGGACGATGTACAGGATAGGCGCAAAGGTTTCATGCTCCATCACCGCGCTCTGCCTGGGCATTTCCACCAGTGCCGGTTTGACGTAGTAGCCGTTTTCACAAGACGCAATAGTATGACGTTCGCCGCCAAACACTTTACCCTCTTGTTCGCGCGCCGCTACTAAAGCAGTCTGCATGCCATCAAATGCAGCACGGTCGATCAACGGGCCAATCAAGGTGTCTTTATGCAAAGGATTGCCGATCGGCAGGCCGGCATAAATTTTCTTTAAGCGCGGCACGACGGTATCGTAAATGCTGTCATGGACAAACAGGCGACGTAGCGTGGTACAGCGTTGGCCGGCAGTTCCGACGGCCGAGAAGGTGATGGCACGCACGGCCATTTCCAAATCGGCGCTGGGCGCGACGATCATTGCATTATTGCCGCCCAATTCCAGGATGGTCCGAGTCAGGCGGTTGGCGCAACTTTGTGCAACCTGGCGTCCCATGCGGGTACTGCCGGTCGCGCTGACCAGGGCAACGCGCTTGTCTTCGACCATCTGGCTACCTGTCTCACGGTCGCCTATGATCAGCTCGGCCAAGCCGGCCGGGGCATCGCTGCCGAAGCGCGCTGCCGCTTTTTGGAACAAAGCGTGCACGGCGATCGCCGTCAGTGGGGTTTTTTCGGAGGGTTTCCATGTCACGCTATTGCCGCAGACGAAAGCCAGCGCGGCATTCCATGCCCAGACGGCTACCGGAAAATTGAATGCGGAGATGACGCCGACGACGCCCAGCGGATGCCAGACTTCCATCATTCTGTGACCTGGACGTTCCGACGCAATCGTCAGGCCGTACAATTGGCGCGACAATCCGACTGCGAAATCGCAGATGTCGATCATTTCCTGCACTTCGCCCAAGCCTTCTTGCAGGATCTTGCCGGCTTCCAGCGTGACCAGCTTACCCAGCGCCTCTTTATGTTGGCGCAATTCTTCGCCAAACAGACGCACCAGTTCGCCGCGCCGCGGCGCCGGAACGTTGCGCCATTGCAGGAAAGCGCTGTGGGCGCGGTCAATTTTCGCTTTCACCTGACCGTGGTCGTCTGCGCGCAAAGTCGCCAGGCGTTCACCCGTGATCGGCGACATGCCGGCAATCTGCTTGCCTTCATAGTCCGCCAGCTTGACGCCCATCTCAGCCAGCAGGCCCGACAGCGTCGATTGTGTTGTATCCATTACTGTCTCCGAAAGTGGCCGGTGGCCACTTAAAAAACGTTTTTTTATTGAGCGCGGGATAAGCCCCGATCAAACTGCGTAGTAACGACCAAAGCGGTTAGCCAGGAAGTCGGACAGGCTGGCTTGTTCTTGACGCACCAGGCCGTGTTTCGGTAGTTTACCCTGAATTACCAAATCCACCATGGCGCAGATGCCGGAAGCCGTCGTCAGCTGGATCGCGGACAGCAGTTGACCATTGACTACCTGGCTATAGATCTTCTTCGCATAGGTTTCTTGCTCCAGGCGGCCTTCGCGCGTCCCAGCCACGCTGACAAATACCAGAACGACGTCCTGCTTGGTCATAGGGATGGATGCTTCCATGACTTCTTTCAGGATGTGACGGCGGTCAGGCTGCCCTAATTGCAGATCGCGTATCAGCATTTTTACGATATCGCGGTGGCCCGGATAGCGTACCGTCTTGTAGTTCAGGTTCTGTACTTTGCCTTGCAGGCTTTCGCACAGTGTGCCCAAGCCGCCGGAAGTATTGAAGGCTTCATAGTCGATGCCGTCCAGTGAAAAGTGCTCGATTTCCTCAAGTGCAGAGGTCTCGCGCAAGTCGCCGTCGACGATCGCTTCACATGGGTTGCAATACTCGTTGATCAGGCCATCCGTGCTCCAGGTCAAGTTGTACTTCAAAGCATTGCTGGGGTAGGTCGGCAGGGCGCCGACCCGCATATTGACGTCACGCAGACGGTCGAAGCGTTTCGCAACATCATTGGCGACGATGGAGATGAAGCCAGGTGCCAGGCCGCATTGCGGCACGAAGGCGCAGTCCGAATTTTCTGCCAACTGTTTAACGATACGAGTGCTTTCTACGTCTTCGGTCAAGTCAAAATAGTGCGAGCCGGCTGCTTTGGCCGCGCCTGCAATGACGGGCGTCAAAAAGTAGGGACAGGCCGACAAGGTGACTTGATGGCCCCGAATCAGTTCAGTGACGGCGTTTTTATCGGAGAGGTCAGCCTGTGCGGTTTTTACGCGGGGGAAGCCGGCCTGCTCTACATATTTGAGGCGCAGCGGATCGCGATCCGCCACGGTGATTTCGTAGTCGCCAGTGTGCGACAGCAGGTTCAGAATGGCATCGCCAATTTTGCCGGCGCCAAGCAGTATCAGTTTAGTAGTCATGACAGTCTCCATTTTGTCTTTAGTAGGACTTACGCAAAATCGCCCTGGCGGCGTTACATCGCCTTGCCGTACAAGCGCCCTGGCCGGGCGCGTCTGTGCTTGCAAGCGCAGACCATCCTGTTACATGGGCAGGCGTGCGGCATGCCGCACGAATTCCCTGCTACACCTGTCTACGGCGACGTGCCTTGCCAGGAAGATTTTGCGTAAGTCCTGCTTAGTTGAACGTTGAAACAATAAGTGGAGTAAGTGTATTGGCAAGTATTGTCAGATAATAGAGTGTAAAATATCGTCATCCTGCCTGGTTTTAAGGCATTTTGACCAAAATTTAATACAATTTGACGTAATGAAGCCCCATCTGGATGAAATCGATAACAAAATATTAGCGCTGCTGATGGATGATGCGCGGCTACCGGTGACCACGATCGCCAAACTGGTCAATATTGCGCGCACGACGGTGATTGCGCGAATTAATGCGCTGGAGAAACGCGGCGTGATTGCCGGTTACGGTTTGAAACTGAATCAGGAAATGGTTCAGCCGGCAGTCAGGGCCTATGTAGGCTTGTCGGTGGAGGCGCGCTATGCGGCAAATTTAGTGAAGCATTTGCAACAATTTTCGGAAGTGGAAACCTTGTGTGCGGTCAGCGGCACGATAGACTACATGTTGACACTGCGCTGTGCAAGTACGGAGGCACTTGACAGATTGCTTGATCAAATTGGCGCCTTGGACGGCGTCAGGCAGACTTCGACTTCCATTATCCTGAGCAAGCGCATCGACAGGGGGGCGATGTAAGCCAGCGATCGTGTCCAGCGTGACTATGTACCCGGCCGTAGCAAGCGCGCTCGAAATGTTTTGATGTCTATCAAAATTGTTTGGCTGAGTTGCTGAGTGGTTTCAGCAGGCCGCCGCCATTGACTTCAGGCGCTGCATTTTTCTTGTCGTGACCACAATCCGCAAAATGTAGTGTTGTCTGCTGCAAAACTTGCAAATGGATCGAGGCGCGATCCGCTCCTGAGCGATCCAATTGCATTGCCGGCAGGATTTCCGGGCTGGCGGCAGCGGATGAGGCCGAACTGGCCAAGGTCGAAGTTAGGGGTTTCTTGGCGTCGGCCTGTGCCAGTTTGTCACTGATGTTCATACTGAAGGCGGGGGACATCAAAAGGCAGCTTAATGCAGAAGAGGTAACGGCTACCAGAACATATTTCGTTAGCATGATTGCGTCTTCCAAAGTCTCGTTATAGGAAATGAGGTGCCTGATTCGGCGCTGGCCGCCGCCCGGACATTTTCTGTCGTCTATTTAATTTCCGGCTACGTCTGGCTACATTAACGCGGCACAGTAAAATTTGTTGACGTATTAACTAGAAATATTTATCTTTTTTTACTTGCCAATGGACAATTTTTCGTACTTTGCTGCTTGGCAGGCCCTAGATTATTACCCACATAATAGCAGCTGAATTCACTGCTTGCATCTGTAAGGCAGGATGACATCTGCCGACACTGTATAGGCCATGCGCAGAAATATCTAGCATGTTGCGATAAAATGCCGCATTTCCGGCACGGAGCGGGTAAATCGCGGACTGAATCCTTGCCGGACAGGGCGCTAGATACGCACCAGCAGCTTACCGACGTTTTTTCCTTCGAACAGCATATTCAAGGCCTCGGGCAATTGTTCGAAACCGTCGACAATCGTTTCGTCAAAAACGATTTCCCGTTTCTTGACCCAGGGCGCGACAATGGCGCGCATCTCGTCCATCCTGTGCACAAAATCGCGCGCCAATATTCCCTGTATGCTCGCACGTTGGAACAGCATGTGTTGCAACACGCGCGGCGCCAGGTCCGGGTGGTCCAGGCCGCCATCGTATTGGCTGATGGTGCCACAAATAATGATGCGTGCCCTTAGTTTGATCAACGGGATAACGGCATCGCTGACCATGCCGCCCACATTGTCGAAATAAATGTCCACCCCGCCGGTTTGGCGCTGGACTTCAGTTGCCAGCGCATCGGGTGTGGAGAATGCCCGATAATCGACAGCGCCATCAAGACCCAATTTATCCGTCAGGTAAGCGCATTTGGCCGCGCCGCCGGCAATCCCTACCACACGACAACCAGCACGCTTGCCAAATTGGGCAACCAGCGAGCCCACGGCACCCGCCGCGCCCGAGACAACCAGGGTTTCGCCAGGCCGCGGGCGGCCCGCCTCCATCAAGCCAAACCAAGCGGTGCGCCCTGGCATACCCAGCACGCCCAGTGCGGTAGAAACGGGCGCGTTTTCCGGGTCCAGTTTTTGCAGGTCGTTCGCATGGCATTTGTCATAGAGTTGCCAACCGTTATAGCCGAGGACCCAATCACCTTCCTGAAAGCGGTCCGACGCTGACGCAATGACTTGGGCAACCACACCGGCGCGCTGCACTATACCCAAAGGATGCGGGACATCATAAGTCCGACGTTCGTGCTGTTGTATGCGCATATACGGATCGACGCTAATGTAGCGCGCCTGGATCAGTACTTCGTTGTTGGCCAACGTGTCGTCAATCGCGCTTTCGCGTAATTGGTAGTGTTCCAGGCCCACGCGATGCTCAGGACGTTTCGCGTAGATCCACTGTTTGTTGTTGAATACGTTCTTACCCATCTATTTTCCTTATTTGCTTCGCTAGTGCGTTCGGCTTAGTCATAGGTCGACTGCCATGTGATCCTGGATTATCTCTCTTTTGACCCACTGCAGGAAAGCTAGCGCATGTTCGGCAGGCTGCGCCTGTTGTCAGAACACCTCGCCTTAGGCTTGTGTGAACACTGCTGCAGAAATCTTGCAATGCAGCATAAATGATTTGCCAAACCTCGATAACACGATTTTTTGCCACTTGGCCATGCAGTTTTTCAGATCGACCTTCAATTCCTGAAAATCTGAAAAATTAAGAAATTCTCTCCAAAAATCCCTAATTAAATTTCCATATGGAAATTTTAATCTGTTTGATTGCGAGAAAAGCATGACTTTTCCGGCATTCAATATCAATTTGGAACGATGTGTAATAGCTATTATTACTTAATATTTATTAATTAATAGTTTTTAGATATAGAAAAATTTCCAATTAGAACAGCTATTGTTTTTGTTTTTACAACTATAAAGCTTGCATTTAATTGCTGCGGTGCAGTAGTTCACGCTGCAATTTGCATATTGGCTCCCCACTTGGTCTTGTCATATCTCTACGCTAATTTCTTTGAAAGGAAATGAAATGTTTGCTTCAATCGAAAGAACCGGCAATATTTACACTGCGAACGCAGACTTTTCCTGGGGTGAGGACCTGGACGCCGTTATTAGAATTGTGTCGCATCATTTTGCCGATTTTAACGGGAATGGATTTTATCCTCACCCTGACGAAGAGTCTCTACAAGACGAGCTGCTGACTGTGCCGACATTGCGTGAGCTTTCACTGGCAATGCGTCAGTTGAATGCCCGCGGCATGGCGATTCACAAGCTCGGCCTGAACGCACTTTCAGAGAGCCATAGAAATGCGGTTCTATATGCGATTGCCTTGACGCAGGGGTTTCCTACTTCCACGGATCAGCGTACCCAGCGCGTAGCATGGGACGTCCGATCGCGCTCGGGGGCTGAACAGTCGTCCCGGTTTGTGACCTTCTCCGAAAGGACAGGTAGCGCGGATATGCACACGGATTCCTCCTTTTACCCCATGCCTGAGGAGCAATTCATGCTGTACGTCGTCGCAGCAGCGCGCTGCAACGGCGGACAGTCTCTCATGGTGGACGTAGAAGATATCTACGACGTACTACAAAGTACAGACGCGGGCCGCGCTGCCTATACGATATTGCGCGATACGCCTTTGCCGTTCCGTGTGCCTTCGGTATATGCCGCAAACGACGAAAACGTCGAGTATCATCTGGCAACCGTGTTTACAGAACCCCAGAAGACCGGAGACGGTTTAAGCATACGCTGGCGATATGATTCGATATTGAAAGGATTAGCCATACGGCCCGATTTAGATAGCGTTGAGGTCGCTGCGGCACTGCAGCTCATGAATACGATTGTAGAAGCGGGCGCTCCGCGTTTTAACAAGCGGCTGGAGGATGACACTCTCTTGTGGGCAGACAACCACCATACTTTGCATGGGCGCGCGATCTACCAGGATCCGGGCCGGCATCTTATCCGTATCAGAATATCAAACACGCCAAACGCCCATCGCATTGGGCCTTCCGGCACTTCATTGGATTGAGTCACATGTTGGAATCGATACTTCCCGTTTTCCTGGTGATAAGTTTAGGCGTCGCCATACGCCATTACTCATGGTTGCCCGCGGAATTTTTCCCGTCCATAGAGAAATTTTCTTATAACATCGCGTTCCCAGCATTATTATTTGCCGGTACGGCCAAGCTGGGCTTTCACTCGGGGCAAGTGGCGGAACTGGCAGTGGCCACACTATTACCCACCTTTCTCGTCGTTGGTATTACCATCTTGATGCTGCTTTTGCCTACGGGGCTGCCGGATACCAGCCGGTCCTCCGTTGTGCAGGGAGCCATGCGGCCTAATTCTTATTTCGGCATTGCGGTATCGAGTTTGTTTTTTGAACCAAAGGCAGCGTCCCTCGTCATGCTTGCCATGGCGCTTTGCCTGCCGTTCGTGAATGTGATTGCAGTGATCGTTCTCTCATGGTGGGGCGGTGGAAAGCCTAATTTTCAATCCGTGTTGAAGGCGCTGATATCCAATCCTATTATTCTCGCCACCTTTGCGGGCATATTGGCGAGTTTGTCCGGCCTGACTTTGCCCGGGCCAGTGATGGGTGCTTTGGATATTCTGGGTAAATCTGCCCTGGCCATGGGCCTGCTATGTGTGGGAGGTGGGCTGGTGTTTTCACTGCAGGGCTTGCGCCCGGTTGCGCTTGGTTATACCTCGCTCACCAAGCTCGTTGCCTTACCTCTGGTAGCCGCCAAGATTTGTCTGATCTTCAGCATATCCACTCCGGTTGCACTAGCGGGATGTTTTTATTGTGCACTGCCTACCGCGCCGAACGCCTACATTTTGGCAAAACAAATGGGCGGAGATTCGCGATTGATGGCTTCTTTGATTACCGTGCAGACCTTACTGGCAGCCATTACGATACCGATCAGCAAACTGTTCCTGACGTGGATGGCCTAACCGCTGCCACTGCTTATAAAGAGCACCTGCCTGGCCCGATGTAGCTCGGATAAGTTAGGGTAGTTCAGATGTGGCAATATTTTCCGTAGTACAATTAAATATTGTTCAACGAAAATAGCGCAGGTTACCGCAATTTGCGTCAAATTTCGTATCAAATTGCAGGCCAGCAGGTGCAAATCGTGGCGGAAAACTTCAGTTCCTTTGAAGTCGTCACATTGGCGCTAGTTGACGCGGCCATACCGGGTAATTCGCGGACCACACCTGCCTTGCAAGGCAGACCTGCCCGTTGCCGCGTGCCGGATTGGCATGGCTGTGCTGGCTGGCCGAGTATTTTTACGACAGGTCTTTAAAGGAAGTCATATGAAGTGGTTACACGATCTAAAACTTGCAACTAAATTGGCATTGGCGTTTACAACTGTGTTGACGCTCACCGCATTTATGGGCATTTTTTCAATCGCGCAACTTGCCAAGGTAAAGGAAGCGGCAGCGGAACTGGAAACGACCTGGATGCCGAGTACCCGCTACGCGCTGGAACTTAAATCCCAAATCGCCAGGATACGTACCAGGGAGCTGCAATACATCATTTCCACCGAGCCGGCGGAAATGGACAAGTACGACAAAGTGATAGCCAACGATCTCGTCGATCTGGCTAACTTTGAGAAAGAGTACAAAAAAACGATTTCATCGCCCCAGGCGCAAGCCTTGTTTGACGAATTCCTTTCCATGTGGGATAGCTACATGGCCGAAGACGCCAAAATCAGAGCGGCTGCGCGCCAAAGCAATGGCGAGGAAGCCAAGGGGCTGATTCGAGGGCAATCCAATAAATTGATAGTGGCATTGCGTGGGCAGGCCGAAAAAATGGTGACACTGAGTGTGGAGGGCGGCGCCCAAGCGAGCTTGACGGGACACGACGTTTATTCCACCTCGCGCTTCTTGATAGTTAGCCTGCTGATGGGTAGCGTTGCGCTGGGGGCCTTGTGCGCCTTCATCATCACTCGCTGGCTGGTAGGGCGCCTCGGCGGCGAACCGGATTATGCGGTCCACATTGCCGACAGGATTGCATCGGGCGAACTGTCCGTCGAGATTGCTACCCGGGACGACGATCAGACCAGCTTGTTGTTTGCCATGAAGACTATGCGTAACAGCCTGTCCAATATTGTCGGACAAGTGCGCGCGAGTACGGAGGCGATTGCTTCTGCGTCCAGCCAGATAGCGGCCGGTAATCAGGACCTGTCGTTTCGGAGTGAGCAACAGGCCGGCTCACTGGAAGAAACCGCCGCGTCGATGGAAGAGTTGACGACGACAGTGAAGCAGAATACAGACAATGCGCGACAGGCGAACCAGCTCGCCGTATCGGCCTCTGACGTGGCACAAAAAGGCGGCGCGGTAGTGTCGCAGGTGGTCGATACCATGGGCTCGATCAATGAGTCGGCCAAGAAGATTGTCGACATTATCAGCGTTATCGACGGCATTGCTTTTCAAACCAATATCTTGGCGCTCAATGCCGCGGTGGAGGCGGCTCGTGCCGGTGAACAAGGGCGCGGCTTTGCGGTGGTCGCCACCGAAGTGCGCACCCTGGCGCAACGCAGCGCCGCCGCCGCCAAAGAAATCAAGATACTTATCGGTGATTCGGTGGATAAAGTCGATGCCGGTAGCAAGCTGGTCGAGCTTGCAGGTGCCACCATGAACGAAGTCGTCGTGAGCGTCAAACGCGTGACCGATATCATGGGTGAAATTACGACGGCCGGGCGCGAACAAAGCGCAGGTATCGATCAAGTCCATCAAGCCATCGCCCAGATGGACCAGGCGACGCAACAAAATACAGCCCTGGTGGAAGAAGCGGCCGCGACTTCCGTCAGCTTGCGCGAGCAGGCGCAACACCTGGCGGAGCTGGTCAGCGTATTTCAGATTGAGGGCATGGGTGCCGCACCGCAAATGCGCGGGCAAGTGTCAATCCATGCGCAATCCGGCAGCCTGGTATCGCTCAAGGCGCACGCCGGCAAGGTTGGCGCACAAGCTGGACATGGTGCCAATGGGACAGGGCCGAGACGGATAGCAGACAAAAGAGCAAATGTCTAACCGAGGCGTTAATATCCGATAATAAGGCCAGTTACAAATAGGTATTAACGGGCAAGGATAAATTCACGCATGACTCGTCCTAGGTTCTTGCCAGACAATATGACCCTTTTGCTGCTGGCGGTTGTCGCGACGGCCAGTATGATTCCTTGCACCGGCAGAATCGCGCAGGGTCTGGATAACTTAACCGTGCTGATGATAGGCTTGCTGTTCTTCATGCACGGGGCCAAGCTGTCGCGTGCAGCCGTGATTGCCGGCATAGGGCACTGGAGGCTGCACCTGACCGTCTTGTTGTTGACGTTTGCCGTCTTTCCTTTACTGGGCTTGTTGCTGAAACCGGTGTTGCTTTGGCTGGTGACCCCGGAGTTGTATGCAGGCATATTGTTCCTCTGTGTGCTGCCTTCTACAGTGCAATCTTCTATTGCCTTTACTTCTGTTGCCAGGGGTAACGTGCCGGCTGCAATTTGCAGCGCCTCTGCCTCCAACTTATTTGGGATCGTCATTACGCCGCTGCTGGCCGGCGCGGTTGTGCTCGCGCACGGCACGACCGGACATGTCCCGCTATCGGCGATATTAAAGATTGTCTATCAATTGCTGCTGCCGTTCATAGCTGGCCAGATCGTTCGGCCATGGATAGCACCGTGGATAGAGCGCAATCTCGGCACGCTAAAATGGGTGGATCAGGGTTCGATCTTACTGGTCGTTTATGTGGCGTTCAGCGAGGCAGTGGTGCAAGGCTTGTGGAGGCAGTTGCCGGGCGTGATGTTGTTTAGCCTGCTGGGTATCAGTGCATTGCTATTGGGGCTGATCATGTTGCTGGCGACGCTAGCCTCTCGTCGTTTCGGCTTCAGCAAGGAGGACGAAATTACGGTAGTGTTTTGCGGTTCCAAGAAAAGCCTGGCCAGTGGCGTGCCCATGGCCAAGGTCATGTTCGCCGGCCACGCGATCGGTATGGTTTTGCTGCCGCTCATGCTATTTCATCAACTGCAATTGATGGTGTGCGCAGTGCTCGCGCAACGCTATGCGGCGCGCGAGCAGATAATTACCCCTCCGCCTCCTCTATGACCTAGGGGGCGGATAGACTATTCTGGCGCAACTTGCAAGATCAGTTTGCCGAAATTTTTCCCTTCGAACAGCATCAACAAGACATCCGGGAAGGTTTCAAAGCCCTGCATGATGTCTTCGCGGGTATGGAACTTACCTTGGGTCATCCATTGTCCCATTTCGGCCACTCCTTCGCCATAGCGTGCCGCATAGTCGAATACTACAATACCCTCCATTCTCGCGCGGTTCACCAGCAGCGAGAGATAATTGGCCGGGCCTTTGACCGGGGTAGTATTGTTGTACTGTGAAATGGCGCCGCAAATGATGATGCGCGCCTTCATATTGATGCGGGTCAGTACCGTATCCAAAATATCTCCGCCTACATTGTCGAAGTAGATGTCGACGCCATTCGGACAATGTTCTTTCAAACCGTCCTTCACCGAGCCGTGCTTGTAGTCTATGCAGGCATCGAACCCGAGTTCTTTGACCACAAATTCGCATTTGTCCTTGCCGCCGGCAATGCCGACTACGCGACAGCCTTTTTGCTTGGCGACCTGGCCAACGGTTTGGCCCACAGCGCCGGCCGCACCCGAGACCACGACCGTTTCGCCGGCTTTGGGCTGGCCGACGTCCAGCAGACCGAAATAGGCCGTCATGCCGGGCATCCCAAGCGCATTCATATATTTGGGCAAAGGGGCGAGTTTTGGATCGACTTTATAGAATCCGGCGGTCTTGTCGTCGGCCGATCCGACCCAGTAATTTTGCACGCCGGTGCCGCCCGAGACGTAGTCGCCGACAGCGAATTTGGACGATTTCGAGGCGATAATTTTTCCGATGCCGCCGGCACGCATAACCTCGCCGATCGCAACCGGCCGGATATAGGACTTGCCCTCATTCATCCAACCGCGCATGGCCGGATCCAGAGAGATATACACGGTTTGCACGAGAATTTCGCCATCGGCGATGTCGCGCAAGGGTTCACTGGTGAGCGACCAATCGCCGGCCTTTGGCATGCCTACCGGGCGAGCGGCTAAACGAAATTGTTGATTGATGGGGGTAGTGGTCATGCTGTCTCCTGGGGATGGGGCGAAGGTCTAATGGATTAGTGAGGGTGTCGCAAAACGTTTAATATACATCAATTAGAACGATCGTGCTTTTTATGTGTGGGTCTTAAACACGTTTGCGGGGAAATACGCAGTATTTGCGTCCGCCGCTAGGAATACTGCAAGCCTCCGTGCGACAATGCTAGGTTGAATTTCAGAACTCATCCCATCGCACTCGGTGGGCTCAGTTCGTGTCTCACTCAAAATTTTGTTCGGCTTCCTGCCTTTTCCAAGGAAAAAGCCCAGAACATAGACTATCGCAGCAATCATTATGCACCCAGAATATATTTTGACCCTGTCTTGCCCGGACCAGAGGGGCATCGTTCATAGCGTTTCCGGTTTCTTGGCCAATCACGGATGCAATATCATCGATTCGGCCCAGTTCGGCGATGCGCAGTCCAAGCTGTTCTTTATGCGCGTGCACTTTTCTGCTGAAGAGGCGCAGATAGGCGACGCCGCCTTGCGCGAGCAATTTGCCACGCTGGCTACCGGTTTGAACATGAATTGGCAATTGCATGACGCGCACCACAAGCCGCGCGTGATGCTGCTGGTGTCCAAAGTCGGACACTGTCTCAACGATTTGCTGTTCCGTTATAAAAGCGGCTTACTGCCGGTGGAAATCAAGGCCATCGTTTCCAACCATACCGACTTCTACCAGTTGGCGGCCAGCTATAACATCCCTTTTCACCACCTGCCGCTGGCAACTGGCGCTTCGTCCGAGGCCAAACGGGTGCAAGAGCAAAAGATACTCGAAATAGCGGACAGCAACCAGATTGAATTGGCAGTCCTGGCCCGCTATATGCAGATACTGTCTCCGGAAATGTGTGCAGCATTAAAGGGGAGGGCGATCAATATCCATCATTCCTTCCTGCCTAGTTTCAAGGGCGCGAAGCCTTATTTTCAGGCGCACGACCGCGGAGTCAAGTTGATTGGGGCTACCGCCCATTTCGTCACTGGAGATCTGGACGAAGGACCAATAATTGAGCAGGATGTGGAAAGGGTAGACCATGCGATGGAGCCGGATGCCCTGACCGCCATAGGCCGCGACGTGGAGTGCGTGGTGTTGGCGCGCGCCGTCAAATGGTTTGTAGAACACAGAATATTGTTGAACGGTCACAAGACGGTGGTATTTAAGTAATGGCTCTGAAATCAATCATTTATAAGGCGGAATTGAATATCGCCGACATGGATCGCGGATATTATGCCGACCATAACCTGACCATTGCGCGTCATCCGTCGGAGACAGATGAACGCATGATGATCCGTGTATTAGCATTTGCTATCCACGCCAGCGAAAACCTGAGCTTCGGCAAGGGCATTTCGGACACAGAAGAACCCGACCTGTGGGAAAAAGACTATACCGACGCCATCCAGCTATGGGTGGAAGTCGGCCAACCTGACGACCGCCGTTTGCTGAAAGCCTGCGGCCGCTCGGAACGCGTGGTGGCCTATAGTTACTCCGGCACCAGCGACATTTGGTGGAAGCAGATGAATAGCCGCCTGGATCGCGCAAAGAATCTCAAGGTCATGAACGTGCCTGCCGCCACGAGCCTGGCGCTGGAAAAATTGGCCCAGCGCTCCATGCAGTTGCAATGCACGATACAGGATGGGCAAATCTGGCTGACCGCCGGCGAGCAATCGGTGCAGATCGACCTGGAGACCTTTAAGGCTGAAGGCTAAAGCCTACATCTGGGCGGGATGCGCCTTATGCAAGTCGTCCAGTTTGCGGGCAATAACGTCGGCCACGATCCAGCTGGAGGGTTGCAGGGCATGGATCACAGGTAGTGTGATTATTTCGTGCTCCCACTTGGGAAGGACTTCTGAAATGGCCACGATGCCGTCGTTGTCTTCGTCGCCGAACGGTGTCCATTTGCCCTTGATTCCACGGTTGCCCACTATGGCAATGGTGGGGACGGCGGCGGCGGGGACTTGTTGCATGCGTTCGCTGGACGCCAGCAACTGACCGCAATCGCCCGTCAAGGCCCTATACAGCCAGCGTTTGCGCAAAGCCTTGGCCAACCTGGAAGGTGCAACAGGCGAGCCGATCAGGAACAGCCGTCGCGGCAGAGGCACCTCCGCCGGCATGGACGCCAGGGCGGCGCGCAGCAATACGCCTCCCAGGGAATGCCCTATCACGACGTAGTTGCCCAACTCAGCCATCTGGCACAGCTTGTGGACCAGACGCTGGCGCACCGCCTCAAAATTTTCCAGCGATACCATATAGGGGAAACTGTCGTATTCATAGCCATGCTGCTGCAAGCGTACGCGCATGGGCCAGCCGGAGATGGGGGAGCGCCCCATGCCATGGACATAGAGTGCGCGCATGGTTTCCTCCTGCTTCGTTGTCATTTCTTGTATTGAAGCACAAATCGGATGGCGGTGTCAGTGCTATGTCGGTTTGGTGATAGCATTTATTCCACAAGGAATCGCGAACTTTCTGCTGTTGTGCTCATCTAAGCATCCGCCACCCACAACAACTTGGAGAGCCGCACCATGAAAATCGTACCCCGTTTTCTTAGAGCCGGTAGTTTGGGACTTTTTTGCCTGACTAGTCTTCTATGGATGGTCGGCAATTCAGCCCTCGCTGTTGACGTACCCAGCCGGCCCGATGCCGATAAAGCGCGCGATGCCGATCGCAAGCCCGCCGAAATGGTCGATTTTGCGAAGTTGAAGCCCGGCCAAACGGTGGTGGATTACTTGCCGGGCAAGGGCTATTTCACGCGTATTTTCAGCGCCGCAGCAGGCCCCCAAGGCGCGGTTTACGCCGTCACGCCGCAGATGCTGATCGACAAGTACAAGTCTGTGCCTGTGGCCGTTTCCGCTGAATCTGGATATGGCAATGTGCGCGAAGTCGTGGCGCCAGGCACAAGCCTGAACGTACCGGGCAAGGCCGATTTGGTGTGGACCTCGCAAAATTATCACGACGTCCATATCTGGGTAGGTGCAGAAGGTACGGCACAGCTTAACAAGGCTATATTCGACACGCTCAAGCCAGGCGGATATTTCGTGGTACTAGACCACGCGGGCGCGCCAGGCTTGGACGATGCCGGCATGTCCAAGCTGCACCGCATTGATGAAGCGCTGGTCAAGAAGGAAGTGCTGGCTGCAGGCTTCGTATTGGATGGCGAATCTCAGACGCTACGCAATACGGGGGATAACCATGTCGTTGCCGTGTTCGACCCGGCGATCCGTGGCAAGACGGACCAATTCATGTTGCGGTTCCGCAAGCCCTAACACGTATTGGACACCACGATGGGGTGTCCTTACGTGAGCAGATGGCGGCGGCTCAGCCCGCCAAGACCTTCTTCAGCCAGGAAGAGATATCGTCTATCTCTTCCTGGCAGACGGAATGCTGCATCGGGTATTCGTGCCACTCCACCGCATAGCCGAGCGACTTTAGCAAGTCGCGCGATTGTTCCGCCCTGATGAAGGGTATGACCGGATCGGCACGGCCATGCGCCAGATAGATGGGTGTGGCCTGGTTCGCTGCATGGCGCTCGGCCGCGACTATTGTATGTAAAGGGACGTAGCCGGACAGGCAGAGCAGGCCGGCCAGCTTTTCCGGATGGCGCAGGCCGGTTTGCAAGGTCATCGCGCAACCTTGTGAAAATCCAGCCAGGATGATGCGGTTTGCCGGAATGCCACGCTCTATTTCACGCGCGATCAATTTTTCGATTTCTGCCTGCGATTGCCGCAGGCCGCTTTCATCTTCGCGGCGCGCGATGTCAGTCCCCAGGATGTCGTACCAGGCGCGCATCACGTAGCCGCCGTTGATCGTCACCGGCATGGTCGGCGCATGCGGGAACACAAAGCGGATGCCGGGGCAGCCGCGCAGATCCAGTTCCTGGACGATAGGGACAAAATCGCTGCCGTCGGCGCCCAGGCCATGCATCCAGATGACGGACACGGTGGGGTTGGGGGCGCTTTCCAGTTCTATAGTGTCGAGATAATTGTTCATGCGTCGCTTATTTAAGGGGGGGTGAGTCCGAGCCCCGCTATTTATTCAAGTACGGGATCAGGAAATTACTTATGCCGCCGGCGCGAGTGGTCGGCGCGCGCTATGATTTGACGCGTATTGCCGATTTAGGCCGGAACGCCTTGCACACCGCCTCATGAGTTTCCACATAGGGTCCGCCTATCAAGTCCAGGCAATACGGTACCGCAGCAAAGATGCCGGAGACCAGTTGCCTGCCTTCGGCATCCTTCAAGCCTTCCAGAGTTTCCTTGATGGACTTGGGTTGGCCGGGCAGGTTCATGATCAAGGCCGCATGGTCTGCGGTTTCGCGGATCACGGCGACTTGGCGCGACAGGATGGCCGTCGGCACGAATTGCAGGCTGATCTGGCGCATCTGTTCGCCAAAGCCTGGCATTTCCTTGGTGGCGACAGCCAGCGTAGCTTCGGGCGTTACGTCGCGCCGCGCCGGCCCGGTTCCACCGGTGGTAATCACCAGGTGGCAATGGCACACGTCCACCAATTCCTTCAAGGCGGCCTCAATCGCAGCGCGTTCGTCCGGGATTAGTCTTGTTTCCATCTCCCAGGGGCTGGTGAGGGCTTTGCCAAACCACTCCTGCAGCGCTGGCAAGCCTTGGTCCTGGTAAACGCCGCTGGAGGCGCGGTCGGAAATGGAGACCAGACCTATTTTCAGCGTGTCTGGGGTGACAGGTGTATCACTCGGCATCGGTCTCGCCGTCTTCGTCGTGATCCTCTTCTCCTTGTTCGCCATTGCCGGACTTTTGCGCCCCCTGCAGTTGCTTCAGGATCTGGAAGATTTCACGGTAAGCCTTCGGCGGCTTGTTTTCGGCCTGTTCCTTGCGCGCATTGCGGATCAGGTTGCGCAAGTGTTGCACTTCCAGTTCGGGATGCGCGGCCAGCAGTTCGGTCAAGGCTTCGGGGTCGGTCAGCAGTTTTTCGCGGCGACGTTCCAGGGCGTGCATGGCGGCCGTATCTGCCTTGGAAAGACCTTTCCAGCTATCCAGAGTCTTTTGAATGATGGCGATTTCATCTTCTTCCAGGCTGCGCATTTTCTTGCCCACGTATTGCATCTGGCGGCGGCGGCCTTCGTGATCCTTGATTTGCTGGCATTCCAGGATCGCGTCGCGTACATCTTCCGGCATAGGCACGCGTTTGACACGGTCGCGAGGTTGCTCAACCAATTCTTCGCCCAATTTTTGCAGGGCGCTCATTTCGCGCTTGAGTTGGGACTTGGAGGGGCGTTCGTATTCTTGTTCGAACTCGTTGGATTTGAAGCCGCAAGAGCCTCGATTGGGATTTGGCATAATTCTGGCGCCTTTATTCTATAAACTTATTGAAACGACTGCTATGATACCCTCTTTATCCGTACATCCCAAATGACGCAGCCTATGAGCAAGCCAGTTTTCACCCATACCCAGGACCAATTAAAACAAATTGCACAAGATATGTTGCAATTTGCCCGCGAGAAAGGCGCCTCGGATGCCGCCGTGGAAATCAGCGAAGGCGGCGGTTTATCTGTCAGTGTACGCAAGGGTAAGGTAGAAACCATAGAGCAGAATAAGGACAAGGGCATAGGCGTGACCGTCTATATCGGTCAAAAGCGCGGCAATGCCAGCACTTCGGATTTTTCCAGGCAGTCGCTGCAGGCAACGGTGGATGCCGCCTACAATATTGCGCGTTTTACCGCAGAAGACGACTGTGCCGGGCTTCCGGAGGCAGAGTTGCTGGAAATGCATCCCCAAGACCTGAAATTGCTCTATCCATGGCTGATTTCGGCTGAAGAAGCTATTGCCTTGGCAACACGTACCGAGGCCGCCGCCTTTGCCGTCGACAAGCGCATCGCCAACAGCGAAGGCGCCGGGGTCCATGTCCAGCAATCGCACTTTGTCGCCGCCAATTCGCGTGGCTTCATGGGCGGCTATCCATTTTCCAGGCACACCATTTCTGTCGCGCCCATCGCCGGCAAAGGCGCGCATATGCAGCGCGACGACTGGTACTCATCCGAGCGGAATCCAAAAAAACTGGCCGCTCCTGAAGCAATAGGCCGGTACGCGGCCGAGCGGGCGCTGGCCCGTTTGAATGCGCGCAAGCTGGATACCCGCAAATGCCCGGTACTGTTTGAAGCGCCGCTGGCGGCAGGCTTGCTGGGTTCGTTTGTGCAGGCGGTGTCGGGCGGCGCACTGTATCGCAAGTCTTCCTTCCTGTTGGATTCTTTAGGCAAACAAGTTTTTCCATCCCATGTACAGATCGTGGAAGACCCGCACGTGGCGGGTGCGGTGGGTTCCTCGCCCTTTGACGATGAAGGGGTAAAAACGCAACGCCGCGAGGTGGTCGCCAATGGGGTAGTGCAGGGTTACTTCTTGTCTTGTTATTCAGCCCGCAAGCTCGGCATGCAAACTACGGGCAACGCCGGCGGCTCGCACAATCTTACTATGCAATCTACGCTGACCAAGCGTAGCGACAATTTTGTCGCGATGCTGAAAAAAATGGGTATCGGTTTGCTGGTGACCGAACTGATGGGGCAGGGCGTCAACTATGTGACGGGCGACTATTCGCGCGGCGCGTCCGGATTTTGGGTGGAGAACGGCGTTATCCAGTACCCGGTCGAAGAGATCACCATTGCCGGCAATATGCGGGAGATGTTTACCCAGATTGTGGCCATCGGCGCCGATACTCTGATACGCGGCACCAAGCAAACCGGTTCTATCTTGATAGAAAATATGACGGTGGCCGGCAGCTAGAGGGCCGAGCTTGGGCCCGTCACACGCTAAGGCACAATAATTCTTCAAGCTGAAATCAGGCGCCTAAGTACGCCTCGATCACTTTGGGGTTGTGCAGCAGATTTTGGCCGCTATCGGCCAAGACAATCTCGCCATTTTCCAGCACGTAGCCGCGTTGCGCGATCTTCAGGGCCTGGCGCACATTTTGTTCCACCAGCAAGATGGTCAGGCCGGTGCGGTTAATCTGTTGCAGCACGCGGAAGATTTCCTGCACCATCAGGGGCGCGAGTCCCATGGAGGGTTCGTCCAGCAAGAGGATGCGCGGTCTGGCCATCAGGGCGCGGGCGATTGCCAGCATTTGCTGCTCACCCCCGGACAGATTGCCGGCCAGGCCGCTCTCGCGTTTCTTTAATACGGGAAATAGCGAGAATACCCAAGCCAGATCTTGCAGTATTTGCAGCCTGTCCTTGCGGGTATACGCGCCGAGCTCCAGGTTTTCTCGCACTGTAAGCGTCGTCAAGATAGCGCGGCCTTCGGCTACTTGCGCGACGCCGTGCTGCACGATTTTGTGGGGCGGCAACCGGCACAGATCCAGGCTCGCCCCATCGCTATTTAACAAGACCTGGCCGCGTACGGCCTTCAATAGGCCTGATATGGCCAGCAGGGACGTGCTTTTACCGGCCCCGTTAGCGCCAACCAAGGCCGTGATTTCGCCCGCTTGCAAGTCCAGATTGATGCCCTTGACCGCTTCGATGTGACCGTAAGAGACCGCCAGGTCGCGGATGCTCAGCACCGCCGTCATGCTGCGTCCTCTTTGCCGAGATAGGCCTCGATCACTTCCGGATTGTTGCGTATCTCCGCCGGAGTGCCTTCGGCGATAATTTTGCCGAAATTAAGGACGGCTATCTTGTCGCACAAACCCATCACAAAGCGCATGTCGTGTTCTATCATGAAGATGCTGAAGCCGCGTTGCTTGATATTGATAATTTCGGCCATCAATTCTGTCTTTTCTGCGGGGTTCATGCCGGCGACAGGCTCGTCAAGCAAGAGTAGCTTGGGCTCGGTAGCCAGCGCGCGCGCAAACTCCAGCTTGCGCTGCTCGCCGTAAGACAGGTTATTGGCCAGCAGATGAGCCTTATGGTCCAGTCTGAGCCAGGAAAGTAACTCCATCGCACGCTCACGCGCTTTCGCCTCCACACTGCGATAGGATTTGAGATTGAGCAAGATGCCGGCGGCGCCATAATGCAGATGCTCGTGCATACCGACTATGACATTTTCCAGCAAGCTCATTTCCTTGAAGATGCGGATATTCTGGAAAGTGCGCGCAATGCCCAGCTTGGTGATGCGGTGCGGTTGTACTGCCGTCAAGTCCGCGCCGTCAAACTGGATGGCGCCGCTAGACGGACGCAGCAAGCCCGTGACCAGGTTAATAATGGTTGTTTTGCCGGCGCCGTTGGGGCCGATCAGACCGAAGATGCTGCCTTGGGGCACAGTGAAATTGACGTCTTGCAATACCTGCAAGCCGCCGAAATGTTTACTGATGGCTGTGAGTTGCAGCATTAGCCGGCCTTTCCTGCAGAGTTTGTGAGCTTGCCGCGGGCCTTTTGTTCGGCCTTTTTATACCAGAAAGCGCGTATGCGCTGCGGGTCCCACATGCCCTTGGGCAGATACAGAATGACCAGAATCAGGATTAATCCATTCGCAGCCAGACGGAAATCCTTAAAGTAGCGCATCATTTCCGGTAGCAGGGTCAAGCTGGTGCTGCCCAGCAGGGGGCCGATCAGGTTGCTGGTGCCGCCGAATACCGCCATGGTCAGGATGTCGACGGCGTTCTCGAATGCATAGTTGCCCGGGCCTATGGTAAAGGTATAGTGGGCGTTCAAGCCACCGGCCATGCCGGCGATCACGGCGCCCAGCACAAAGGCCAGCAATTTATAGGCGGGCACATTGACGCCCATCAGTCTTGCGGCGACTTCGTCTTCCTTGATTGCCTCGAATGCGCGGCCGACCTTGGAGCGCCTCAGGCGCGCCAGGCAGTACAGAGTCGCGCCGAGCAACAAGACGATGTGCCACCACTCGGTTTTTAGAGGTATGCCGTTTAGACCCATGGGGCCGCCGGTAACGTCCATGTTTAATACAATTACCCTGACCACTTCGCCAAAACCAAGCGTCGCCATCGCCAGATAAACGCCGGACAAGCGCAGCGTCGGAATGCCTATGACCAACGCCACAGCTGCGGGTAAGAGCGCCGACGCCAGCAAGGCTACAGGAAAGGGCAGGGCGGTCTGCATGCTGATGACTGAGGCCGCGTAAGCGCCTATACCCATGAAGGCAGCGTTGGCCAGCGATAGCAGGCCGCAAGACAGGGTCAGGTATATCGATAATGCCAGCATGGCATTGATGCCCATGCTAAATATGACGGTGCTATAAATAGCCCAAAATCCATCCCACCACTCGAGCATGGTCTTAAGCCTTCCTTTCCAAGACCTTGCCGAACATGCCGGAAGGACGAATCAGTAAAATCAGAAACAGCAGACCGAAAGCCACGGCGTCACGGAAATCGCTGGACAGATAGGCGACGCTCAACACTTCGGCAACGCCCAGAAACAAACCGCCTATCATGGCGCCGCGTATGTCGCCCATGCCGCCCAAGATAATCACGGCGATGCCCTTGTGCAGCATGGGTTGCCCCATAAAAGGCGAGATGGCATTGAAAGACAGGCCCACGAGCACGCCGGCGGCGCCTCCCAGTGCAGCGGCCGCGAAAGA
>Ga0207137_1076_pt2 | contig 25150 bp, 31 predicted proteins | sample Alteio_BWMinHeat_9_FD_153572 | JGI IMG/M metagenome (GOLD analysis project Ga0207137, IMG submission 153572) | Enriched cells from forest soil in Barre Woods Harvard Forest LTER site, Petersham, Massachusetts, United States -... | ecosystem: Environmental > Terrestrial > Soil > Temperate forest >...
GGAAAAGAGCCTTTGGTTTGAATTGGCAGCCCACCAGCGGAGTCCCTACATGCTGATGGTCGCACAGGTCACCCATGCGCAGCGGCTGCCGCAGTCCATGCAAAAGGACGATGTACACTCCCAGGATCTGGTGAGCCGGGTTAACATCCCGCGCTCGCTCGTGCCGGCGGTCACGCACGTTGATTATAGCGCCCGCGTTCAAACCGTGGACGCTTCGGCGACGACCAGGCTGCGGGGACTGCTGTCGGCGTTTTTCGACAAAACGGGCTGCCCGGTTCTGGTCAATACGAGCTTCAATATCCGGGGCGAACCGATCGTTTGCACGCCGGCAGACGCCTTGAGGTGCTTTGCGGCTACCGATATGGACACTTTGGTGCTGGGCCGCTGCGTGGTACCCTCCGTCGCCAAGCGGCAGATCCTTTCGGCAGCAGATCGCGCCGCCTATATCGACCAGTTTGACTTGGACTGAGGTATCTGAGGTATGTCACGATGGTAACGCTCCAGCTCAATCCGTCGGCCCGCCAACTTCGCCAGTTTGCTGCCGCGTTACTTGTCGTCTTAGCGACGACACTATGGCTCAAGGCGCCGCTGGCGACGTCTACGCCCCTCTACTTGTGGGGTAGCGCTGCTTTAGCCGGTTGGGGTCTGGTTGGCCTATTCCTTCCTCGGCTTCTGCTGCCTGTCTATATAGTTCTGACGATCACTACGTTTCCCATCGGTTGGTGCGTGTCGTTTGTCGTCGCCTTCGTGATGTTCTTCGGCGTCATTACGCCGCTCGCGGTGATTTCAAGATGGTGCGGCCGAGACCTATTGCGGAACCATAAGCCAGCCGCGATCGGATCGTATTGGTCCGTCAAGAACCAGAATTTGAGCGATTCCTATTATTTCAGACAATGATCAGCAAGAAGCAGGAGGTGCTGTCGTGGCAAAATCACCTTTGACTTTCAAGGAAGCTGAACAGTCCAACAAGTCCTCTGGCTTGGTTGCCGACCTTTTGGGGTTTCTCAAAGAGAACAAGAAGTGGTGGCTGTTACCTCTGATCTTAACATTTTTGCTGCTGGCAACTCTGGTGATGCTCTCGGCATCGGGCGTGGCGCCGTTTATCTATACGTTGTTTTAGCGACGGGGGGAGAGACTGCAAGCTATGTTGCCCAGATTGATTTCGGACTTCAAGTCGCGGAATCGAGGCTATCAACGTCGCTGGACGCGGCCGTTGTCGACTTCTTCAGTTCTTTGGCCAACGCGGCAACCGGCGTCTTCCCGATCATGTCGCGAACCTCGCTATCGTCCGCGGCGGAGTTGGCAATGTCGAGGTGCTCACAGATTCGCGCGAGACTTTGCAGTATTTTCGTCGTCTCTTGCTCAGCAAGCATGGTGATCTGCAAGTTCAAGTGTTCGAAATGATCCTCCACTCGGGTTTGGCGCTTCTGGTTGAGCAATATGACTATGGCAAGGACAATCGCTTCAAAGGTCATAGCTAGACCGAGCATGGGAAATGGAAAAGGGTCGACTGATGTACCCCAGAACCACAAGCGCTCGTTGGCGGTAATCCAGCTGAAAAAGCCAAGACCATGCAGCAAAATGCTCGCAGGATGGGTGACTATGCTAACAACTGATGCACCAAAACGCTCGATGAGCGTCGTCTCCCGATGCGCCTCCAGTTCAATTTCACGAATGGCCTTAATGTTTTCGCGCGTTCCACCGGTAACGCCACAACTTTCTTCGACTTTGCGGCCGAAAGCGCGTTTTTTTCGTAAGATCAAGATGGCGCTGCAGCAGGTGTGTTCGTCGGCCGCAAAGTTGAACCAGTCGAGCGCGGGCGCGAATCTCGCTCAAGAATGATCTTCCGACTCTCGTATTCTCGTTCGTCGATGTCACCATTGGCAAAACGGCGTTGCAAGACATCAATAGGCGACTCGCGCAGAGCTTGCCAGCGGCGGCGAGGGACCGGAAAAAAACAGCGAAAAGAAGCTCACCCAGATGACGGCCCAAAAAAGCCACCAAAAGATGTGCATCCCAAAAAAATGGGGTGTGATAGTCGTACATCCAATCCTCCAATTGCCTTGTATAAGTGACGTCAGAGTCATGTTCTGTATTCCGAAGGGACACGTTGCAACATTTAGGCCATGAATAGGCTACGCAAGTCTCGCTCTTGCGCCGTCAAATGTCTCCAAAATGGGACACGCTCGACCAACCACATCACCAGTGCTTTCTAAGTAAGAAAAGTGCCGCAGTAGCGCGGGCGAGAGTATGTATCAAAGTCACAGCTATGTTTGTGTCATCATCATGACCGGCGAAACAAGATAGGCTCAGCTTCGCGAAAATTCCCTCTATTGGGTTTGGACCGCGCTGCCACTGCCCTCTCTTGCAAGGGTTGCGCGCTAATTTTCACTAGCTCTTCTGAAATCTTTTCGGGTGATAGCACAAAGTCAACGCACCCCGAAGCCTGAGCATGGAGAGGCATGCTGCCTACCTCGGCGGACAGATCCTGCGCGAAGGTAATTCCTCCGTTTGCCTTGATGCATTTGCATCCTTCCGTGCCGTCGCCGTCACCACCAGATAAGATGATGCTGATTGCGTGGGAGCCCTTCTGTTCAGCCAACGAGATTAGGAAGTAATCGACTTGTCTGTGACGGCCCCCGTTCATAGTGCGTGGTGTGACAACTTTGAAGGCATTGCCTTCAAGCAGGAGGTTGGTGTTCGGAGGGATGACATAGACGTGATTGGCCTCGAGAGCCATACCCTCTGAAGCTTGAATCACAGGCATGGTGGAGGCCCGCGACAGGATTTGGGTCAACAGGCTCTCACCGGCAGGATTCATATGCGCGACGACGACGAAGGCCATTCCCGTGTTTGACGGTAAGGAATCGAGCAAAGCGAGATACGCTCTTAGACCGCCTGCTGAGCCGCCGATGCCGACTATGATTTCAGGAACTAAGCCATCCATACGGACCCCCAGGCGCGACTTTGCGCCAATGCTCGACGATACCCGATAGAGAAGCTATGCAAGGCCGGCGCCATGTTGCTTACCTAGACGCCGACACGCCAGCGTAGAATTGGAGCAAGGTTCGGATTTGTCGTGTGGGCTAGAGCCACTGCCGCTGAAGCCGAAACTGTCCACTACGACACGAATAGAGCTGAAGTTGGGCCGACGGAGATCTTCTCACTTCAATGAATTCACCTTCTTGTCTGACCTATAACCGGCAAGCCGCCGGTGCCTTGACCCGTGAATTTCTGACCAATGCCGATGGCTCGCCTATCCGAGGCAGTATGGTCCGTAGCTGCCAAGCGGACTCCGAGGCCGGCGGAGCAAGGGGAGCGGCTGGATGTTGGCTGCTGTTATTATAACGCGTTTTTCTTAAACTACTTCATAGGGGTGGAGTACTGTCCGATCTCCGCCTTGGCGAGCTTCGGTGTCGCGGCAGTCAGAATTCCTCCACCGCCGCCAGTGCCGCACCGCCCAATAATGGAGCTACGAAAAATTCTAGGGAGTGACCCTGAGTGCTAGCCGACACGTGCTCTTCACGCCATCGTCTCCAAATTTTGTGCTGGTGTGCGCCAATAATCGTCAGGGGCAAACCAGCTCCAAGACCTCCGCCTATAGCTAGCACTGCATATGTCGACTGTTCATTTTGACGCTTGCGGCAATTGCCATTACTCCAGCAGTCGGAATTGCACTTACAAATGCAGATTTCATTTTTCCCTCTTATCAAGTTGTCTAAGGGATACTCGTGATGTCGATTCCGTCCGTCCGCTGTTACCTTATGACTTGCTAACGCCGCAGGTATATTCCAGCGTTGAATTGGCGACATCACCTTCTTTCGCCACAGTGCAGCTAACGCCATAATTGTTGTTACCGCCAGCCAGGGTCCCATTGGGGGCAATCCCTGCTGTTTTATTGTAGGATAGGCTCAAAGTGAATGAGGAGCCACTGCAGGAATAGACGCCAGCGTCGCCACCGTCGGTAGCACGCGCGACAGCGCAAGGAATCACTGCCAGTACGGTCGAATCGACTCCGCGGATTGTCGCGAGCTCGTCGACTCCACCCGGATTGCTGTGAATTTCAATGGCACCGACCGGGGCTTTCGTCACAACATTGGTGGAGCTACAGGTAAAGTCGAGCGTCGAATTCGGCACGTCGCCTTCGTGAGCGACTTGACATTGAACATCATAGGTTGCGCCGTCGAAAGACTTGAGCTTGCCATTTGGCAGCACCTGGATCGTTTTGTTGTAAGACAAACTCAACGTAAAGTGCCGGCTCTGACAGTTGTAGATACCAGCGTCGCCGCCGTCAGTGGCGCGGCTAAGCGTGCAATCGATTGTGGCAACGGTAGCAAGGGTTGGCGACTTAAGGACAGCTTGTTCGACCGTCGCGCCAGCCGTGTGCCGGAGTTCGATCGAGCCGACGTCGGGCTGCACTCCGTCGCCACCGTTATCGATGGACACGCCGGAGTCTTCGGGAGAGCTCGCGGTATCGGGGGCTGAGCGGCATCCAGTCCAAATGATGCCGCAAGCGACGATAAGCATGAACTTGACAGATGTGTGACGCATGGAAGACTCCTAGCTTGTTTATGTTGAAGAGGTTGTGTGGGACCCGTGCCAAGGTCCATCATGAAATACCACCACCCAGCTGCAACAACAATTCCCGCGCAGGCCGTCTTTTGACATTTGTGGTCTCTGTGGGAGTAACCAATTCATGCCTGCTATTCCAGGTGGTTGGCGCTTTCCTAAAGCGTGACTTTGCATTAACCTAAGAGCGATCAAGGCGCCCGGACAAGGAGCTTGTCAAAGGATAGACGTCAAATGGCCAATCTTTCAACACAGGCTATCCACGCTGCTCCCCGAGTCACCGAGTTTGCGAGCTTTGCCGCGTTTTTCGCCGCAGTGGCGAAGTGGATGAAAAAGGCAAACTCAAAATACTCTCTACGGTGGTTGGCCAAACAGCTAAATTTGAAATCGCACGCACTGCTCGTGCAGTTTGCCAAGGGCGAACGCCAGCCGACCGTCGAGATGCTCGACCGTATCGCGGCACTTCTCGCTCTTAATGCCGATGAAGCGTATTTCCTACGGGTTCTGGTAGAAAAGGACAGCGCCAAGTCAGTTGCCGAACGCGAGTTTCTCGCGGAAAAATTGGGTAGCTTGCGTGGCGTCGATAGCTCGACGCACAAGCTAGAGATCGACCTTTTTGCGACTATCAATCAATGGTATGCACCCGCGGTATTGGAGATGGCCAACCTCCGCGGCGGCGATCTCAGCGTTGAAGCCGTGACGGAACGGCTCGGCGATAGGGTTTCGGTCGCGGAAATCGAGGCGTGCCTAGCCAACTTGAGCAAATTAGGGCTCCTAATCCGCCAAGACAACGGTACGTACTTGGCAACCGGGCGCCATATGGCCACTACACGCCATAGTAGTAATCTCATGGTCAGGCATTATCACCGGCAACTGCTAGAACGTGCGAGCGAGGCTCTCGACGAGGTGCCTACCGACCAACGATTTTTCTACGGCTACACGTTCGCTTTTAGCCGCGACCGTCTGAAAGAAGCGAACGATCTCATCATCGAGTTTCGTTCGCGCTTTGCCAAATTGCTCGATGCCGAAGCAGGTGGCCCGCGGGAGGATGTCTATCATCTCGCGATACAGTTCATACCTCTGACGGTTGCCAGCCGACACCGGTCGTCAAACAATTAGTCAGCGGGTGCCCACTGGTTAACCGCTGATTAAACCCGCTCAGCACGTTTAACAAACTTCAGCGATTCAGTAACCGCCAGCAGCGATTTGGTAAGTTAATTGCTGTATTTTCGTGAATTTAGGCTAAATTTTTCTGGCCTCTATCTGGCACGCTAGCTGCACAAATCGAAGGGCGAACGTCGACCGCATGAACAACTTCTGTCGCTACATTACTGGAGTCCAAAGTGAACAATTTAATTTCTCGTATACTACTAATCCTATCGTATGGCTCATTGACCGCGTGCTCAAGTAGTGCAAGTAATGCCAGCAATTCGGCGGTCGCTTCGGACAGCTCCAATAGCAGCATTGTTGAGTGGACGAATAGCGGCGATGGCGACCAAGGGTCCTTCTTCGTCCGCACGACGGTTTCTGGCGATGGGAAAGTTTCCTTCGATGATAATTTGGCAGCAAACTTTACCCTGGATGCTCGCTCTTTGCAGTCGATCATGGGAAAAATTCGGGGTTTGTCTGGAAATCTGAAATCCAAAAAGGTCGCACATATCCCCGGCGAGACCGCACTTTCGCAGAATCTACTTACTTACAAAGCGCAAATCAAGAGTGGCTCGTTCGTGATTTTTGAAACAGTGGAGTCTCAGGCCGACTTCGGGAACGAGGGTTTGACCGAGACCACCAGAAAAGATGTCGATTCGTCTGGTAGCACTGCCGGCGTCGATGCATTGGTTGCTACCCTGGCCAAGATCAATAACGCCGATGTCACGCCTGGTGACCTGGAAGGGCGACCAGACGCCAAAGAACTTTGCCGCGGCGCCTGCGAACTGAACGCCAATTTGCGCGCCTGTGAAGTCCGGCTCGGATGCGCTAACTAAGCAACTATCTCACTATCAAACCAAAAGGAAAACCCCATGAAGACGATTTTCGTTAGCTTAAGTCTTATGATGCTTCTAGTCTCCTGCGGTACGTCCGCCGGCACCTCGTCCCTAGCGAGCAGCCAGAAAGCGGCTGCACCCCGAACGTCTGGTGATCATGTCGCCAACGTGCAAGGCAACCTTGCGCGGGACATCATGCTCGCCTTCAACCAAGCCGGCCTCGTCGATCCGGGCGACGAAACCGCAGACCTCAGTATCGCGGGACTCGATTGCAACGCATCAGCCTTTCTGTCGTTGCATGTAACTTGCACGCTCAAGAATTTGTTGGACGGTTCAGGCAAGGCAGCGACCGCCATCGATCAGGATAGCTCGGTGACGATTTTCAAGGCGTTGCAAGCGGCCGGAGTCGCAACGTTCGTGCAACCGTCCGGCTCCTCCCATGACGGCGGTCTGAAGATCAAGACCCTCGTTTGTAACTTCGCCAACGAACTGACGGCCAATGGCGCGGATCCCGAATATCATTGCTCGATCATTCAAACGAACCAGCCGTAGTGCTCGCCCTCTGCAACGGCAGTCGGGTTTGATTGGGGTGGCAGATCCGAGCTATCAGTTTGAAAACTATCCGCCGATTACGCTGATCAGACGCGTCGCCAAGTCCTGTAGGTAATGATTGTCCGGATTCACATTCGATGCCGCTACCCTGTGCAGGGCAGGTAGCGCCGCCTTAAGATCGCCGTGGCCAACTTCGCTAAGGAGCGCCGTCATTGCCTGGTACAGGAACCGCTCGTCACCAGCTGAGTCAAGGAGCGAGGAGTCAATCGCATTGACGACTACGGCAGCCGTATTCGGACCAGGATATTTTTCTAGCACGACCAAGCTAGAACCACTGTGCGCGGTTGATTTTGGATCCGCGAAGTGCGCCAATTTTGGCAGTAATTGCTCCAACTCAGCAGGCGTCATTCCTCGCGAGTCGAGTGCGAGCAGAGCGTATTCATTTGCTGTCGACTGATCATAGCTCAACAGATAATCAAACTCGGCGATCGGCACGACGTTGTAGCTGGGTAATTTTTGAACTGACGAAATTGCTTCAACCAAAGCTCCATAGGCTTCGTAAGGTACGGTGCCGCGGATACCGACGGCGTATGTTGCTGCGTCTGTTTCTTTAGCAAGCGCCGCCGCTGCGTAGTAGCTGAATCGAAGCGCATCACCGCTCAATAAATCGTCTAGTTTGGTGCGCACATCGTCCCGAACGCCGCTCGTAATGATCCCGCTGCTCGCCAGAAAGGTTCCAAGCTCACCCACCACTGTCTCGCGACTATCGTCGCCGAGTGTCGGATCACTCACAGCCGCGACAGTTGCGACAGCTCCTGGATCGCCGGTATTGACAAGTATATCAGGAACAATTTCCGCCAAGTCAGCGAGGCCGTAGCTGAAATACGGCCTTTGCGGCACCGGGCCATCAGTCGGAATTGCCGTCAACGCAGTGATCAAGCTCGGCACGATTTCTTCAACATATTGAATTTCGCGTGAGCACAGCCAGCTGACTGGCAGACTTAGGTGCAAGATTGATTCTTCAATGGGACTTTCGCCAGTCCTTTGTACGATGGCACCTGGGCCGTAAAGCAGAGTGCAGGACATTTTTGCGGCGATTTCAGCTTGCGCGCGCAGTTTGAGAATAAAATCGGGAGTCTCAACCGGGTCATTATCAGAAAAGTCATAGTCACCAGTGGTCGTGATCGCCGAGTAGACCGTGTAGGTCTCGGCGGCCATAGATCTAGTCGCCAGGGTGGCGACGCCGAACAGAGTGTAAGCAAATAATTTTGACGTTTGCATGATGACTCCAAATGGGGAAGATTGGCTGAGGATTGCCAAACATTTGACAGCGTTGTATGCCGTGTTTTAATATGAAGTAAATTGAATAAATATTTAGTTATGATGAAAAAAATTAAACGAAATGACACTTGATCAACTTCGGTATTTTCTTGAGGTTGCGCGCGAAGGGCACATGGGACGCGCCGCCAAATCCTTGCGGCTTAGCGCTTCGGCTGTGAGTCACAGCTTAGCGGCGCTTGAGGCTGAACTCGACACCCCGCTCTTTCATCGCGCCGGACGCCGCCTCGTCTTGACCGAAGAAGGGCGTCGGCTGGCGACGGAAGCGGCGGATTTGTTGGAACGTGCCGATCGCTTGAAATGGGATATCAAACCGAATTTGGAGCACACGACACTGCGCCTGGGCGGACCGCCAAGTCTGATGACTATGGCTGTGGGTCCGGCATCAGCGGCGCTGGCTCGCAGTCGTACCAAACTGGATTTCCATTTCGCATTCCTGCCGTCGCTAGAAACCGTTCGGCAAATCAAGGACGACAAACTCGACCTTGCATTCGGCTATGATGAGGGAAAACTCCGCGGCCTCTCACACCGTCGACTCTATTCTGATCGCGGCTACATCTGCGCCAGAGTGGATCACCCGCTGTTCGCCGCCAAAGACGGACAGCGTCTCGAGTTGCTCGCAAAATATCCGCTTATTTCGCCACAGCCGCGCGCGACCATGCTGGAAGACGCCAATCAACTTCTGCGACGAGTCTTGCGTGACACGCCGCGCGTTAACTATCTCATTCCTAGCTACGATCTCGGTGCGTCAGTGATGACTGCAACCGACGCCTGGGGAATCTTTCCGGAATGGGTCATTCGGGCATTTAGCCGCCGCATTGCCAAGCTCTATGACGGTCCCGCGCTACCAGAGCTTAAGATCACGATGCTCATTAACAGTCGCATCGAGAAAGCCACGTTCGTCGACGAGCTCGCCGCGCTGGTCAGTCGGCAGTTCGAGCAAAACCTCACAGTGCAATGACTTAGGTACCGTAATGTGTTCGAGGACTAGGTGGCACGTCGAGTTTTTCATCGGCGTGGTAGGGTATCAAGCTGCAGCTGTTGGGCGCTAAGTCGAGGCGGCCAAGTTTTTACTGATCGATGATCTCAAGGATGTAACGCTTTTTCCACTTGGCAGCTGCGCAATTGACGATTGTGCGAATGGCGTCAGCTGTTCTACCTTGGCGGCCAATCAGTTTGCCTACATCAGACTTGGCCACCTTCAATTCAATCACGTTTGTCATATTGCCAGACAGCTCGTTGATCTCAATGTGTGCGATGTCATCGACTAAAGCGGTTGCGATCTTTCGAACCAGTTCCAAAATTGGGCTGTCTGTCATCGGGTCGTCCTATTAGGCTTAGCAACTTAGTAATGCTGACGACTGGTCAACGTCTGGTCAAGCGATATCAAGGAAGCGATCGGATGTTTTTGTGATTTCTATTAGACCGGGCTGAATACGACGTTGGCGAAGCCCGATTGATGCAAGCGCAGTGTCGGCACGCCATTGAGGTCGATGTTCCAACAAGCAAAGATATATTGGGTGGTTGCCTATACTTACGTAGGTGAAACTGATGGCAAGGTAAGCGTCACAGCTGTCCCCTTGCCTTGCCTTGCCTTGCCACCGTTCAGTCGCGCCAACAGACCACTCGGTTGCGACGTCTATCGGTGACTCTGGAAAAAACGGATTGACCGCGTTATTGCTCGATGTCTTGAGCGACAAGAAAAGGATAGCTGGCGGCACGCAGCAATAAACCCCATCGATTCTCCAACTTTTTACCTAGAGGACCTGACATGAAAGCTCTACACCTAGCGACCTTTTCTCTTGCCTTTGTTGCCTGCGCGAAGGCTCCACATACCTCGCACGTCGCGGACGACAGCCCGGGCACGCAGCCGACCTGGGAGCATGCCTACCTTGCGTCGACCGACCGAACCCAGCTGGCGTTCGATTACCAATCTGCAAGCCAGTCTGATCCTCATACTGGCGCCGCGACCGCATGGACTACCAGCGCTTGGCTGAATGTCGCCAACGCCAATTTCACCGGCAACGAGAAAGTTCGCGTCGTCATTGCCAACTACTCAATGGAAAGTCAAGACATCGGCGAAGAGGATCCGCAAGTCGCCGGAAACCTCCTGACGACGTTGCAGATTGATTTAACCTACGATACGACAGCAAAGAAGTTCACCGCACCAGTCCCAACGCTCCAAACTTATTCCTTCGCGGGCGAGGGTGATGATGTTTTTTTTGAGAGCTTCCTCGTGATTTCTATCGTTGTCAACGGCACCTGGCTGACTGATCCGGTAAACGGTGCGCACAACTTCGAAGCCAAAATTGGTCCCTACTGAAACCAACTGGAATCCTTCGAGCTACCGCAGCCGCTACCCAAATTTCGACGTAATAGCCATCGGCTCGTTCGGAAATTTCATAGAGAAGCGCTGATGTGACATGCGGAGCACTTCTCCCTGCAAACATTGCAAAGTACAGTAAGGATCTGCGATGTTCGACAGGGTTTCGACCGACGGCGGCCTGGTGAAGGCCGATGACACCCATAGAGCGGTGATCGCGAATCTGAATCAGGAATTTGCGACCGTAATTGACACCTCAATTTTACTTGGGTCTATCGGCGATGGTCATGGATGCGAACATCCTTAGGGCGAATCATCAAGCCCGAGCAGAAAGCGCCGAGTTAGGAACTTTGTTTTAGCTGAAAACCGCTGCCAAGTGCAATTTATGACCTAAGGTCATTTGTTGCTGACGTGTTCGCCACCATTGCGATAAATTATGGCATAAACTTCATTTCTTTAAGTGGAACATGACAGACCAACACCCTAATTTCATTCAAAGCTATTTCCACGGTACCAAAGCTAGCCTGAGCGTCGGACAGCTTGTCGTCCCTGGCAAAAATGCAAATTACGGCGAACGGAAGGCGAAATTTGTCTACGCGTCGTCGAATTTAAATGTGGCGATTTGGGGAGCCGAGCTGGCGGTTGGCGATGGACCCGGTAGGATCTACGTTGTTGAGCCTTTGGATACGATTGAGAACGACCCTAACCTTACCGAGAAAAAGTTTCCCGGAAATCCGACGAACTCATTTCGGGCACTGGCAGGTTTCAAGGTGGTGGCTGAAGTAGTTGACTGGCAGGGACACCTTCCTGAAGAAATCAAAACGGCGAGAGAAAAAGTCGACCTGGCCTTAAAGAATGGGGCGCCAATAATCGAAGACTAAGAGAGAAGGTGCGCATGCCTATCACACTCGATCGGGCTGGCTTCGGAGAAGAAAAACCTATTCGGAAAAGCGATTCGGTAGGGCTTCAGGGCTCCTTGAGATTCGCGCCGAGCCCCTTAGAGATTGCACCCTTGGAGTCTATGAAATTATCGACACCTCGGCAGTGAACGGTCAGGGATCCTTCCAGCTCAACATGGATACTAGTGGAGCTCAAGCCGGCACGATGATCATGGAATGGTCGATTGCCGATGCACCACGGAAGTTGCGTTTAGACAACGATGGAGTACAGCAAGGAACTTTCTCGCTGATAGCTGCACAGGCTCAATAAGCAACTTCAAAATTAGAGTATCGTGATCTCATCGCCGATCTTGAACGAGGACGGCGATGCAGCATTCAACAATATACCGAAGGCGCCCTTGCCCTCACTCTTGCCAACGGCTCCGAGCACGTTGAGGTCGATAACGCCGCGGTCGGGATGCACGCTGGTGTTGAGGCAACGTTTGATGACACTGCGCACCTCGAACTCCGCGTCGCCAAAGACAACGCGTTTGCCAATGAGCGTTAGCTCCGACCATGGCTCCCAGCCGTCGATGATGACGTTGCCACGAAACCGCCGCATATCGAGCGATTGGCCGGCCTGGGCACTCAATGCCCGCAGCGATGCCAAATTCATCACCGAAAAATCATAGGCCGCGCGGTCTGGGTAACGCGTCCCTTCGCCGCCGATCAGCCGGACGGGCGTTGCTTCGGGATGGCGCGCCCGCGGTGCCGGTTGGTGGCGGGCAAGATAGGCGCTAAAATAGGCATCGACATCACGGAACGCCGCTTCGTTAGTGAGCATGGCGTGTAGCGCAACCTGCCCGCCTTCGCGCACGGATAACTGTCGGGTCACCTCGTCATACTCGCAAGTGAGGGCAGCCAGCGCCGGCCAATCGTTTTGCACGGCCAAACGGTCTTTCGTTTGAAACGGCATCAGTCGCCCTGCACCGTCGCCTTCCGGGGGACTGCGGTCAGCGAATTGCAGTGCAAAGGCGCGGTCGCCGACGATGCCGAGACCTGGCACAACATTGACCGCATGCACCGAACGGCCATTGAGTCCCTTGACTGGATAGACATGCAGCTGTTGAACGACGGCTTTAGAAGTCATTTCCTTTACTATCACAGCGTCGCGACGCTTTCCAAGGGCCTTGGACACATCCGAAGGTTTCGAATCGTCCGCTAGCGAATTTCCAAACCGCCAAGGCCAAGCGATAATCCCGAAAATAGCGTCGCAGTCGGCACGGTCTTTGCGGGTACCAGTGCGGGCTTGGCGATCTCACCGATTGACGGTTCGAGTTTTGTGACGAAAACAACTGCTGACAGCCTTACCTATGACAATATAATCAGCGTCAATTTTGTCGCTGGCAAGCTCTACCTGACCGCTGTCGAACCATGGCGGCAATTCAGCTACGGCTTGATCGAGTGTTACGTTCAGGATAATGCCAGAGTCTGCATGGTGTCTGCTGATGACTGCGCGACTTTTGCCGCCGTCTCGGGAGTCAACGACTGTCTGCAAATGGCATACGACGGCAGCAGCACGGTGTTCGTCGCTTCTGGCAGCATGCTTCACAAGAATAATGCACCATAAATCCTGGCTAAAGTACGGCCCCGTTCCACACGGCCACGACGCGCAACAATACATCCACATCCAGTTAATAGCCGAAAAATCAATAATTATCAGGGACTTGATCAGTCAGAGTGGCGATCGTTAAAATATTATTGAATTGTTATGGATAATGCAATAATAATCACAATTAATTGATTTAAATTAAGGATCGATTAATGATCTTTCGTTGCTGCAGTATCATCCTGGTCCTAGCTTTGACGGCCCCGACAGCGATGGCGCAGTCCGCCGCAGTCGAAAATTCCTGGACGGCGACAACGCTCAGCGACCTTGACGCCATGCGTACCTGGATCGTTGAGAACCATCCGGGGTTTGTCGATAGCAATCATCAAAAATTTCGCCGGCAGCTTCGGCGAAGCTATCATAACGCTCGGCAGTTGGCAGTGACAGCGACCAGCTTCGCGGGTTATGCAGCGACGCTTGATTATTTTGCAGCAGGATTTAACGATCCCCACATTGTCTTTCAGGGTGTTCCACAACCGGATCCAACGCTCATTTCTACTTTAGAGTGGCCTGGCTTCGTCGTTGCTTATCGTCAACAAAAGATCGTAGTGCACGCCGTCGCCAATGCTGCTCTTTTGGGTCCATTGCCTGATGTCGGTACAACCCTTATTGGCTGCGACGGCCAATATTCGGCGTCGATCGTACGTCAAGACATTTTGCCTTTTTCGCAGATTAATCTGCCGAACGCTGAATGTGCATGGACGATCATGACGCCCTTGATGCTAGTTGATGAAGGTAACCCCTTTGTCCGCCGTCCGGCATCCTGCACCTTTGCAGGTGCGACGGGCTTTACGACCATCGATTTGGCTTGGCAAAAAACGACGCCGAATCTCTTGATGCCACTGCTCACGTCAGCTCAAACCGGGTCGCCGCCGACGATGGCTTTACGCAGTTTCGGTGCCAATTCTTATTGGCTGCAGATCCCGAGCTTTGCCGCTAACAGTGCGGATCAAGTCGCGGCGTTTCAGCAGTTTATTGCGCTCCTCACCGCGCAGCAAGATAAGTTGCACGCTGCCGACAAAATCGTCATCGACGTTCGCGGCAACGGCGGCGGGTCGACCGAGTGGACCAACGGCGTGATTGCGGCCTTATGGGGCAATGATGTTGAGCAATTTTACACCCCGAGCGGGGAGCATGCATGGCGGGTTTCGCCGGGCAACTATCAATTTTTGACGCAAGTGGTGCTGCCAGAAATCGCAAGCGCGGAGGGTGTCGACTCATCCGACTATCTCGAGTTGCAGACTGAAGCTGCCGATTTCAAACTGGCGCTCGCACGTGGCGATAGTTTGTTGCCAATTGCGGATAACGCCGCAGCTGGCACCGCAAGCGCGCCGCCAGCGAATCCGGTGGCCGGAAATGTTTACTTCTTAACGGATGCCTGGTGCTCCAGCTCTTGCTTGTTGTTTGCTGATACCATTCTCCGCATTCCTGGCGTCACCCAAGTTGGTCAACCGACAGGTGCTGACACACGCTACAACGAAATCCGGCGCGAGTTGCTGCCGAGTGGACACGGCTATATTCAAGGTCCGCAAAAAGTCTATTTTGGCAGGCCACGGGCTGACGATGTGGCCTATACTCCAAAACTGCGCTGGCACGGTGAAATGTCGGACACGGCGGGGCTCCAGGCTTGGATTGACGCGTTCTGACGCAAGGCTTCTCCCAGACCGCCGTGCCCTCAGCTGCCCCTTGCGGCCAACCATGCCGTCGCTTCGCTCAGCTCGGTGCTCTTGGCGTCAGCCAGCTGCCATTGGCTGACTAGCGTTGCATAGAACGACCTTGCCCGCTCACGGCCCCCGTCTTGCGCCGCGGCAGCGCGTGCCGCACCTAGGAGTGAGCGCGCCCGATTCGAATGGCGTGCCAGTGCCATCATGAATTGCTGCTCCGCCTCCGCCGGTTGCCGTGCTGTCAGGAGGATCTCTCCGAATAGCTCGTTCGCGGGCTTGATCACGTCGGGTGGGCCGGACGGTGCGGTTGCTTCCGCTTCCAATTTCGTGGCGCGGCGCATCGCTTCTGTTGCTGCGTCGAACTTGCCCTTGACGGCGGCATCGGCCGCCACAAGCTCGAGAGTCTGGATTTCGAGAGTCCGCTTCTGTCGGTCGGTCCCTGCGAAATCCCGTGCGCGCAGCCGCAGGGTCGCAAGGTTCGCCGCGAACTCTGGTGCTCGCAGGTGCGCGGTGGCAAGTCCTCTGACGAAGAGGACTTGTGTTTCACTCATATCTTGGGGAATCAGACAGCCAGGCGGATGGGCGCCGCCGCTTTGCGCTTTGGCTTCGGTCTTGGATTTTTCTGGAAGTGCATTGGCGAGCAGCTTCGCTGCCTCGGCCCATGCTTCAGTCTCCACGATAAATGTCGCCGCCATGTGGGCCTGCGCGGTTTTTCCGTTGCTCAGAGCCAGCGTGTTCCGCGCATTACCAACCCGCCCTTGCTGCAGGTAGCTATACTCCAGCCACTGCAAACTATGGAAATCTTCCTGTTTGCTCGCCTGCCAAGAGGCTTCATTTGAGGCTGTCACGTCGTTCCACATCCCGAGCTGCAAAAAAATATGCGACGGCATGTGGAGGGCGTGAAACGCCGCTGGTGCAATTGCCGCATACTGCCGTGCGGCCGGCAGGGCAAGAATCGCGTGCTCAGGATCGTCAAACGCATGGATGATATAGTGTGCGGCACCCGGGTGGTTCGGATGGTCTTTGAAGATAGGTAACGCGATCGCGGCTGCCTGCATGCGTCGGCCAAGTTCTCCAGGCATTCCAGGGTTCGCCGTCCCGAGGAGAGACAAGGCGTAGAAAGTCGAGACTTCGAGGTCGTCGGGATACGCGCGGTGCATCTTCGACATCGCTTCAGAGTAATGCAAGTCGCGGCTGGCCTTGTCGCCGTCACCGTAGAGAACTTTAACCGCCGCAATGAAGGCAGCCTCCTTCGGCTTTGTTGTGGCATTGTCTTTGATCTTTGCCAAAGCTTGACGCGCTGAATCGACCTCGGGTGCGACCGCCCAGAGCGGATGATTGTACGTCATCGCTTCGCCCCAATATCCCATCGCGAAATTCGGCTCGGCACTAGTCGCCGCGCGAAACTCGGCGAGCGCCTCGTCATACCAAAACGAATGCAGGGCAGCTACGCCATGCAGGAAGTGGGACTGCGCTACCTCGGAGCCCGAGGTCGGGAAATCAACAACTCCCAAGTTGGCTTCTGCATAGGCTGACGAAACCCAAGGGCAGAAGGTAAATACCGTGGCCAATAACACGGGTACTGTACGTGGCATCATCCGAAATTCCTCATGTCTCGTTGAAGTCCTGAGAGCCCGAAGCTACCACCAATACCGGAGAATGGGGACATCGGACTGAGCCATTAGACACCTTCGCGCCTTACCGTTCAATGCCTCCGAAGCTCCTCCTTCCATTCCACACTGATAGACAATATTCAGTGATTCACGCATGATGCTACTACTAACCGGAGAGGCGAACCTTGGGAATGAAATCACTAGAAATTTCTGTCTGTATCGTTGCAGTCGCGGTTGGTCTCGCGGCATCCAGCAGCTGCATGACACCTGGCACAGCGGCATCGCCGCAGCCTCCATCCACTATTTCTGATGCTGCCAGCGGGGATGGTGTCGCGTTTTCCTATGGACAAAGTTCAGTCATATTTGGTCCAAGTGAACGTTCCGGGGACAGGTGGGCATTATTCCCCTCTATTTGACCCCGGCACGCATTATTTTAGTTTTCCTTCAATTATTTTCGTCCGCTCCTTGGGACTCTATGCCATGGCCTATCATGAACGACTAGGCGACACTGAATCACAAATCGAAATGCGCACCTCGTCGGATCTAATTCGTTGGTCGCCGCCGATTGCCAGTGCGACAATTCATCAGGCTGGTCGCAATCTGTTTTACCCGACGTTAGTTGGGGAAACGTCGGACCCGACGATCAGCGACGGCAAATCCGACCTGCCCCTGATAGTGCCCGTGATTTTATTGGTGGGCACTAATCATGAGCCCGAAGCTTGAAACGCAGCCAGCATTTTCGCTTTGTCACTGGCCGACGGCTGCGCACCATTTGGCGGCGGCATGCGACCGACTTGCAATTCATTACTGGCAATACCGGCATTCGATTGAATTCCGGACTGAGAATCTAAGTGAATTTGCTTAGGCGCATTATTACCGGCGTGACACCCCGCGCAGTACTGCTCGATTAGCGGTTGGCCGGTTGCAATGGCCGCGGTGGCATTCGCTTGCGAAGTATTACCGGATTGGGGCTTATTCGGTTGCGACGTTGCCGGTACCTGGGGGTTTGTTGCTGGCGGTTGCGTGTTTGTCGGCGAAGCTTGAGGTTGCGCCGTCGGGTCGGACGATTGCGGTTGTGCGGCAGGCGTTTGGCTGGGCGGGGGGCTACTAGAACTGCCACTGCTGCCGCCACAAGCGCCGAGCCCTAAAAGGACGCATAAACCCAATATTCCGCGCTGAATTGCTTGGACTTTCATGGCAAACCCCATTTCGTTGCGAGTACGCGATTCTATTAAAGTAAGTGCCAATTTTTAGTTGTAGTCTATTTTTAATAAAATGTAAATACTTTATAATAATGTTTCATAATTTATATAAGATATCATCAGCAAGTCATGACACCTGGTTCGAGCTAAACTAGGGCCGGATCCAAACTAAGTCATGCCTGGATGAGTCACTAGGGAAGCAATCGCCTCGACGAGTGTCCTATATATCAAGTTTGGTATTGGTCTAACCCATCTGCTCAGGAGCTTGATATGGTCGCTAGTCGCCTCCTTCGTACGTTCTTGCTAGGTTCGCTGGTTGTCAGCACTGCCGCTTGTTCGGCCTGGAGGGAGAAGTCAGGCTCTCCGGATTCCGAACGCATCACCATGCGTGTCTACAAGGTCCCCAAGGACTATGCGGACAATGCCCGCTGGGCAATCAGCGTCCTGCTCAAAAGAGACGACAAGAAGGATTTTGGTCGAGCCGAAATTGCGGGCAATGGCGAGCTGCTGGTGTCAGCTCCAGAAAGTTTCCAGCAAGGCGTTCAAGACTTTGTCGATAGCTTGGCGAAGGCACCACCGCTGCCGCTGACAAAACGTAGCTACAAATTACACTGCTGGTTGGTGCTTGGTCGACCAGTCGCCAGCGAGTCCAACGCCGCGAAGTTCGGCGACCTAATGCCGGCGCTGACGGAGATCAACAAGGCCCAAGGACCCTATCAGTTTCTTATGGCTGAACAGTTGGAGGGCAACGGGCTATTGAAAGAAGAACTGAAAATCAAAGGCTCTCTGGTGACCCTAACAATAAAGCCCTGGCTAAATGGCAACGACCTTGAGAGTCAGCTCAATGTCGATGTCAACGGCAACGATATTCGTGCCAAAGTGATGATTCCGCCGGGTAACCTCCTAGTGCTTGGCCAGTTCGGACGCATCAAGAAGGACGACAATCCACTGGATCAGGTCGCACAAGGACTCTTTCCAGGACAAAAATCCGCCGACGCGACGCCAGCGGCGGATAGAATGTACAACGTGTTTACTATTTTGCGGGCCACAGTCGAATAGCGGTTCGAACCCGAAGTTGGACTTCGACAAGGACGCAAGATGGCGTTGGCCACCCCACTACCGCGGCGCGAGCTCGAGGACCTCTATCTCGCGCTGGAAAAACCTGTCTACAACGTCGTCTACCGGTGGCTTTGGCACCGCGAGGAGGCCATGGAAGTCGTTCAGGAAGCTTTCCTTAAACTTTGGCAAAAGAGTCACTCGCAAACCATCGACGACCCGCGTGCCTATCTGTATCGGACAGCGATCAATTTAGCCAAGAATCGTCAGCGAACCTTGCGTGTTCGCAATCTGTTTGCGACTCGCGAGTGGATGATGCGTCAAGGCACCACCGATGATGGTCGCTCAGCCGACGATGATTTAGAGCAACGCCTTGATAACATGCGCGTGCACATAGAAAAGTTGCCAAGCAAGCTCCGCGAGGTTGTCACGTTGAGTGAACTCACCGATATGAGCTACGCCGATGTCGCCAAGATTCTAAAAATAAAGGCAGGAACGGTGGCCTCGCGTCGGCACCGCGCCCTCGCTCGTTTGCGAAAAAGTTTAGAGGACGACCATGCTTGACGAAGACTCGCAGCTGATCTTTCCCCGACTCGACCCACCAGCCGGAGGTTTGACGTCGCTTCGGCAGCGGCTCGAAGCTGATCGGAGCGACAGTCGGTACAGGACGGCTGGTCCGCGTCGGGCGCTCGGTGCTGCCGCCGCGGTAGCCCTTGTGGTTTGCCTTGCCGTCGGCGCTCAGTGGCAGCGTCAGGAGTCACTCGCCAACTTGCAGCGGTGGGGATTCATCGGTGATCCCAATTTCGATATCATGAGCAATAGTCAACAGCCGCACGCGCAACCCGGCCTGTCGGTCGAGAACACTTTGGAGGCCGCGGCAATGCCGGTGGGAAACACCTCGGGGACCGTGATGTTCTACTGGGTGGAGTCCACCGCCAGTGGAGACGATTAGGGCCTCTGGCGAGCCTCGCGCCTTGTTGCGCTTGTTGATGCAATGCGACAGCTGCAAGGGGTACTCGGTCTTTCCAATTACGCTATGTTGAGCTTAGACCAAAGCTCATTCGATTTGTCGCTATTCAAAGGTAACGAAGCTAATATTGTCTTGGCCCTGGCAAATGACAGTCAGCTTGGGGTCGACCTAGGTGCCGGTGCTGTCTGGATCAGCAATCGCAACCGAACCACGAGCGATCCTGTGGGCGTTAGGCTTGGCAACGATAGCATTGGCATCTATGCCGACACGTCCGAATCTGGGAGCCAATTTATTCAAGAGTTGCGTGCGTCGCCGGCCCCATAATTGCCGTTTTATGACGTTCGATCTATTTTGACTGAGGGCGCGGCGCGGTCCACATGCCTGGGCGAATAATATTCACCAGGTCAGGTCCGCGCATTTTTTATGACCGTCGTAGACGGTGACCAGCACACTCGGTGCTGCAGCTCCTGTATCAGTTCACGATGGACGGTCCAGCATCCATATAAAAAGCATCCGCGCCGATGCCGCTGCAGCCGTACTTGATGCGGAAGTACCCTTGCTCGCCCCAAATAGAGCCCCAGCTATTGCGCACGACCCAATAGCCGCCGCCGTCGTCCCAACCGACGATAGTGACCCCGTGATCGACTGCTGGCGTGGTCCCGTCGCAGTCGGCGAAGACGCCGCCTGTATAGTTCAGCAAAGGATCGATGTAGACCGCTGTTCCCACGGCGCCATATTGGATGACTGCATTCTTGATCACGTCATCGGGCGCACGCGCGCCCGGCGAGCTCTGCACCAGGTAGGCGGCGCTCGCTGCCTTCGCCACGATTTTTGTCGAATCGCACTGCGAGGCTGGCGTCTGATCGTTGAAGTCAGCGGCACGAGCAAAGCCGTTGGCAACACCGAAGATCAGCGCAAAGGTGCCGCCGCCGCCCGGTCCGTCGGGAAAATCGGTGGTATCACAAGCTTGAATATAGGCACGGCTGAGCGCTATAGGAACTTGGCCTTTTTTGGCTTGGCTGATCTCCATGACGTCGATTGGGGTCTGCGCTGCAGAGCAGCCGTCACCGCCGAGGTCGCTTACCGGCGGCATGTTAGGGATTACCTGACGCGAATCGTAAGATGCTGGCAGCACGCTTTCGCCGTTGGCGAGCAGCTGACCCGCAGGTAAAACACTTAGGACCAACAAAGTTGCCGCGAGTTTCATGGACGTCCCCCCCAACTGGAATTGAAATTAGTCTTTGGGCATTATAGCGGACGACGGTAGGCACAGTCGAGGACGAGTCGCTGCCAATCGCCTTTGGCATTCGGTCCGTAAGACAGCACATCGTGGATGCCGCTCCCTAGGCCTGCGACCTCAATGTCGTGAAACTGCTCGCCGCAAAAGTCGCCAAGGTGGATTGCCACGCGCCCATCTGCCGATAGCGAGATATCCGCCACCTGGACGATGTCACCGCGTAGGCCAAGGCCGGTGAGCTCGATTGAACCACCGGCGTCGTCGAGAGATCCCGATTTGGTGACGACGCTGACTTGATTGATTTGATTTTGGACAGTGCAGTCAACCGTTCTGGCAGCAGCGTCGGCGCCAGCGCCGGCCCAGATCAGCATCGTTCCTAGCAAATACCGGCGCATATTTCCTCCGTCCAATGCCTTGCTCAGCTTCAAGATGGAGGATAGTCCGATTTAAGACATGCGTATAATGCATACCTATTATAGGTTAATAGCCTGTAGTTATATTGGTAGAAAAATTGAAAGGTGGATGGCCTGAAGGGTCTCGAACAACATTTGGAGAAGCTGGTCTATTTCCATGGGATCGCTGAGGCTGGCAGCTACACCGCCGCGGCACGCAAGCTTGGCATTTCGCAGCCTGCCCTATCGCGGGCCGTAGCGGCGCTCGAAGGCGTGCTGAACGTCGCGCTATTCCACCGCAGCCGTAGTGGCGTGAAACTCACCAACGCTGGTGGCCAACTGCTCGATGCGACGACAACGGCTCTGGCAGCGTTGAGATCGGCCCAACAAACCATCAAGGCCGCGGACCTTGGCGCGCAGCAAGGACCGATACGGCTCGGTACAAAGGAACCGTTTTCGATCCATATCTGGCCTGGGTACGTCGCCTGGGCAAGGCGTCAAGACAACCTGGCGTTAACCCGAATCCTGGATCAGACGACGCTCTATATTGACAAGCTCAACAGCCGCCTGTGGAACGACATCACCAACGGTAAGCTCGACATGGCGTTAATTGCCGAGCCTCCCGCTGTCGCGAACTTTGCGTCGATGCTGCTATTTAACTCAAAAATGCGGCTTTATCAGGCCGGTCGCGCGGCTCGCCGACGTTTCGGCGGAGGTGCCTCGCCCAAGAGCGAAGCCCTGATTTGCTACAGCGATGCCATCATCAAACAAAACCTTACGCTCGGTCAGAGCCTCGCGCAGATCAAGACCTCGCGCCCGCGGCTCAATGTGCAGAGCTTCGATGCCGCGCGCGAGATGGCCGTGCGCGGGCTCGGCCTCAGCTTTTTGCCGCATTGGATCGCGGCGGCCGACCTTGCGGACGAACGCCTCGAAGAAGTCCCACTCAAGCGCGTCGACGCTGCGTTGCGATTTCCAGCGTCGGGAATCTACTTTTGTGCGGGGGCAACCTTCTCTAGGAGCGCCACCTATTTCACCGTGGCGCGTGGGCTAAAGGAGTTTTGCCAGATGACTCTGGGCTAATCGCGTGCTCAGCTCAAAGCTAACAACTGTGCCAGGCGACGATTATCGGTCAGCATCGACAAAGCAGCCGCGACAGTCTAATTTCAGACAGTCTGGATGTTATGACAATTTTCCTTGGACTGCGATGCCATGAAGCTTAACGTCGTCCCGATTATCCAAGATCTGCGTGACTTGTATCAGATACCTGATCGCATGGACCGTTTTCACGCCTATGTTGCCCTTCTTTCTGGCAAGACTCATGGAGAGCCGCTGCCAATTGGCAATTTCAGTCCCATGGGCCAACGCCAGGCCGATTATCTAGATTGCCTACTCCGCATCCAGGCCGAAAATATGGCAGAGAAAGCTATCGAGGCCACAACCTTACGGCTGCGAGCGCAGAATGTTGAAGCGCGCGTCATGCTTGTTGTCGTCGATGAGCCGAGAAACGGCTGGACGCAACGCTCTTTGACTGACGCGACTTGGCGGTTTGGTGTTCAGGCCGACACGATCCCTAAATCAATGCAGCCGATTGGATTCCGGCCTTGGGTGTCGGTTCAGCTTTGGACTGATGTGGAACCGTCAGCTAATTATATCCATCAAGAAACGGCATCGGCGCTCTTTCGCTACTTGCACCGCCGTAAATTTGGAACGGGAAATACTCTACTGGAAATGATGACGCAGGAAGGACGCGCTCTGGCCTTTGCTGGGTTGTCGCCAAGTCTCGGGTCCGAGGAGCTGGAGAAGGTTCGCGCCGTTATCCAACCATATTTGGCTTGCAGCGAGTATCCGATTTGCTTCGCCGCCCTGTATGGCGACGACTCGGCGCAAGCAGTCGGATATGAGCCCCTCGGCATGCAGAAGAATGCCGGCTTTGATCTTGGACTTTCTTTGGCGATCAAAGTCGGCGCACCGGAGCAGTTCTTGATATGAGTAGAATAGGCTTTCTCAAGTAGCAGTAGATTCGATGCCACTCCCGCGGCCAGCCAGGTTCACCAGTATGGATCCCGCAAACACTCTGTGCTCGGCCCCTCGTTAAAAACATTGAAGGTGTAAACCTGCCCAGTCGACTGCGCAAAGTTCGTCAACCAGGACGCATCCGAACCAACGCCGATGACGAAGCCGGTATAGGTGTTGTTCCCGAGGTATTTCACCGAGTAGTCGACGCGAAATGTTGGCGTGAACGTGAAGCAGATAAACGGAAACTCACCGCTGTTCAACGCCCGGTCAACCCATGAGCACTGGCCCGGGTCAAGTCCGCTGCCATTCGCTTGCGCGGGGCCGCCACCAGGAGTGAAGGTCATGATCAGCTCGGAGTTCGGCGGGTTAGTCGAGATTGTCCGCGAGTTGTAGTTGAACCCCGGACCTGTCTTGCAGACGATGGGGTAGGTTTGGGTGGCGTTGGCGCTACCTGCGACCATTAGCGACCAGCCCAAGCAAATGACGGTCCAGAAAGATTTTTTGCGACTCATAAGGGCTCCTTGGAAGGTGGTGTTGACGTGGCCGAGGAACGGCGCACTAGATAACGCGTAATTTCTCGCAAAAGTGGCTCAACTTTGGCCAGTCAAGATGGCGCTGTTGACGCGCCTTTGGCGGCGGCCATAGGATTAGTTACGGACTATTTGCAAATTTTGGAGGCATGCATGTCAAGAATCTCCGTCGCGAGCGTCCTGTTCGTTGCATCTATGACGCTGGTAGAAGCGCCGGCCAAGGCTGACGTGCTGGCCGCCTTTGCCGGGCCCAGCTGTAGTGAGGACCCGCTGCTCATAACTTTGACGCCAAACAGCGCGGGACAAATGCAGTGCGGGGTCATAAGCGGCAGCTACGGCGGCTACGTGCGTTCTGTTTCGGTGAATGGAACTTGCTTCAATTTAAATCAACCTGTCACATGCGTAAGTAATAATTTGGCAGCCAAACGACGAAGGACCGCGGTCCCTGTGCAAGTCGATGCCGCGAGCGACGACTAGCGTCTTGCCTGCACCGTATTCAGATTCCGTGAGATTGGTGATCGGAAAATTCCGCAACGAGTTCGCCTGTGCCGCTTCAGCGCTGCGACGGCGAAAAATGCGACGAAAAAGAGTCGACTTCCTTCGTATTATTTGACCTGGTGCTTTTAGGACGGGTAGGGTCAATCCAGGGACTGACCCTCCTGGAGACTAAGTATGCTCGATCCCGTCAAGATCACCCAGCAAATGGAACTAACGCTGGCACATGCCAAGCAAGCCGGCGTCGACTTCGCCGAGTGTTTTGTGGAACGCTGCGAAGCGGCGAATTTTGTATCCACCAAAAGCAATTGCGAGCCGCCCGAAATGCGGCATTGGCAAGGCTTGGGCCTAAGATTGATTGATGGCGAACGAGTCGGCTATGTGTGCACCACGGATGTCTCACCAGCTGGCTTTAAGCAAGCGCTCAGCAACGCCTTGACGATCGCTGGAAAAAAGCCGCCACTAGCGGGGTATACTGCGGCTTCAGGTTTCGCGCTACCGCCACTATGCAATTATGCCGAGACAAAGAACAAATACACTTGGGAAACACAGCGTCCGACCGTTGCCTTCGTCGTCGAAAAAATCGCCGCATTGAGCGAAGACTTACGGCGCGGTGTTGCACACCTCACGTCTTGGACAACTGGGTTCTCTTCGACTTTTC
>Ga0207137_1077_pt1 | contig 25136 bp, 24 predicted proteins | sample Alteio_BWMinHeat_9_FD_153572 | JGI IMG/M metagenome (GOLD analysis project Ga0207137, IMG submission 153572) | Enriched cells from forest soil in Barre Woods Harvard Forest LTER site, Petersham, Massachusetts, United States -... | ecosystem: Environmental > Terrestrial > Soil > Temperate forest >...
CGGCGGAGATGGGGGCGCGCGCCTTCTTGCCGCCTACGAGCATGAAGGGCGTGGGGCGCTTTTCCGTTCTCGCCGATCCGCAGGGCGCGGTGTTCGCGTTGTTCAAGCCAGAAGAGCGAGGGTAGTGGGTGAGTTCCCCGTTTGGCGCGCTTATATCCAGCCCGGTGGTAGCCGTTTCCCAGGGCTCCTTTGCAGAGCAGCACTCGACCGAAAGCTTCCAAGCCACTCGGTGACTTCGGCGATTAAGACCTAGCAGAATCAGAGGGCGCGCGATCCGGCCGGCGCGAGCCAAGAAAAGCGACGAACTTCGGTTTTGCCGATCCAAACAACAGGAACGGGGGTAGTTCCAAGTTGACAGCTCTCTTTTCCGCCGAGCTCAGGCAAGGTCGTAGCGATCAAGGTTCATCACCTTGTTCCACGCAGCCACGAAGTCCTTCACAAACGCCTCCTTCGAGTCGTCACATGCATAGACCTCCGCGATTGCTCGGAGCTGGGAGTTGGAACCGAAGACAAGGTCGACAAGGGTGCCGGTCCACTTGATTTCGCCTGTCGCACGATCGCGCCCCTCATACACACCTTCGGATGTAGCGGAGGCCTGCCACTTGGTTTTCATGTCGAGCAGGTTGACGAAGAAATCATTCGTCAGCGTCTGGGGCCGGCTGGTGAAGACGCCGTGTTTGGACTGCCCGGCGTTCGCATTCAGGGCGCGCATGCCGCCGATGAGAACCGTCATTTCGGGGGCAGTCAGCTTCAGCAACTGCGCCCGATCCACCAGTTGCTCCTCCGCCGGTCTTGGGTCTCCTTTGCCGAGGTAGTTGCGGAACCCGTCCGCCTTCGGCTCCAGTACGGCGAAAGAGTGCACATCGGTCTGCTTGTCGGAAGCATCCGTGCGCCCCGGCGAGAAGGGAACCTTCACATCGTGCCCGGCCTTTTTCGCAGCTTCCTCGACGGCCGCGCAGCCGCCCAGAACGATCAGGTCGGCAAGCGAGACCTTCTTTTTTCCTCCGGACTGCGAGCTGTTGAACTCCTTCTGGATCGCCTCCAGTTTCTGGAGGGCCTTTGCGAGTTCGGCCGGCTGGTTCACCTCCCAATCCTTTTGCGGCGCGAGGCGAACGCGCGCTCCGTTCGCACCGCCGCGCTTGTCGGAGCCGCGGAACGTCGCCGCCGACGCCCAGGCCGTCGTGACCAGTTGGGAGATGGACAGTCCCGACGCGAGGATCTTGGCCTTCAGAGCGGCAATGTCGCGCTCCGCGATTAATTCATGATCGACTGCGGGAACAGGGTCCTGCCACAACTGGGGCTCCTTCGGAACGAGCGGGCCAAGATACCGCGAGAGAGGCCCCATGTCGCGGTGGGTCAGCTTGTACCAAGCCTTGGCGAACGCGTCTGCCAATTCCTGCGGATTCTCGTAGAAGCGCTTCGAGATTGGCGCATAGACCGGGTCCATTCGCAGGGAGAGGTCCGTCGTCAGCATCGTCGGGGCGTGCCGCTTCGATGGATCGTGGGCATCGGGAACGGTTCCCGCTCCAGCCCCGTTCTTGGGGGTCCACTGGTACGCACCGGCCGGGCTCTTCGTGAGCTCCCACTCATACTTGAACAGGTTCTCAAAATAATTGTTGCTCCACTTCACTGGGGTAGTGGTCCATGTGACCTCCAACCCGCTGCCGATCGTCTGGGCGCCGTTGCCGCCGCCATAGCTGTTTTTCCAGCCCAAGCCTTGCTCCTCAATGGGAGCGTCCTCGGGCACGGGGCCGACGTACCGCGCCACATCGCCGGCGCCGTGGGTTTTGCCGAAAGTGTGCCCGCCGGCAATGAGCGCAACGGTCTCCTCGTCATTCATCGCCATGCGGGCGAACGTCTCGCGGATATCGCGCGCCGCAGCGACTGGATCCGGTTTTCCATTGGGCCCTTCCGGATTCACATAAATCAAGCCCATCTGAACGGCGCCGAGAGGATTATCGAGCTGACGATCGCCGGTGTAGCGCTCGTCGGCCAGCCACTTGCCCTCAGGCCCCCAGAAAATGTCCTCGTCGGGCTCCCAGACGTCCTCGCGCCCGCCGCCGAAACCGAAGGTCTTGAACCCCATCGACTCCAATGCGACGTTGCCGGCGAGGATCATCAGATCGGCCCAGGAGATTTTCCGACCATACTTCTGCTTGATCGGCCAGAGCAACCGGCGCGCTTTATCGAGGTTCACGTTGTCCGGCCAGCTATTGAGGGGCGCAAAACGTTGTGTGCCGGAGCCTGCCCCGCCGCGACCGTCGCCGATGCGGTACGTGCCTGCGCTATGCCACGCCATACGGATGAAGAGCGGCCCGTAATGGCCAAAGTCGGCCGGCCACCAGGGCTGCGACGTCGTCATCAAGGCATGAAGGTCCTTGATCACGGCATCCAGGTCGAGGCTCTTGAATTCCTCAGCATAATTGAACTCCTTGTCCATGGGATCGGACAGGGGGGAGTGCTGGTGCAGGATCTTCAGGTTCAGCTGATTCGGCCACCAGTCCGCATTCGTATGGGTTCCGGCCGCCGTGTGTCGGTGAGCTACCGGGCATTTGGCTTCGGTTGACATGTGTTCATCCTCCTTCGAATTAGTCAAGAAAAACTGTGACGAACTACGACCTCATCCTAGCTTTCCCATTCGCGCAATCGCCGCCGGCCGCGCTTACCGACGCGCGCCATTCATCCAGTATCCACACGCCTACGACAGTGAACGGGAAGCCCGCCGCGGAGCGCACTTCGCGCAGAGCCCCCGGAAAATGAGTTCGCATTCGCGAAGAATCCGCTTACCGAGGGAGCCCGAGGCAGGCCTGGGCACGTCGTACCACTCAATGTCGTCAACATTGCCGCAGCGGTCGCAGATGAAGTGGTGATGCCGCATGCCTATCGCATCGAATCGCGCAGCGCGGCCCTCGACGGCCACTTCACGCACCAAACCCGCCCGCACCAAGTCCCCCAGATTTTTATAAGTCGTGGCCCTTGAAGAGCGCGGATCCACGCGATTCACGGCTTCGAAGATTTCCGCAGCCGTGGGATGGCTGTTGTGTTCCATCAAGAATGCCATCACGGCGTAGCGCTGCGGAGTGCACCGCAACCCGCTGCCTCCCAAGGACCGTTTAATCGCCTCGGCGTCCATGAAACATTAAGATTATGTCTAATGTGATACTTTGTCAAGACTATGCTTTTGGTTGCTGCTGCGAGCGGAAAACTCGCCGGTGCCGTATCGAGTATCCTCATCGAGTGGGCAGCCGCCCTGTTACGCTCAATCGCCTGCATGTCTCGTAAGTGTAGGTCAGAAATCGGGGGGAATCCGGGTCTGCCGAACCGGCCAGCGCTTCGCCACCCCGAAAGACAAACCCCTGTCGCGTTGCCGGCAAATCGAAGACCGATTCGCCCGTCGTCGAGACGTACAGAAAAACTGTACAATACAGGCAAGACTACTCCATGCCCATCGAAACGACCTATACCAACTTGCGCCAGGAACTCGCTTCCGTACTCGACAGGGTCGTTGACGATCAGGAGGTTGTCATCGTTCGCCGCCGTGGCGCACGGGATGTTGCTTTGATTCCCGCGAGCGAACTGGCGAGCTTAACGGAAACCGCTCATCTGCTCCGCTCTCCCAAGAACGTTCGGCGCCTGTTGAGCGCACTGCGGCGAGCCGATCGGCGGAAGGTCCGTCCGAAGCCCGTTCAAAAACTGCGCCGGGAGCTCGGGCTTGGGCAGAGCAGTTGAGAGGGAAGCTGTCTTCCAGCCGGAGTTCCTCCAGGATCTCCGGTGGTGGGTTGAAAACGATCGGAAGGTGGCGCTGAGAATCCTTGAACTGATCGATGCGGTCTTGAAGGGTCCCTTCCACGGAGTGGGCAAGCCGGAACCACTTAAATATCAGCTTGCCGGCGCGTGGTCGAGACGGATCACGCAGGAACATCGCTTGGTATACAAAGTAAGCGGTACAAAAAACGATTTTCTCCAGGCGCGCTATCACTACTAATGCTAAGCGACACGACGGGTTCCGATCCCGCATAATGATTGCATATGCAGGAGGTCAATGTCGGCATCATCGGCTTGGGAAATGTGGGCAGCGGAACGCTCACCATCCTGACCGAAAACGCCTCGCAGATCGCAGGCAAGCTGGGTTTTCCGTTGCGCGTCAAGGCGCTTTGCAGCCGTTCGATTGCCAGTAAGAATCTGCCGCCTGCCGCCGTCTCGATCTGGCAGACCACCGATTGGCGCGAGGTGGTTTCCCACCCTGAAGTCGACATCGTGGCCGAGCTGGTGGGCGGGACAAACGTCGCGCGCGAAATTATCGACGCCGCCATCGCGCACAAGAAGTCGGTAGTTACCGCGAACAAGGAACTGATGGCGTTGTGCGGCGCCGACATCTGGGAACGCGCCATCGCCGCTGGCATTAATCTCGCCATGGAGGCCAGCGTGGCGGGGGGCATTCCGATTCACACCGTCTTGCGCGAGGGCATCTCGGGCGACCGCGTAACCACGCTCTACGGCATCCTGAATGGCACCAGCAACTATATCCTCACCGAGATTGAGAAGCACGGTGCGGCGTTCGATCGGGTGCTGGCTGAAGCGCAACGGCTGGGCTATGCCGAAGCCGATCCGAGCGCCGACGTCGATGGCTACGATGCGCGTTCGAAGCTGGCGCTACTGGCCGCGCTCGCGTTCGGCGAGAAGATTACCCCGTCCGACATCTATACCGAAGGCATCCGCCGCATTCAGCCGCTCGATTTCCAATACGCCCACCAGTTGGGTCACACCATACGCCTGATCTGCTCGGCGCATCAGACCCACGAGGGTCTAATCCTTGCGGTCAGGCCCGCACTGATTCCGCAGTCGACGATTCTGGCCGGTGTTCAGGGTGCGTACAACGCCGTCTGGGTGAAAGGAAAGTATGGCGAGGACACCTTCTATTACGGCCGTGGCGCCGGGCCTGCGCCAACAGGCGTCGCTGTGGTGAGCGATCTCATGCGCGTGGCGCGCGAGATTCGCTGCGGGAGCCCCGAGCGTGTTTCGCCGTTCGCTCACGAACGCCTGGGCGAATACAAACCGATTCCAGTGACGCTCCAACAGGCGGCGTACTATCTGCGTTTTCGAGTGGAGGACCGGCCCGGGATCATCGCCACGCTGGCGCGCATACTGGCTGACAAGCAGATCAGTTTGGAGGCGGTCCTCCAACTGCCTAGCGACAACTTCCGCGATCTACCTTTTGTCATCACCGTGCATCCGACCTCCGAACAATCGATTCGCGAGGCGCTAGCGGAAATGGCAACGCATGAATTTCTGGTCGAGCCGCCGCTCGCCATGCCTATGGAGAAATCGCTGTGAGAAGACTGGCGTGCCTATTGCTATTTTGCGCCGCTGCTTTCGCGCAGGTTGCGGAGAAGGCGAACGAAGGCTATAAGACCAAAGCGGGCCGGGAGACTGTCGCCCGCAGTCTGTCGGATCCCAAGCGCGACGAGCTGCAACGTCCTCGCGACATCATCGATGCGATGGATTTGAAGCCAGGAGGAGTAGTCGCCGATGTGGGGACCGGCGTCGGGTTCATGGTCCCGTACCTGAGCCACGCGGTTGGCGACACTGGGCAAGTGATTGCGGAAGACATTCAGAGCGATTTTCTGGATAAGGCCAAAATGAAGGCGCAGCTCGGGCATCTTACCAACGTGAAGTTCGTACTCGGTAGCGAAATGGATCCTAAGCTGCCTGCCGATACGCTACAAGGCGTGCTGGTTCTCGACGTCTATCATCATTTCGATTATCCCGAGGCGATGCTTTCGCACATTCGCGACAGTCTGCTGTCGGACGGCAAGCTGGCGATCGTGGAATATTTCAAGCGCCCCGGCGCAATACCGGGAGGTGACCCGAATCGGGCGGTGGAACACATTCGTCTCGACCAGGACGACATGATTCGCGAGGTGGAGGCGAACGGTTTCCGGCTAGTTTTGAAGCGCGACCTGGTGCCCAAGAACCAGCACATCGATGTTTTTGTGAAGAAGTAAGCCCCCGTGTTATTATCCGTTTGAGACTCGCCTACAGCGCCGGAGAGGTGGCTGAGTGGTCGAAAGCAGCGGTTTGCTAAACCGTCGTAGGGCCATAAAGCTCTACCGAGGGTTCGAATCCCTCCCTCTCCGCCAGTTTATTTTCAATACCTGATTGGCAAGCGCCGGGCCGGCGCGCTGAAAACGCTTTGCCTCTTCATCTCTGTCTGCCGCAGGCATCGTCCTGACTGCGAAGCGCGGCACCCCCAAAAGATCCTGTTCAGGCGAATTCGAAAAACGCAAAAATGGGATCGAAGTCGCGAGGAAATTGCCGAGGCTGAGCATAGACGCTGTTCGTTTTATATAGCCGGCTCAGGTACGACAGCACGTTGTCTTGTAGGGCCCTAAACGTAGTTTCCAAAACGTCGTAGTATAGTTCAACTCCGTGAGATGATCATCCACCTAGGCATCCAGCCCTTGCCAGAGACGTCAGTAGTCCAGGGCCCGGTGAGCGTGGAGTCCAAGATCTTCTAATAAGCGTTCAAACTCCGGTTCGGAAAGTGTACGAATTGCCTTCATACGCGCGATGACGCAGAGGACTCAGGCCAGCTCGAATAGGCATCTGGCACCCTGAATCTTTGATCACTCCCCCAACGAAACAGCCTAAAAATGTCTGCGACTACCGGGCGGTATCCGGTGCTGGTGGACTCGCTTTCGTGTCCTCGGCGATTGTTCGGATTGGGGACCTCGTCGTTCGATGCTATCCATCTTGATCCGGTCGTTCTCTCTAAGAACGGAACGAAGCAGTCGATAACCGCTTGTTCATCTGGGCGTCGCATACATTTCAGTGTTAACAAATATGACAACAGTGGGAACAAATGTTTCGCCGAGATTTTGCTCGACACTTTCAGAACCCGAGCAGCGGCGCTAGCCTTGCCCGGACCTCGTCGATCACTTCAGTTGGGCAGCGTCCCAGTTTTTCCGCGTGGCGCGCTTTCCAATCAGCGCTCTTTACGTGATCGGCGAGGATTACGCCGGTTGCGCCATGACCGGCAGGAATGGCCACTTCGAATGGGTATCCTTTCGCCTGATTTGTGATGGGGCACACCAGCGCCAACATGGATTTCGCGTTGTAGAGTCTCGGACTCAGCACCAATGCGGGACGCCGCCCGGCCTGCTCCCGGCCGGCTTGAGGGTCGAACGTCAACCAAACGAAATCACCGGCCTCTGGTACGTACACCGCGCTCACCAGGATTCCTTGCCCTTGGGCCCTCCCCAGTGCGTTTCCCGATGACGATTCTTGGAGGTTATCCCGGCTACCAGCTCTGACAGTTCGTACTTTTGCCGGGTTGAGCGCAAGACAATGCTGCCGTCCCGGTTGAGAGCCAGCGCCAGACAATCACCCTCGCTGAGGCGTGCCTTTCTGGCAATCGCCTGCGGAATCCGGACCGCCAGGCTGTTCCCCCATTTCGAAACGGTCGTTTCATTTCGCATATGTATCTACTTTGAATATACATCCGATTCAGACACGATTAAAACCAGGCGTCCATATCTTGCCGGCCCTGCTTCGGCGGAACGCTCGTTCCGTCAGCTTTGCTGCAGCGATTCTAGTGAAAATCCAGCGATTTGTTTATAGTCTTCCGAGATATTACGCAGTTCTTCCTGGCTGATGACGTCGTCGATACACTTGAATGGCTTGCCGCCGGTTAACTCATCGACTTTAATATTGATGTAGTCGGGCGGATGCTGGCGGTTGGTGCGAACGATGTTGGCGGTGGTTTCCAGCCGCGCCTTCTCGTATGCGAGCAGAGCTTCGAGCGGGTCGGCGGTTTTGCCGAGCAGTTCCGCGAGCGTGCGGGCATCGATAGCGGCCTGCGCCGCGCCGTTCGATCCGCGAGGGTACATGGGGTGCGCGGCGTCGCCCATGAGCGTTATCCGCCCGAAGGTCCAGCGGTCCACCGGATCTTTGTCGACCATGGGATATTCCAGGATCTGGTCGGCGGTGGAAATCATCTGCGCGACGTCCAGCCAGTCGAAGCGCCAATCCTTATATATCGGGAAGAGATCTTCGAGCTTGCCGGGTTTGTTCCAGTCGTTCATGGGCTGGCCGGATTGGCGGATTTCGGCCATCCAGTTGATTAGCTGATTGCCTTCGCCATCGACGTTGTCGACGATCGGGTAGATCACCATTTTTCCGGTTTCGATGGAACCGACGCGCATGTAGCTTCGGCCAGTGAGGATCGGCTTGTGGCGGGTGACGCCGCGCCAGGTATTGATCCCAGAGAATGCAACCGTTTCGCCGGGGTAGAACTGGCGGCGCACAGCCGAATTGACTCCATCACAGGCAATGGCGATGTCGCTTTTTACCGGCTCCAGCCGCCTGCCACTGGTGAATTCCTTGAAAAAGACAGTGACGCCGCTGTCATCCTGCTCGACGCCGATGCAGTGGTGGTTGGTCGCGATGTTCCCGGCGCCGATTCGTTCGCGGGCGGCATCAAGCAGGGCCAGGTGCAGCTTGCCGCGATGGATGCCCAGCTCGGGATATTGGTAACCGGCGAATTTTCCGCGCGGCTCGCGATAGATGAACTGCCCGTAGCGATTGAAGAAGACACTTTCCCGGTTTTCAATGGCGACTTCCCGCAGCCGGCGCTCCAGGCCGAGCGCGCAAAATTCGCGCATCGCATGCGGCAGGAGCGTTATGCCGACGCCGAGTGGTTTGATTTCAGGCGCGCTTTCGTAAACTTGGCAGGACAGCCCAAGCTGGTGGAGATTCATGGCGAATGTCAGGCCGGCAATACCGCCACCAATTACGATAATTTTCATGCGTAAGACTCACTTTACTACTTGGCCTTGTCTAGCGAAGCAACACAGATCGCGTACCTGGTCAGCCAGTACCCAACGGTAACCCATACGTTCGTCCTCCGCGAAATCCGCGAGCTGCGCCGGATGGGCTTCGATATTCGCGTAGCATCGATCCGGGCCGCCGACCGGCCCTTCGAGCAGCTCACCTGGGAAGAGCAAGAAGAGCAGCGCACTACGTTCTATATCAAGCCGCGCGGGTATGCCGCGACATCGGGCGCGCACTTGCGGATTCTGCTTTCGCGGCCATTCTCGTATCTGCGAGGGCTGGCCTATGCGCTATGGCTCGGCGGGCTGCACGTTAGCGCGGCGCTGCGAAATCTACTCTATTTCGCCGAGGCCGTTGTGCTGGCCGATTGGATGCAGCATGAAGGGCTCTCGCACGTGCACACGCATTTCTCTTCGACCGTGGTTCTGTTGGCGCGCCGTGTCTTGCCAATCCGAGCGTCCGCGACGATTCATGGCTCGGACGAGTTTAGCGATCCAGCGAAATACTATCTGAAGGAGAAGATCGAGTCTTTGGATTTGTTGCGCACGATCAGCGAGTACGGCCGGAGCCAATTGATCAGGCTCGCCGATCCAGCGCATGAAAGCAAGGTTCGGGTCTCGCGTCTCGGCGTGGATCCGGAGGTGTACAGTCCGCGGCCGTTCCGCTGGAATCCGTCTCCGTTCGAGATTCTGTGCGTCGGAAGACTGGTCGCGGCAAAGGGATTATACACTCTGATGGCCGCGCTGGAACGGCTTGTGCGCGAAGATCGAGCGGTGCGGCTGCGCATTGCAGGCGACGGGCCGGAGCGCCTGGGGCTGGAAAGAGACGCCGCCGAGCGTAGGCTCACGCGGCACGTGACTTTCGAGGGCTGGCAGAATGCCGCGGGCGTGGCCGTTCTTTACCAACAGGCCGACATTTTCGCGCTACCGAGCTTCGCCGAAGGCATTCCCGTGGTCCTGATGGAGGCCATGGTAACGGAGATCGCTTGCGTTTCGACTTCGATCATGGGAATTCCGGAGTTGATTCGCAACGAAGTAGACGGCCTGCTGGTGGAGCCGGCGAACGAGGAGGAACTGGCCGCTGCCTTGGCGCGATTGCTGGACCAGCCGGAGTTGCGCCTTCGTTTGGGGAAGTCGGCGCGGAGGCGCGTGGTGGAATGCTACGACCTCGGCCGCAACACGGCGGAATTTGCCGCTATGCTCGGTGAAATTAACGGCCGAGAGAATTGGCCGCGGGAAGTGCGAATGCTAAACTAGTTCTGAAACGCGGCGGCTGTAGCTCAGTTGGTAGTAGCGCCAGATTGTGGTTCTGGATGTCGTGGGTTCGAATCCCACCAGCCGCCCCAAACAGCTGATCCGCGCTCCGAGCGTGAATCGCACTGAACGACCTTTTAGGTCGGCGCGATGAATCCTCAACCGCCGGATTGAATCTAAAGTTTGTATGAACGAAACGGCCGAGTTCGTGATCCGGCACGGGTATGCCGTTTTGTTCTTGTGGATTGTTGCCGAGCAGGGAGCGCTGCCGATTCCGTCGGTCCCCCTGCTGCTGGTCTGTGGCGCTCTTGCGAGGACGGGCCATCTGAGCGCCGCGCCGATTCTTTTCTTGGGTGTTCTGGCCTGTCTGATCGCCGACTGCACATGGTTTCAAATCGGCCGGAGCCGCGGTGGGAAGATTCTCGGATTCCTTTGCCGCATGGCGCTGGAACCGGATTCCTGCGTTCGGCAGACGGAGAATGGTTTCATCCGGTACGGCGTCCGATTCCTGCTCGTCTCGAAGTTCATTCCGGGCATGAATGCCGTTGCCGCGCCGCTGGCAGGGAGTTCGCGTGTGGGCTGGAGCCAATTCCTGCTTTTCGATACCTTGGGCGCCGCCATCTTTATCTCATCGTGGGGAACTATCGGTTATCTTTTCAGCGGCGAACTGGAGGCAATCGGGAATGTGGTTGGCCGCGCCGGCTTCCGGCTCTTCCTGTCGATCATGGTCATTACGGGCGGCTGGATCGCCTGGAAGTATTTTCAGCGAGGCCGATTCTTCAGAAGTCTCTCGATTGCAAGAATCCCGGTTGAAGAACTGCGGCGGATGCTAGACGCCGGCGAGGAAGTCGTGGTGATCGACGTTCGCGGAGGATTGTCCACCGAGGACGGGCCGATTCCGGGTGCACTGCGCATCCCTCTGAATGAACTCGCCGCGCGTCACAAGGAGATTCCCCGCGATCGCGACATCGTTCTCTTTTGCACTTGACCGAACGAAGCCTCGAGCGCCCGTGCGGCGCTCCTCTTGAAAAAATATGGGATCACACGCATACGTCCGCTGCTGGGTGGAGCGGGAGCGTGGCGGGAACTGACGGCGTCAGGCAACCACCCTAACGGATAAGGTATGGCCAAACGCCTTTGTCATTTTGCGAAATTCACAATGCCTTTTGATCGGCATGCAGCTGCCTGGTTCTGTCTGGCTTTCAGTTACGCGGGTGTCCTGACTCCGCTCTGCCGCGCCACGGATCTTCAGGAGATTGTCGGCCGAGGAACCGCAACCCTCCAATCGGACTGGGCCGCGGATCCGGACTACGCCTACATCGAGAGAGACGAAGTTCAAAAGAACGATAAGGTGACCAGCAAGACGTTCCAAGTTGTCTATATCGCCGGTTCCGACTATTACCTGCCGCTCGCGCTCAACGACCAGCCGCTTGCGCCCGATCGGGAAAAAGCGGAACTCGAAAAACTGAAGAACGAAGTTCGGCGCCGGAACGCGGAAAGTCCGGAAGCGCGCCGGCAGCGCATCGAGAAATACAGAAAAAAGCGTGACGAAAACGAAGCTTTGGTGCTTGATTTCCCGAACGCCTTCACATTCGAACTGGTACGCGAAGAAACGATGAACGGCTACCCGGCTTACGTCCTTTCCGGAACGCCGAAGAAGAGACCCGACGGTGCTAGCCTCGCTGCTAAAGTACTCTCCGGGATGCGGGGGACGGTCTGGATCGACAAAGAAAACTTTCACGCCATTCGGGTGGAGTGCGATGTCATGAATCCTGTTCCCATTTATGGCGCCCTGGCTCGGGTCCTGCCCGGTACTCACATCGAGTTCGGGATGGTTCCAGTGACCAATTCAACCTGGCTGATCAACGAGCTCTCCATGAAGTTGAGGGTTTCGAAGCTTGTCTTCAAGTCGATGGAGGTGACAAGTTCCACTTATTCAGACTACCGGTTGAACGATCTCGTGGTAACTGAACTACTGTCGAAGTCACCGTAGGACGCTTGCCCTTTATTCCGCGGTTATCCTAGTCGCGGAGCGGGAACTCTGTGATGAGCTGATTCATCGTGGCTGTTTTGGTTGCGCGCGTGAAGCGAAAGGGAACTGAGATTTCCTAGCCTGCGCGGCTGCTTACGTGTGATCCTCGTCCTTTTGTCATTGTTGTCATCTAACAGTTCCACCAGTGTGGGAGCTTTCGTTTCGTCGTCACGTCGCAAGGTTGCTCTTGCCATTCTTTCCAGGAAGGAAAATAAAAGCTTTCTGTAGCGACGAAGCCCGGTCCCACCACTCGCCCGAAGGTAGATGGACGGCTCCGAATCCCACTAGCCGCTCCCTCGGCTCCGCGCTCCGCACTTTCGGAATCCTCAGCTTCGCCTCGCCTCTAATTCGGGATGTCGTTTAGTCTAGGCTGGCTCTTGCCATTATTTGTTTCCGATGGCTGGCTGCCGCGAGTGTCAACTGAGGGCTGAGTGTCCGGTTTTGGCGAAGTCCCCGATGCGGCAGTGGGTGTTGCCTGCTTGCTACAGCCGGCCAAGACCATCATCAAAACGAAGATTGCAATGTTCCTCATATTTGCCCATTATATGCCCTTCGGGTGGTTGCCCGTGTGCCAAGGAGGTTCGCATCACGGCCTGGAATTTTACACGGCGGTTCCGGGTAATGCTTCGGCCCCACCTTGACTACGCCGTGTGTCGGGCGTTCGTCGAGATGTCCCAGACGCACATACTCGTCGTGAAAGGCGTTCCCTCCGGTGTGCTTTATGAGCAGATGCGAGTCGCGGTATTCAGGGAGCCGCTTCGCAGCAAACTGCGGCCGGTATTCTGCGAACAGAACATCGAATTCGAAAGGTTAATGCCGCCAGCGGAATCATCACGACCATCGCGGGCGTAAGTTCCGGAGTGGGTTTCGGCATTCTGGGGATTGTGGTGTACCGGGGTGGGTTTAGCGGCGAAGGCGGTCCGGCAACTAGCGCTATGCTCAGCGATCCCGGCGGAGTTGCCGTTGACGGCGCAGGGAACGTCTACATCTCCGACACGATGAACTATCGGATTCGTCGCGTGGATGCGGCAACCGGCGTCATCCGCACGATTGCCGGCACTGGCGTCTGAGGTTTCAGCGGCGACGGCGGACCCGCGCTTGACGCACAAATCACCACTCCCGCCGGCCTGATTGTCGATCTGGCTGGCCGAGTCTTTTTCGCCGACTTGTTTAATCAACGCATCCGGATTCTTTCCCCGCTTCAACCCCTGCTGCGCCCCGCGATCAGGGACCAGGCGGGAGATTCCGTCGACGAACAATTGAGCGCTGAGACAAGGTTGTCACCTCGAAGCGGGAACCATGCCGGTGAAATTCGGGCGTTAGCCGAGAGTATCGCCGATTGACCGCGCCCGAAAGCTGATCGATGACGGCGAATCCCGCCAGTACATGGCGGACCCGGTGAATGGGGCCGGGTGACCTGAAAGACCCAGCATTCGACGCAGTCGCGGTACTGCCGTCTTCGGCGGCTTCATTTGTGAGCATCGTATACTCACTAATGTGTGGAAGCGGCTTCGCGTGCGTCCGCCAGATTCGGAGCTTGCCCAGGGCGAGCGTCAGACCGTCGCGAAATGGACCCGCATGGCGCTCCGAGTAGCGCTCTCCCGCCACTCTGTTTACGAACCGCAAACGAAATTAAGGGCGGTTCGCAAGGCTGCTGAGTATTCGTTTCCAAAGCCGGCATCGACACATGACCAGCGCTAAATCCTCCCCCGACATTTGCCTCCTCAGCGCGCGCGAAATGGTCCGCCGGATTCGCGAGAAGGACCTCTCCGCCCGGGACGTACTCTCGGCGCATTTGAGCCAGATCGAGCGAGTGAACCCCAAAGTCAACGCGATTGTCACCCTCGTTGCGGACCAGGCCATGGAGCGCGCCCGCCAACTGGATGAGTCGCTCGCGGCAGGCCGCATGCCCGGACCGCTGCACGGCCTTCCGATCGCGCACAAAGATCTGCAGCCAACCAAAGGAATCCGCACAACCTTCGGATCGCGCATTTTTAAGGATTTTGTTCCTACCCAGGATTCTCTTCTCGTGGAGCGGATTCGCAACGCTGGTGCGGTTGTGGTAGGCAAGACCAACACGCCCGAGTTTGGCGCCGGCTCGCAGACCTACAACGAAGTCTTCGGTGCGACTCCGAATCCTTACGACACCACGAAGACCTGCGGCGGCAGCAGCGGCGGCGCGGTCGTATCGTTGGCCTGCCGCATGCTCCCCATCGCGGATGGTGGCGATCTGGGTGGATCGCTGCGCAATCCAGCGAGCTTCTGCAACGTGGTGGGGCTTCGTTCTTCGCCGGGGCGCGTGCCCATTTGGCCCGCTCACACGGCCTGGTCCAGTCTCAGCGTGGAAGGCCCTCTGGCGCGGACCGTCGCGGATGTCGCGTACTTCCTGTCCGCGATTGCAGGCCCCGATTCCCGTTCGCCGATTTCGATCGATGAGCCTGGCATCCGCTTCGCCGCGCCTCTGGACCGCGACTTTAAGGGGACGCCGGTTGCATGGTGGAAGGACTTGGGCGGCGTACCGGTCGAGCCTGCCGTCAAGGAAATCGTGAACGTCCAGCGGCGCGTCTTTGAGTCGCTCGGTTGCATCGTAGAGGAAGCCGAGCCGGATTTCTCGGGCGCGGACGATGTGTTCAAAGTTTTGCGCTACTGGCAGCGTCATGCTTGGGCTCTGGCGAACGGCTTCCGGAAAGAACAGCGGGCGCTGCTGAAGGAAACCATCCGGGCTGAATTGGACCTTGGCGAAAAGCTCACTGCGTCAGAAATCGCCCGCGCCGAAATGAAACGTACTGAGCTGTACCATCGCGTCCGCCAGTTCATGGACCGGTACGAGTTCTTCTTGCTGCCGACCACGCAGGTGCCGCCGTTCGATGTGAAGCAGCCTTATCCGACCGAGATTGCGGGCGTGAAAATGGACACCTACATCGACTGGATGAAATCGTGTTACTACATCTCGGTAGTTGGCAATCCGGCGATCTCGGTTCCCTGCGGTTTCACTCGAGAGGGATTGCCCGTCGGCATCCAAATTGTCGGCCGACATCATGACGACTGGGGCGTGCTGCAAATGGGCCACGCGTTCGAACAAGCCCTGGGGTTGCCGAGCCGTTTGCCGGGCATCGCGACTCAGTAATCCACTGAAATCAGGAAAAGCCCACGCGCCGGAGCGGTCGGACCCGGTGGAATCGTGCAGCCAGGCTCGAAGCGCGCAAGCAAACCGGCGCGGTCCACATTTCCCTTTCCGGCTTCGAGCAGCACGCCCACGATGTTTCGCACCATGTGCTTCAGGAATCCGCTGCCGCTCACGCGATAGATGAGCCGGTCGCCTTCGAGCGCGAGCCTGGAGCAGAAGATTGTGCGAACCTTGGAAGCTCCCTCGCTGTCGCGATCATCCGAAGCCGCAAACACGCCAAAATCGTGCTCGCCCTCGAGCAGCGCCGCCAGACGGATCATCTCCTCCACATCCAAAGGGTAGGGATGATGATAGACATAACGGCGGTCAAAGGGAGAATAAATCTCGGCGCGGAAGATGCGGTATTCGTAAGTTTTGACCTTCGCGTCGAACCGCGGATGGAACTCGAGCGGCGCCTCCTCGACGCCTGTTACGCGAATGTCGCGAGGCAGCAGCCGATTCATCGCACGGCGAAGGTTCTCCAAAGGAATCGGATTCTCGATCGTGAACGCCGCTACTTGAGCGAGCGCGTGAACGCCCGCGTCGGTGCGGCCCGAGCCGGTAACTGGAATCGCTCTACCTTCGATTTGCCCAACCACCTGCTCCAAAGTTCCCTGGACGGTCGCTAGTCGTGGCTGCACCTGCCAGCCATGATAATCCGTACCATCGTAGGCGACCTGGATCTTAATTCGCCGCATGGACGGGACGCGATCCGGGCTTGATGACCGGGCTTCCGGCGCGGCATAGCGGGCAATCATCGGGCGAATACGCAACCACCTCGAGCGTCTTCAGCGCCACGCGAGGAACACCCAGATCGACAGCGCCGCCGCTGCGGTCGATGATCGAGCCGGCCGCGATCACACGCGCTCCCGCGTCGCGTAAGATTTCGATCACTTCGCGTGAACTGCCGCCGGTAGTAACGACGTCCTCGACCACGACCGCTGTCTCGTTTGGCTCGACGAGGAATCCCCGGCGCAGCACCATCTTCTCCGATGCCGCGTCGCGCTCGGTGAAGATCGAGCGTGCACCCAAGGATCGCGCGACCTCGTGGCCGATGATCAAACCCCCGATCGCCGGCGCGGCCACAACGCCAATGTTCAACGTGGGTTCCAGCCGCCGAAATTCGGTAGCCAGAAGCCGTCCAAAATGCTCCGCGTGACGGGGATGCTGCAGAACCAGGGCGCATTGCAGATATTCCGGACTATGCAGTCCGCTAGTCAGCCGGAAGTGTCCGCGCAGATACGCGCCGGTGTCTCGGAATGCGCTTAAGATCGGGTCGGCGGGCGCGGTCACAAAGCTCACTATACCATTCGCATGAACAGCTATTACAAAGCCTTACGAGCGTTTACGGAGCAGTAACGTCTATGCATATGGAGACCGAAAATGAAGATGCTCACAAAGAAGTCCGTATGGATCGGCGGGGCGATCTTACTAGCTGGCGGCGCTCTCTGGTACTCCCTTACCAACAGGAATTCGGTCAAGTATCAGACGACCGTGGCCAAGCGTGGCGACATTAAGGCCAGTATTTCCGCCACCGGGAACTGCAACGCGGTGGTGACCGTGTTAGTGGGTAGCCAAGTCTCCGGTAATATTAAAGCGCTCTACGCAGATTTCAACACCAAGGTGAAGAAGGGCCAACTCGTGGCCGAAATCGATCCCCAGGTGTTTCAGGCGCGGGTGGATCAGGCCAAAGCCGCGGTTGATAACGCCCGCGCCGCGGTGGTAAGTGCGCAGGCTGGTGTGCAAAAGGCAAATGCCGATATCGCCACAGCGCGCGCCACCGTTGAAAACCAGAACGCAGCGATCGTTAAAGCCAAATCGGCGGCCCACGACGCACAAACGAAACTCACGGCCCGTAAAACCTTAGCGCAAGAGGGCATCATTTCCAAAGAGGATCTCGACACTGCGCAAACCACCTACGACCAAGCGGCCGCCGAGCAGCAAGCCGCCATCGCGCAGCTGGATGCCTACAACCACCAGGTGCAGGCCGCGCAAGCCCAGCTCCAGGTCGCGCAGACGCAGTTGAACTCCGCTCAGGCGCAGGTTCAACAGAACCAAGCCTCGCTCCAACAGGCGCAGCTGGATCTGGACCACACCAAAATCACCGCGCCCGTGGATGGGACCGTCATCGCGCGAAACATGGACGTGGGCCAAACAGTCGCCGCGTCCTTCCAGGCGCCAACCATATTTCAGATCGCGCAGGACCTGACGAAAATGCAGGTGGATACTAACGTGGACGAAGCGGACGTGGGGCAAGTACAAATGGGCCAGCAGGCGAACTTTAACGTCGACGCCTACCCCACCACCACGTTCCAGGGCACCGTCACACAAATTCGCCAAGCGCCTATTAACGTTCAAAACGTGATCACCTACGACGTTGTGGTGGGTGTCTCGAATGCCGATCTGAAGCTGCTGCCGGGCATGACGGCCAACGTGAAGATTCTCACCAGCGAAGCGGACAATGTCGTCAAGATCCCGAACGCGGCGCTGCGGTTCCATCCGGTTGATCTCAAACCGCCCGCTACCGTGCACGCGGCTTCCGGGCGGAAAAACCGGCAAGACGGCGGATCAACCATATGGATACTGGGCCAGGATGGCAAACCAAAGCCGGTTCGCGTGAAGCTCGGAATCACGGATGGCCTCTACACCGCCGTGCAAGCTGGCGATCTGAAGCCGGGCGACCCGATAATCACTGGAAGTTTGACGAAGCTTCCGTCCGGCACCGCGCCCGCCCGTGCACAAGGCCCCGGCGCCGGGCCGAGATTCTAAGGAGGCTGCCATGGCCGAACAACTGATCGAAATCGATCACCTCACCAAAACCTACCAACTCGGCGACGTCACCGTGCATGCGCTGCGCGGTGTCTCGCTGTCCATTGAACGCGGCAGGTTCGTGGCGATCATGGGGCCGTCGGGTTCAGGCAAATCGACTCTGATGAACATCGTGGGTTGCCTCGACAAGCCCACGTCGGGGAAGTATGTGCTGGACGGTGTCAACGTGAGCACGCTCGGCCGCGATGAGCTAGCCGAGATTCGAAATCAGAAGATCGGATTCGTTTTCCAGCAGTTCAACTTGCTGGCCCGCACCACGGCGGCCGAAAATGTCGAGCTTCCGCTTCTCTATAGCTCTCGCGAGATTCCCAACCGACAGGAAAAGGCGATGCAGGCGCTTCGCTGGGTTGGCCTCGCCGGACGCGAACAGCATCATCCGAATCAACTCTCGGGCGGCCAGCAGCAGCGTGTAGCGATCGCGCGCGCGCTGATCAACGATCCTCAAATCATTTTGGCCGACGAACCCACCGGCGCGCTCGACTCCCGGACCAGTATCGAAATCATGGCATTGTTTCAGAAGCTCAACCGCGAATCCGGCATGTCGATCATTTTGGTGACGCACGAACCCGACATTGCCCAATATTCCGACCGAATCATTCGCTTCAAGGACGGGCACATAGTCAGCGATCAGCCCGTAGTGCAGACACGCGAGGCGCAGAGCGAGCTGGAGACGTTGCCCGACGAGGAGCCCGCCGAAGTCGAGGTGCCCTCAGAAGCCCAAGTGGAGTTGGTCTCATGAACAAGATTCTTCCAGCCATGAAAATCGCCTTCCGGGCGCTGCGGATCAACAAAATGCGCTCGGCCCTCACGATGCTCGGCATCATCATCGGCGTGGGCGCCGTGATCGCCATGGTGGCGGTTGGCTCGGGCGCAACCGAACGAATCCAGCAGCAGATTGCCAGTATCGGAAGCAACGTCATCATGGTGATGCCCGGCAGCATCACTGCTTCCGGAATTCGCTTGGGAAGCGGCAACGCGGTTACGCTGACCACCGACGACGCCAAAGCCATCGCGCGGGACTGTCCGTCGGTGGAAGCTGTAGCGCCTAGCAGCCGGAGCGGCGCTCAAGTCGTCTACGGCAACAACAATTGGGCCACGCAAATCTTGGGAACAACGCCCGATTACCTGTCGATCCGCGACATTCAAATTCAGAGCGGCGCGCCCTTCACCCAGCAAGACGTCGATTCCGACGCCAAGGTCGCATTGCTGGGGCAAACGGTAGTCGATAATCTGTTCGGCGGAAATGATCCGGTAGGTCAAGTGATTCGGATCAAGAAGGTGCCCCTCACCGTCGTGGGAACGCTCGTGCCAAAGGGACAGTCACCCACCGGCCAAGATCAAGACGACGTCGTCCTTCTCCCAATCACCACGGCGCAGAAAAAGGTATTCGGCGTAAATCAGGCACGCGCTAACTCGGTCGGATCGTTGATGGTGCAAGCGCGAGGCCCGCAGTTGATCGATTCCGCCGAGGCTGAGATGAGCGCCGTACTCCGGCAGCGCCATCACCTGCAACAGAATCAGGATGATGACTTCACCATCCGGAATCTGCAAGAAGTGTTCCAGGCTCAGGAGACATCCTCGCGCGTGATGTCGATACTGCTCGCGGCCATCGCCTCGGTCTCTCTGATCGTCGGCGGCATCGGCATCATGAACATCATGCTGGTTTCCGTCACCGAGCGAACGCGCGAGATCGGTCTGCGCCAGGCCATTGGGGCCAAAACCAAAGACATCCTCACTCAATTCCTGGTGGAGGCGGTGACGCTGTCGCTGCTGGGTGGAATTGCCGGCATCCTGCTCGGCCTTCTGGCCTCCAAGCTTATTTCGATGTTCGCGCAATGGTCCACGCTTATCTCTCCTGGGGCCATCCTTCTAGCATTCGTCTTTTCCGCCCTGGTGGGTGTCTTCTTCGGCTTCTATCCGGCTCGGAAAGCAGCCTTGCTCGACCCTATCGACGCGTTGCGGTACGAATAATTCGCGCCGCTTGTAACCTTAAGCCTGTAGCGGATCGCCAAATCTCTAAATGCTAAGATTGATGGATTGATGGGATTTGTGTCTTCATGTAACACAGGCATTCTTGCCTGTGCAAGAGAATTCTAATTGAAGGGTGTTTATGAGTTCTGAATCGCTTGGGATAAAACCGTTCGTAGCCGTGTTGTGCGCGGCTCTTTTGACCGTCCCGGTGAGCGGCCAACAAACGCCAGCGCCGGACAACGCCACCCCACCTACGCCGCAGTTGGAATCCGATCATCCGCACTGGTATTCCGGATTCACGCACCCCTATGAGCCGCGCGTGGTTCCACCGGTCAACATATCGAACAGTACACGCCTCGACTCGCTCATGCGCGCCGGGAAGCTGTATTTATCGCTATCCGACGCCATCGCCCTAGCTATCGAGAACAACCTCGACGTGGAGCTGGAGCGTTATGTATTTCCAGTGGCGGAGGCAGATCTGCTGCGAGCAAGAGCAGGTGCTGCAACACAAGGCATCTCGACGGCAGTGCTTCCAGGAGTGCCTAACTCGCCTGGATCGACGATCGTTGGCAGCACCAGCGCTGGCCTCGCCGCTAGTGGTTACGGTACATCCTTGGGGAACGGATCGAGCTTCGATCCGGTCCTCAACAGCACGATTAATTGGGGGCACACCACCTTTCCTCAGGCCAACACGGTGGTCAGTGGCACCTCGGCGTTGGTCACCACGGCTAAAACCGCCGACTTCAGCATCGCCCAGACTTTCGTGACCGGTGGAACGGCAACGCTGAGCTATAATAACCTGAACCAGTTTCAAAACTCCTTCCGCAGTTCGATCAACCCCAACACCGCCTCGAACTTGGATCTCACAGTCACACAGCCATTGCTGCAAGGCTTCGGACTGGCGTTAAACAATCGCACCATTCGCATCGCCAAGAACAATATAAAGGCCGCCGATCTGGTCTTCAAACAACAACTGATCAACACGGTGGCTAACGTGGTTGCGCTCTACTGGAATCTGGTGGCCGCGAATCTCAACGTGGATGTGAAGAACCAGGCCGTCGCCGTTTCCCAGAAGCTGTATGAGGACAACCAGAAACAGGTCGAGGTGGGGACGCTCGCGCCGATCGAGGTCGTGCGCGCCGAAGCGCAGTTGGCCTCCGACCAGCAAGCGCTGGTACAGGCTCAAAGTGTTGTTCTTCAGTTGGAAACCATACTAAAGAGCGCTCTGAGCCGCAATGGTTTAACCAGTGAAACCGTTACCCAAGCGCGCGTCGTGGCAACTGACCCGATCCGCATCCCCGACGTCGAACCGGTAGAGCCGATTCAGGACCTGGTATCCAGGGCGCTCGATAACCGACCCGATCTGTCGCAGAGCCGGATGCAGATCGACAATGCCAAGATCGCGCTCGAAGGTACAAAGAATGCCCTCTTACCCTCGCTGAACTTCGTTGGCGACATAAGAAATAACGCACTGGCAGGCGGGCAGAATGACATTCGAGGCCCCATAAGCACGCAAACCGGTCTAGTACAGAACCCGGCGACTGCGGACCCCTTCTTTGTCGGTGGTTATGGGGATATTTTGGGCCAGTTGTTCGGGCGTAACTTCCCGAACTACACCGTCGGGGTGAATCTGATCATCCCGCTGCGCAACCGCGCGGCGCAAGCCAACCTTGCAACCCAGACACTGAACCTCCGTCAGAACGAACTGCAGGTCCAGCGGCAGACCAACCAAATCCGTGTGGACGTTCAGAACGCTCTGATTGGTCTTCAACAGGCGCGCGCGCAATACCAGGCCGCTATGAAGCAACGCACGCTGGAGGAACAAACGGTGGATGCCGACCAGAAGAAACTCGCGCTCGGCGCGACTACCATCTTTCAGGTCATTCAAGATCAGCGCGACCTTGCCACTGCCGGTCAAAATCTAGTGCAGGCCGAAGCGACCTACGCCCAGGCGCGCGTGCAGCTCGACATCGCTACGGGAACGACGCTCCAAAACAATAACGTGGAGTTCGATGACGCTAAGAGCGGACATGTGTCGAAACCGCCCAGCCCGCTGCCCCCGCTAGATCAGAACGGGCAAGGCGCCAAGAATTCCCAGGCCAATACACCAGCGGCGTCACGCTGATTTTTACATTTGTCTAACCTCTACCTTTGAGGCGGCGGCATCCAAAGCGCAGGCCTTTCGTTTGTACCGTAATTGCATCGCCTGTGTTCCAAACCGGTAATTTTTGCTGCCGTTGAAGCTCCCCAGCCGCTTGAAATTAAGGACATCGGGTTTTGGAAGAGTGCTTGCTCTTCCCCAAAGCGAATGAAATCATGTGAAGCTCAAGGAGCAACGGTCGAACCTCTTTAAACCTCTTTCGTAGTCTCTCCAAACCAAAACTTCTAAAGACTTTCCCCACTTAAATCCCTCCCGGCCAGCTCCTTGAGTTTTTCTGATAACGGAAGCCCTTCCCACCGGCAAATTTCCATCGCGTGACGATCTATGGTCATATGACCAAATATTGGCATGGCCTGCTAGAGTAGCAACATAGTGCGCATTGTGCCGCTCATCGCTAGCGCAAGCGAAATAGTACACTCGCTCGGCCTCACGCCGCATCAAGTGGGACGATCGCACGAATGCGATTACCCGGACGACATACGTTCGCTTCCGGTCTGCACCGCTCCAGCGTTTCCGACGGAAGGAACGAGCGCCGAAATCGACCGTCGCGTAAAAGAACAGGTAGTGAACGCACTGTCCGTCTATCGGGTCTACGAAGAGGTTCTCGATCGGCTTCAGCCAACGCATATCATCACGCAGACGCAATGCCGCGTTTGCGCCGTCAGCCTACAAGATGTGGAGCGCGCGCTGGCTGGTTCGGTCTCGAGCCGGCCAGTCCTAGTCGCTCTCGAGCCCAACGCACTCGCCGACATCTGGGACGATATCGGGCATGTCGCGGCGGCTTGTGGGGTCGCGTCAACAGGCGACGAGCTGATCCAAACGCTCCAAGCAAGAGTCCAGCACATCGCAACCGAGGCGAAGCAGGCCGCACAACGCCCAAAGGTCGCGTGCATCGAATGGCACGAGCCTCTGATGGCTGCGGGCAACTGGGTTCCCGAGTTAGTCGAGCTGGCCGGCGGCGAAAATCTGTTCGGGAAGGCGGGCCTGCATTCTCCCTGGATGAGCTGGGATCAACTTGTGGCTTCCGACCCGGACGCGATCGTGAGCATGCCCTGCGGCTTCGATCTTGCCCGAACGCGCCAGGAAATGTATTGGCTAACGGAACGGCAGCAATGGAGCAAATTGCGAGCCGTCAAGAACGGCGCCATCTTTCTCGCCGATGGCAATCAATATTTCAACCGCCCTGGGCCAAGAATCGTGGAATCGCTTCAGATCCTGGCTGAGATCCTGCACCCCGAGATATTCCCGCCGTCGCTGGAGGGCATCGCCTGGGAGCCATGGGTATCTTGAGGGTTGTGCTACACTTGTCATTACACATGGAGCTGTGTAAACAATGCCTACCAATCTCGCCATCGATGACAAACTAATTGAAGAAGCACGCCGCATTGGCCATCATAAGACGAAAAAAGAGGCTGTTACGAGCGCTCTTTCTGAATACATTGCGCACCGTAAGCGGCTCGATATACTGTCTTCGTTCGGCACGATTGAGTTTGACCCGAACTACAACTACAAGACCGCGCGTCGAAAGAAGCCGTAATTGCTAGTCCTGGTGGATACGACTATTTGGTCCTTAGCACTGCGGCGCTCGATCAGGCACGTAAACGCACTGGAAGGCAAGCAGATCGCCCAATTTCGCGATCTTGTTCAAGACGACCGCGTCAAAATCATCGGTCCGATTCGGCAGGAATTGCTCTCAGGAGTCCGCGAGCCGCTTCAATTCGAACAGATCCGGGAACAGCTTCAGGCTTTTTCCGATGAACCGGTCGTGACCCGAGACTATGAGGAGGCCGCGCAGTGCTCGAATCGTTGCCGTTCCCGCGGCATTTCTGGCAGCAACACCGATTTCTTGATCTGTGCCATCGCGATGGGGCGCGGATGGCAAATTTTTACGGCGGATGCAGACTTCCGGGCCTGCGTAAAGGTTCTGGCAATACAACTTTTTCCAGATCCCGCCTGACCCTGCATCCCGAAATGGAGGCCTCTGGCCGGCGAAATTCAACCTAGGCTCGAAGCGTCTCCTTGGGCTAGAGCGGTCCATGCTGTTCAAAAGAGACCCAGTCAGGCCATATCCCCCTGTGGGGCCTACTAAAGTCAGACCGTAAAACGGACGACCGTAAGACTTGGTACTGAAGCTCAGTGTCCTCTCTTCGGGCGCGGTCCTGTTGGATGGCCAACCCGTGCGTTTTGAAGAGCTGCAGAGGGCGCTGGAGACGGCCAGGCGCGATGAGGGCATCGTGTGGTACTACCGCGAATCGGCCGCCCAATCGCCGCCTCAGCACGCGCTGCAAGTGCTCAACCTGGTCGTTCAAAACCAACTGCGCATCAGCCTGTCGAGTAAACCGGATTTTTCCGATTACGTGGATTCGAAAGGTCAATCTCATCCCAGAACACCGGCCGATCCCCCCAGGACCAGTCCCGTTATGACTGAAACCGAGGATGGTCTGCCGATGCCTGACGTTGCGTATCGCGATAATCTCGAGGAGATCTTTGCCAAGGTCAGAAAAACCGCGGCGGGAGAGAGGCGCAGAGCGGCGCTGGTTGTTCTGCGGCCAGATCGCGAATCCTTGGTGCTGCCGGCGATGTCTCAGACGCCTGCACTAAAACACGCAGCGCTAAGCTTGGAACGCTTGGTTCCCGCCAACGTAAAGAGAAACATCGCAGTGATCGCGTACACTGTCTTTCCCACCGCGGGCGAGCCCAATATCCACGAGGTTGGAAGATCGATACCGTTTCTCGGCATGCTCATGGGGCTAACTTACATTGGGCATGCCGTCTGGGTTTTTGAAGGACATTCTTCCGCCTTCACGGTAGGTTGCCGGCACGCCGATGTCTTGATCGTCGACAGCTCCATGCTCGCCTGCCTCCAGGACGGCTGGCAAGAGCGTGCCGCCA
>Ga0207137_1078_pt1 | contig 25130 bp, 23 predicted proteins | sample Alteio_BWMinHeat_9_FD_153572 | JGI IMG/M metagenome (GOLD analysis project Ga0207137, IMG submission 153572) | Enriched cells from forest soil in Barre Woods Harvard Forest LTER site, Petersham, Massachusetts, United States -... | ecosystem: Environmental > Terrestrial > Soil > Temperate forest >...
CAAAGCTGAGCGGCAGCACCGCTAATATCCTGTCTTGTGCATTATTTTCCAAATAGTGCGCCACGCTTTGCGCGCCGGCGAGCAAATTCCGATGCGATAGCACGACGCCCTTGGGCTTGCCGGTACTGCCCGAGGTGTACAAAATCGCCGCCATGTCGCTGTCTATACAACGATGAGGCGTGTGCTCTTTGGCTACGACGGACAAGGTAGTGAGCTCGTCCCAGGCTAGGAGTTGATAATGGGCAGCGGGGACTGGCGCCGGCACCTCTCCCGTAACAATGACCGCGCGTAGGTCCGGGCATCGATGCAACACCTGGGCCAGAGCTGCAAGCCGCTCTACCGACGTCACCAGGATCTTCGCCTGGCAGTCATTGAGGATATGGAGTAGCTGCTCGGCCTTCAACAAAGGATTCACGGGCACAAAGGTAGCGCCGGCGCAAGACGCGGCCAACAGCGCCACGACCGTCTCGAAGCGCTTTTCCAGATACACCGCGACGCGCTCGCTGCGTCGTATACCGAGCGCGAGCAGCGCACGCCCTGCCTCCTGGGCCTGCGCCGCCAGCGCCGCATAGTTCAGGCTTTGCCCCTGGTAACGCAAGGCCGGCGCCTGCGGGCTCCGGGCTGCGGACTTGGCAAGCAATTGATGCAAGAGATCACTCATGTGGATTACTGGCCAGCCCATGCCCGACTGTCCGGCCGCTGGAACGGACGCAGCCGGGAATTGCCGCTGCCGCCTTCATTTAATGGAATGCCGGCTCATCAGGTCGTATAGCGTGGGGCGGCTCACACCCAATAATTCAGCCGCCTTGGCAATGTTCCCGTCCATCCGCGCCAGCGCCTTCACTACCGCCTTGTACTCGGCGTCCTCGCGGATCTGGCGCAGATTGATCGGCTCTTCCGCCACCGGGTTAGCCGACAATCCCAGATCCTCCGCCGTGATTTGCGGACCGTCCGCCATGATCACGGCGCGCTTGATGCAATTCTCCATTTCGCGCACATTGCCTGGCCATCGATGACTCTCTATCAGGGCCAGCGCTTCCTGGCTGAAATTAAGGCCGGGACGGCCTTCCTTGGCATTGAACTTGTTCTTGAAGTGATGTGCCAGCAGGGCCGGATCGCCGGCGCGATCAGCCAGCGGTGGAATGTCAATCACGATTTCGCTGAGGCGATAATATAAATCTTCCCTGAAGCGCCCCGTCGTGGTCAACTCTTTCAGGTTTTGGTGGGTGGCACAGACGATGCGCACATCGACCGGGATTTCCTTATGGCCGCCGATGCGCTCCACCACGCGCTCCTGCAGGAAGCGCAGCAACTTGGCTTGCAGGGCCATCGGCAAGTCGCCCACCTCGTCGAGAAAGAAGGTGCCTTCGTTGGCCAACTCTATCTTGCCGAGATTTTGCTTGACCGCGCCGGTAAACGCGCCCTTCTCGTAGCCAAACAACTCGCTTTCCAATAAATTTTCTGGAATCGCAGCACAGTTGATCGCCATGAAACGCTTGTCCTGACGCGGACTGAGCTGATGCAGCGCCCGGGCCAGCACTTCCTTGCCGGTACCGCTATCCCCCAGCAGCATCACCGATGCAGAGGACGGCGCGATTTTCTCCACGTTGCGGCACACCTTCAACATGCCGGGGTCGCGTGTGATGATGCCCGACATCGGCGAGGCGAGCTGGCTTTGCAGCATACGGCGATTTTCCTGCTGCAAAGTGTGCAGGAAGAATGCCCGCTGTATCACCAGGTGCAGCATTTCAGGGTCGCAGGGCTTTTGGTGAAAATCGTAGGCACCCATGGCAATCGCCTTCACCGCGTTGTCCCTGTCCTGATTGCCGGATAGAACGATCAATTTAGTGTCCGGCGCCATGGACAAGACTTGTTGCAGGATGGCCAAGCCCTCCGAGGCGCCGTCAGGGTCCGGCGGCAGACCCAGATCCATGGTGACCACCGCCGGTTCATGGCGGCGTATCTGCGCCAGCGCGCTCTCCCTGTCGCCGGCCACCAGGACTTCATACGCATCCAGACTCCAGCGCAATTGCTTCTGCAGGCCGAGGTCATCTTCAATGATCAATAATTTCTTCTTTTCTTGACTCACGATGTTACCTTTTGCGGTTGCTCTGCTTGAATGGCGGTTTGTGGATCAACGCTATCGGTACCGCACATGGGAAGCGATATCTTGAAATTGGTTCCCAGCGAAGGCCGGCTATGCACTTCCAGGCTACCGCCGAGTTGTCGGATATATTCGCGCGTCTCGAATACCCCTATCCCCATGCCGGCCACCTTGGTGGATTCAAATGGGCTAAACAACTTGTCGCGGATAAATTCTTCCGTCATGCCGACCCCGCTGTCTTCAATCTCTATCAAGGCGGTGCTGCCATGCTTGCCCAGTCTGATGCTGACATTGCCGTCCCTGGGCGTCGCTTCGATGGCGTTTTGAATGATATGGCCGATGACCCTTTCCAGGCGTTCGCGATTGGCATTGACGAGGATGCCCCTTTGTAAAATTTGCAGTACGGGTTTGGGCTCGTACGGGGACTTGGATTCCACCGCGCGCTGCAGCAATTCTTCCATCGCCAAGGCGGAAAGATGCTCCGCCTCAAAGCCGCGGCTCAACTTTTGCAACAGCAGCTTCATTTTTTGAACCGAGTGCTCTATCGTCTCCAGCATGTCTTTCTGAAATTCCGGTTTATGCTTATGCTTCTCCGCGTTCGCCATGAGCAAGGACAATTGGGCCACCAGATTCTTCAGGTCGTGCACCATGAAAGTGGACATGCGATTAAAGGATTCAAACTGGCGCGCCACCATCAAGGCATTGGCCGACTCTTGCTGGGCCAGGTAGCTGGCGGCCTGGCTGGCGGCGATTTTCAGCAAATCCAGCACTTCCCAATTCAAGTCTATCTTGCTCCTCGCCTGTTCCAGCACAATAAAACCGAACAGCCGTCCATGTAACATCAAAGGCAATACCAGCCACGCCCTGGAAATGTCCTTCAACCACAGCGGCATGGGGATATTGTCGTATTTCTCAGGGTGCAATTTGTAATCTTGCAAGTCAATCACCCATTGCTTCTGCTGCAGAAACCTGCAGAAGGGGCTGCTCAGTATTTCGCAAGTGTCGTCGAATTTGGCGTTCCACCTGGCCACCGGCTCGCACTGTCCGTTATCGCGGCTGATGAACAGGGTGCCGGCGCCGCTCTCCACCAGTTGCGCTACCGCTTGTATCGCGCGCTCGCCTAGCCCGGGTCCCGGCTCTGACAAGGCGCGCGTAAAGCGTATCCATTCTTCACGATAATCGTAGTTGTAGTGATAGAAATGCTTGCTGATGAATACTCTCAACCAAGCGCGCACCGATCCCGAAAATAAGAGTATCACCAGCAGGATGCCCGCTCCGAACAAGAACGCCACCTGCAATACCGTGCCCCATTGTCCGCCGAAGAAACGTAGATAATATCCGGCGGCGGCCATGGTCAGCAAATACACGGCCGAGCCGAACAGTGTCGCGGAGTGAAACAGGACCCGGCGCGACACCAGAATGCCCAGGGTCCATTTCGGATTCCTGGTCAGCGAGATCATCAGCAGCGGCACCGTCAAGGCATTCACCACGCCGCGCGCCGCCAGTATTTCACCGTTCACTGCGCGGAACATCATTGCATCGCTGTAGAGATAGAAATCGTACACGAACAGGCCAGCTATCCCCAGGCAGGCAAACTTGATACTCCATCGCTCCTGCTCTGCCGTGTTCCTGAATAATTGCTCCACCAATAGCATGCCTATTACAGCGAGCGCCACGCGCCCCAAAGTATTGACCGGCCCGGCAAAAGAATGGAGCGCTCCGCCGTTGGCCAGCATGGTGAGAGCCAGAAGCAATAACAGGAAGACGCTGATGGCGCGCACATAGGGCTTGACCTTGACTGCCGACGCCGCGTTCTCACGCTCCAGAGGGTGCAATAGCATCAGCAGGAAAATGATCCAGGCGGCCCCGCGTACAATTTCCAGGGTTTGGACCCAAAAGCCCAGCTGCAAGCCGAGCGCGACGGTGACCGCAATGGTAGCAGCCCACAGTGTGGTCGCGGCGCACGCTACCGTCAGCGACAACCAATGCAAACGGCCCCGCCACTTGCCCAACAGCATGGCCGTCAACAGCAGGAATGCCAGAGCTGCCAAGCCATAACTGAAGGTCGCAACACTGTTTAACATAGGGCCGGCCTCAAAATTATCGCGCTCCCTTACCAAGCAAGACTACCTGCACGGTTTCTATCAGGATCAATACATCCAAAAACAAGCTATTATTTTTGACATAGTACAGGTCGTACTGCAGTTTTTGTACGGAATCTTCCACCGAGGCGCCATAGGCATAGCGCACTTGGGCCATGCCGGTAATTCCGGGTTTGATACTATGCCGCATATTATAAAACGGCACTTCTTTACATAGTTGTTCGACAAAAAACGGGCGCTCCGGACGCGGACCCACAAAGCTCATTTCCCCTTTTAAGACATTGATGATCTGCGGCAATTCATCAATGCGCAACTTACGTATCACCTTACCTACCTTGGTAACGCGCGGGTCGTTGTTGCTGGCCCATTGCGGTGTTCCGCTTTTCTCCGCCTCTTTACCCATACTGCGAAACTTCAAGACCATATAGGTAGCGCCGTTTTTGCCCACCCTCTCCTGCCGATACAGGATGGGACCGCGGTCTTCCAGGTAAACCAGGACTGCCGTCACCAGCATGATGGGCAAGGTGAGAACGAAGATCAGTATGCTCACCAGCAAGTCAAACGTTTGCTTGCCAAATTTTCGCAAAAAACTTTGATTGAATCCGTCGCCGAACACCAGCCAACCCGGCTGCAGAGATTCCACCCGGATCTGACATGCCTCGCGTTCGAAGAAAGCGGCGGCGTCGATCACCTTAATGCCGTGCAATTTGCAATCGAGCAATTCCTGCAAAGGAAATTGTCCTCCGCGCCGGTTTTGTACCGACACCACAATCTCATGCACATTGTTTCTGCGCAAGACACTGGCCAGGTCCGTATTCTTGGGCAACAGTTCGGACGTTGGCACCAGGCATTGCTCTCCATCCATTGCAATGAAGCCGACGAGGTCATATTGGTGATAGGAAATATTTTGCACCAATAGTTGCCTGCATTCATTGGCCAGTGCGCCGCAGCCTAAAAATACGATGCGCGACTTTAATAAGCCAACCTCGGAGAATTTGAATATCGTGACACGGATGGTCAAAATCAGTCCGGCGGCAATGATCATGACCAAGCCCAGGATGCCACGGCCGAAATACAGATCGGGCACCATGTAGAACGTTAACGTGAGTAGTGCAAAGCTCAGCGCGAAAGAGGGCATCAGGCGCAAGAAGGTATTGCGCAAACCTTCGCGATAGCTGATCTGATACATCCCCAGAGCACTCATGCTGAAGATGACGGCAATCGCAAAGGCAATTGCCGACATGAAAAAATTATCGCTATAGGGCACAGAATACGGATGGCGGCTGTCGAAAAAACGTATCATCGCGCCCAAATACACCGAAGTGAAGGCTATTGCAAATTCCACCAGGAGCAAAAAGGTCGTAATGCGTGACACATGATGATTCGCGATTCGCAAGTTCGATACTCCAATTGGCAGAAAGAGCTTATTAAAAAGATTAAAGATAAGTTTTTGAAGGGTACTATATTCCCATGCATTTGCCCATCCGCCTTGGGAAGTGAGCGGGCAATATACTTAAAGGAGTTGACATGAAAGCAGAATCCGCGTTGTCAGATTGGGCTCAGTTACTCGGTTCAGCCCATGTGCTGAACGCTCAAACAGCGCAGACGGTTTATGGCGCCGACACGACCGGCGTTGCCCGCAGGCTGCTAGGGGCATTGCAGATATCAGACAGTGAATTGTTACCTGAAGTAATGCGTATTGCCGGCCGGCATGGCGTCCCGGTATACCCCATCAGCACCGGTAACAATTGGGGCTACGGCACTTCATTGCCCGCGAGCAACGATTGCGTGATCCTGGATTTGTCGCGTTTGGCGCGCATCTTGCATTTTGACACTGAGCTAGGCGTCGTCACGCTAGAGCCCGGCGTCACGCAGGGCATGCTGGCAGATTTTTTAGACCAGGGCGGGCACCCGTTTCTGGTGCCCGCCACGGGCGCGGGGCCTCACTGCAGCCTGTTAGGGAACGCGCTGGAACGCGGATACGGTATTACTCCCTATACAGACCATTTTGCAGCGGTGACTGACCTGGAGGCAGTGTTGCCCGACGGCACTCTCTACTACACTGCTTTGCGCGAAGCCGGAGGTGAAGACCTGGCTAGATTATTCAAGGGCGGCATAGGCCCCGCATCGACGGGACTATTCACGCAAAGCAGTTTCGGCGTCGTGACCAGGATGAGTATTGCGCTTGCCCGCAGACCGGAATGCATCAAGGCTTGCCTGTTTAGCTTGAAGCGTGACGACCAGTTGGGACTGGCCGTCACGCGCGTACGCGAAATACTCTCCAGCTTGCCAGGCATCGTCGGCGGCCTCAACTTGATGAATCAGCACCGGATACTTGCCATGGCCGCGCCTTTCCCCCACAACAGGCTCGATGCCAGCGGAATGATTCCGCGCGAAGTGATTCAGGAACTGGGTGAGCAATACCAGGTCTATCCGTGGACGGGTTTCGGCACCCTGTATGGCAGCAAGCGCGTCGTCGCGGCGGCGCAAAAAGAGATACGGATGGCCTTATCGGGAGTGGCGAGCAGGCTGATTTTTATCAGTCCGGAACGCGCAGACACGCTCGCTACTGTCGCTGCGATGATCCCCGGGATTCGTCAATCCAAACTGGCGAGTACTGTCAAGACACTTGCCAAATCCCTGCAGCTGGTGGCGGGACACCCCAACGAAACCGCTCTTCCTCTGGCTTACTGGCGTAATCCCAGCCAAGCCTCCGGCACCCGGCGTAACCCGGCAGCGGACGGTTGCGGCTTGATTTGGTACGCGCCGCTCGTGCCGATGCGGCCACAAGGTGTAGGTCAGTACGTCGACATGGTCAAGGAAGTCACCCGGCGGCACGGCATAGAGCCTTTAATTACCCTCACCTCGCTCAACGACAGGGTATTTGACAGCACGGTTCCGATCATTTTTGAAAGAGACAGGCAGGACGCACAAAGGGCGGCAGAACAATGCTACTGGGATTTGCTGACGACGGGACAAAAAATGGGATGCTTCCCCTATCGGGTCGGTGTGGGTTCGATGGAGCATCTGGCTTCCCTACAGCAACACGCGCATGCCTTCCACACCAATCTGAAGAAGCATCTTGATCCGGCCAATATCCTCGCGCCCGGACGTTATAGCTAAAACCGGTCACGCTTGCACCGCATGCACGTATCAAGGTTCGGGCTTGGCTTCGTAACGCACGAGGATAGGCAGGACCAGGCGCCGAAGGAACAGACCGACGCCCCCCCATAGGGTAATGAACCACAAGGGGACACCGCCGGGAGGATGACCGGGGTAGCTCCACTGGCCGCTATACACGCCGGTAAACTCTACGGCAGCGCCCAACAAAACAAGATAGCCCGCATAGGCGAAGTCATAGGGTTCATGAAACAACACCAAGCCCAAGGCCAGCAAGCCTCCGGTCACCATCAGTAGTACTTGTCCATTCATGATGGAAGCAAATGCTGCCGAGTAACATAAAGCCAAGGCCCAGACCACGGCTCTCGAACCCTGAGGCGCCGGGCCATTGAGCACGCGGCGCGCATGCAATACATAAAATCCCCACATGAATAACTCATAGACTGGCATCTTCAACACGTCGGGATCGGAAAAGGCAAATATGCCTTGCTTCAGGGACGCCGCATTCATGCCTGTGAAAAATACGCAGACTATTCCATAGAATAAAATCTCCGTGCGTTGCAAGCGCCAGAAGGTCACTAGCCACAAGGCCAACAAGGCCAACAGCTTGAGCGAATTGCCGGGTACCCAGGCGAGGATCGCCAACGTGAACGGTATTTGCAACAACAGGCGGGCTCGATTAAGCATGCGGTTATAGGTTCGTGGAATTGCTACGATTCAAAAACATGAAGGGATTGATGCCCCGCGTTACACACTGTCATCGTGGCCTTTATAAGCATTATGCGCCCGACACCTCAGGATGGCCGGCGTCGGATTAGCCATAAAAAATAGCCTCCGAAGAGGCTATTTTTTATGGCCTAAGACCGATTAATGTTGACGGCGGCGGGCTGCAGCTAAGCCCAGCAAGCCCAAGCCCAACAGCAGCAGGATACCTGGCTCAGGAACAAAGCCTTGAGCGGGGTCGTCCAGTGTTGCACCGAAGATGCCAGGACCACCATTCCATGTAGTCAAGTCTTGATAGCTGTTTTTGAAGCGGAAGTCACGAGTGCCGAACAAAGTGCTAAAGTAATCTGTATTCAAGGCTGAGGTCCAGGCACCCGCCACTGAGGTATCGACACTGGCAAAAGAGTTGGCTACACCGGTAAAGCCGCCGCTGCTAGGAATCACGCTACCGTTAATCGTGATCGTAGAATCGGTAGTATCGATACCCGAATCAAAGAACAGATGGGCCAGCAAGGTTCCTTGTGTATAACCAGTTGCACTGCTGAAACCGGTACGGATACCCGGCAATTTCGTTGTATTGTCGGTCTTGCTATACACTCCCAGATCACGCCAGTACAGGTCCAGAAAACCGCTGGTTGCAGGGAACGGATCAGCAGCCGTAGGAGCGTGTCCCTTTACACCATAAAACATGCCGGTGATCTGGGCATTGTTTGATGTTACATTGGAAAACAACGCAGTTCCAGTGTCGCCGATACGTACATGCGGAGTGATAACCGCACCAGCGTCGATCACGGTCGTGGTGAACACACCCCAGTTAATTTCGCCGCCGGTCCAGGTAGTGGCGCCGCCGGTAGCAATTTGCTCGTCGCCGTTAAACTTGATATAAATAGGGCCGCTAGGCAAGCTGATGACGGGTCCTGCGAGCGCGCTGAAGCTGGTGGCTAAACCGAAAGCGAGCGCAAGTAATTTACATTTCATGATTTCTCCTTGGCAATACTGTTTGCGACACGATATGTTGTGAAACCGAGAGATAGACAATCAACATACAGCAAAGACCGTGCCAAAATTAAAAAATACTCCATAAGTCATTGAAATTATTGATTTTTCCAATTCTGAATTACCAAAATAATTAGCCAAAATCACATCTCCTGGCATGAACTGTAAAAAAATTCGACTAATGCGAGATTAGTAATGCGAGCGCATATCGACAGATGCAAATCCCCTCCTCACTCCGAAATCCATCGCCGTTATTGCCTGTCTGCACTCAACTGCCTATCCCTGGCCCACGATAGCCAGGCCGGGTTCGGGCCAGCGACCTGACGTCCGAGGCAAGCCCTATTGCTGCGATTTGAGATTTGTTTTAATGCCACCGCTCCCGAAACCAGCGCGTGTTGAGCCCATCGGCAGGCATCTGGCGCAACAACTTCGCTTACGCTATGCTGGAATGAAGCCGTATCAATGGCTCTGGGCCGTCACGGCACAGAGCGGTCGTCGCTATCGGTACGGTGTTTTGGATTGCAATCCGCATCGGCTTGGAAAGCTTCCGTGGGCCAATATTGCGTTACTATAAAAAAGTATATTGCTGATCAGTACGCAACAAGGTCGGTGATCTCGACCTTAGTTACTCAAGTTCACTACCGTCTGCGGGGAGAATATGGCGGATCATAGACTATCAAACGAAACGCGTAAGCGGGTACACCAAACAATCAGAAAGTTCATCAGTTTTCTACCGAAAACCGGCAAGTTTGCCGTATACCGCTCTTTCGTGGAATGTAATCCAACACCCAACGAGCGATTGGTTTTGAAAATCGCGGAAACCAAAGAGGAATTGGAAGCGTGCTTCGCCTTACTGCATGATGCCTACGTAGGCAGCGGCTTCATGAAACCGCACCCTTCCGGCATGCGCGTCACCTTGTACCATGCGCTTCCCACCACAACTACCTTATGCGCCAAATATGATGGCCAGGTCGTCGGTACCCTGTCCCTGATACGCGAGAGCGCGCTGGGCTTTCCACTGCAAAAAATTTTCGACCTCACCGAGGTACGCAAGAACGAGGGCAACATCGCGGAAGTATCAGCGCTGGCCGTACACAGCAAGTTCCGCAAGACCGGGGGCAGCATCCTGTTTCCCTTAATGAAGTTCATGTACGAATACTGTACGACCTTCTTTGACACTCGACACTTGGTGATTGCGGTTAACCCCTATCACATAGAAATGTACGAGTCGCTGTTGTTCTTCCAGCGACTGACCGCCAACCCCGTGGAGAACTATGACTTCGTCAACGGCGCACCGGCGGTAGGTGCATGGCTGGATCTCAAGTTTGCACCCGAGATCATGAAGAAGCATTACGCGTCCAAACCCCCGCAACGCAATTTATATGCCTATTTCACTGAAGTAAAATTGTCGAACATCAAGTTGCCGGAGCGGCGTTACTATACGACCAATGATCCGGTCTTGACGCCGGAATTGCTGGATCATTTTTTTAACAAACGTACCCAGGGGTTTGCCAATCTGAGCGAACGCGAAAACGTGTTGCTGCACACCATTTATTCCGACATCGTCGAATACATTCCTGTGTTACCGCACTTGACGCTGAAGAGCCTGGAAGTCGGTGTCAGGCGCCACGAACGCTATTCGATGAAATGCCCTGGAAAACTGCTGGTGCAGATCCCTGGCGATGGACATGAAAACATAGACATCGACGTGATCGAGGTTTCTCAGGAAGGTTTTCAGGCGCGTGTAGTGCAACAGGTCCCCTTGCTGGTCAAGCTGAGCGCGACCGTGTGGCTGGGCAAATCGGAAGTCTCCCATCTGCAAGTGGAAGCAGTACGCGACATAGGACAGGGATTTTACGGCTTCCATTTGGGTCAGGCCGATACCATCTGGAAAACCTTCGTCAACGCCATTTATACAGGGACTACGCACAGGGACTTGAACGAACCGCAACGCTTCACGGCGGACATTAAATTAGCGTAGGGCAACTTGTTACAGACGTTGCACTTTGTTGCAGGCGATTGTGCGCTTCACCACACTAGCGGGGTAATTTTGCGTGCCATAATGGCGAACCAAATTTTGCCGTTACTTAAGAACAGACGAAGATTTGGTGAGTGCGCCATGCGCTGATGGCGGTTTTTTTTTGTTGTACCAGGTTTTTTCCCAGCCCATGTCGCTGGATCCGAACTAGCCGTCATCGGAGTGAGTAGTGTGATGAATAAGGTCATTTCCAACCTTAGAAAACACGTGCACACGGCGTTAAGAAAGCTGTCTGGCGCGCTGCCGCGCGCAACAAAATTCTCGATTTACCGTTCCTTTGCACATTGCGACCCGACACCGCCGTCGCAACTGGTGCTCAAGATCGCCGAAACCAAAGAAGAGCTGGAAGCATGCTTCTCCCTGCTGCACGACGCCTATGTCAGCAGCGGCTTCATGCATCCCGATCCGTCTGGCATGCGCGTGACGCCGTATCACGCGCTACCGACCACCACCACACTATGCGCCAAATATAATGGCGAAGTAGTCGGTACGCTGTCCCTGATCCGCGAAAGCGCGATGGGGTTCCCCATGCAAAATGTTTTCGACTTGAGCGAAGTCCGCAAATTGAACGGGAACATTGTGGAAGTATCTGCGCTTGCGGTACATCGACGATTCCGCAAGACCGGGGGCACCATCCTGTTCCCGCTGATGAAGTTCATGTATGAATTTTGTACCACCTTTTTTGACACGCGCCACCTGGTCATCGCCGTCAATCCGAGGCATATAGAAATGTACGAGTCGCTGCTATTCTTTAAACGGCTGGCGGCCAACCCGGTGGAGAGCTATGACTTCGTGAACGGCGCTCCTGCCGTGGGCGCCTGGCTAGACCTCAAGTTTGCGCCTGAAATCATGAAGAAACATTATCGCTTTGCACCGCCGCAACGCAATCTGCATGCGTATTTTACTGAAGTGAAATTGTCCAACATCAGGTTGCCGGAGCGCCGCTACTATACGACCAATTTTCCCGTTCTCACTCCAGAACTGATCGACCATTTTTTCAATCGCAAGACCACGGTCTTTGCCAATTTGAACGAGCACCAGAAGCTTCTGTTGCATTCTATCTACGACATACCCGAGTACTTGCCGGTACTGCCCCAATTGACGGACGCCAGACCCTTGGTGCATGCGCGCCGTCATGAGCGATTCTCCATGCGCTGCCCCGGCCAATTGTCGTTCACGACGGACGACGGTGTCACAACGAAAGTCGACATCGACGTGGTGCAGGTTTCTTTTTCTGGCTTCCTCGCCAGCATCAGCGTTCCTATTCCCTTGCAAACTCGCTGGAGCGTGATGGTAAAGCTTGGAAAAGCAGATGTCTCCTACCTGCAAGTGGAAGCGGTGCACAATGTGGGCAAGGAGTTTTACGGCTTCACTTTCAATAGTCCAGACACCAATTGGCGCACCTTTGTTTCTGCACTGTATCAAGGCAGCACGCACAAAGACCTGGAGAATGCCAGCCGGTACGCTGAACTGTTTACCAGCGGCGTAGGCTGGTTTGCTGCAGACGTCATCAACGCGCAACGATTAGGGACGGCTCCGTGACACTGCGTTGAAACGCATGCCGTGTCTTCCGGTAGAGGCCAGCTATTTTTTTGACGTAGTCTATGGTTTCCAGATAGGGCGGCACCCCGCGATATTTCTCTACCGCCCTCTCCCCGGCATTATATGCCGCAGCGACCAAGGAGACATTGCCCCTAAAGTAGGCCAGTAGCCATTGCAGATATGCAATGCCGCCCTTGATGTTGTCTTCCGCATTGAAAGGGTCTTTAACGCGGAAACGCCGTGCAGTTTCAGGGGTCAGCTGCATCAAGCCTTGTGCGTTTTTCGGCGATACCGCATTGACGTTGAAGCCGGATTCGACCGCGATGACCGCCATCACCAGTTGCGGGTCGATGCGATAGTGCGGCGCCAGCTTTTCTACCAGCCTGGACACCTGCCCCTTTGGAAAAATGGCGGGCGGCATTGCAATCAACGGTGCCTGCGCCTGCGCGATTTTTTCCGCCATGCAGCTTGGCAAGCTGACCTGCTCCGCGACGACATACTGCGTCATTGCTTTTGCCTGTTCGTGCCCTTGCTCCGCGGCGATCTGAAATAATTGGGCTGCATACTCGTCGTTACGCGGCACGCCTCTCCCATTGGCATACATCCAACCCAAGGCATACTGGGCGTCGGCATAACCCTGACGCGCCGCCTCGCAATACAAGTCCGCCGCCCGCTGAAAATCCCTGGCCACCCCTTCGGCATTTTCGTATTGCCGCGCCATTGCCGTCAGCGCCTGCAATTCGGCGCTGGCGCCGGAACTCTCCGCGCCGGTGAGGGCTGCCACCCGAGGTTCGGCAAGCGCAGCATGGCAAGCCAGCAGGCAAATAGCGGTCCACGCGAGCAAACAAAAATATTTGAAAATTCCCATACCCTGTCTCACTGTTTGCGCAGTCTCCATCCGAGCAGATGTCCTTCCAAAAGGGCTAAAAATCCTCCCCGGCACCTTCCGCACATCACGCTCACTGCGCATCACATTGTCCGCATCACCTGCCCCATCGTTACTCTTAGGCGCAAGCAACACTTATGGTACAGATTTCGCGGCGGGCGCAAGTATCAGACCAACAAGCTTCCGAGAAAAATCAGCAAAAAATTTTAACCGGATTGTTTGGGCGACAAGAATGCCTTGTGGAAGAGGTGTTTAATCAGCAAGACAGGCGGCATGCGCAACCAGTTGGCGCGCAAATACAAAAGGAATCGTGCGACGCCGGTATAACGATCGTCGCAGCTAGGATGTTTGGGCAACAGCGCGCGCTGGAACAAGGCATCCATCACCCATAGCAAAACCGGATGCGGGCGGGCGACTTCGGCCGCCCGCATGACTGCATCCGGTACCGGCGTATGCAACAGCGACGTCGCGTAGCGCAAGGCGTAGTACAGAGGCCGCGCAAGTTCCAATTCTTGAGCACGGGAGACGAGGCCGCCCCAGAAACCCGGCTGCTGCGCAAAATGCATCAACAAACAGTGAATATCGACCAGGTCGCGCAAGCCGTGATCGTATTCGCCGTCGTAGAATAAATGCACGGCGCTGTGCAGCACCATATCCGCCGGTGCCAGCACCCGGTCGAGGGTCTCGCCGTTAGCGGGTACTGCAGCGGCAAGCAGCTTGTCGGGAGCCGGGCGTATGCGCGCGGTGACCGGGACTATGGCGTGGTGCACGTCAATCGCCGTCATGCGCTTCACGTGCTGCATGGGCGGCAGCTCGTGCATCCAGGTACGGTAGTAGCGCTGGTCGTAGGCGTCGTGATGGCCGGTGTTCCAGCCGTACAGCATCAACGTGGATTCCACCATTTCTAGACTGCCTTTCGGCACCAGGATGTCGATATCGGAAAATATCCGGCCCTTCGCTTGCGGCAGCGCTGCCGCCACATAGGCTGCGCCCTTGAGCAAGACCAGGGACACCCCAGCCTCCTGCAGCGCCTTGCGGATGAAGCCGACTTCCCACAGCACAGACTGGGTGTGCCTGCGGGCAAACTGAGCTGCCCACTCCAGGTGGCGGCGCGGCTGCCTGGGGATTTTTTCCAACAAGTCCCGCTGCTGCAATTGGATATACAAGGAAGCCGTCAAGTCGGCCTGCCTGAGCTGGCGCAACAGCAAATCCCAGCGCGGCAGGTCCCAGCCGGGCAAGGCTTGCGGGTCGCGCAGGGCGGCAAGTATCAAGGCTTGCTGCTCGTGGGGTTTTTGCGGCTTTTGCGGCGTTTGCTGTCTCATGCAGGCACCGGCAGTGCGTCGAAGACCTGAATCGCCTCATCCAGCACACTATAAGTGAAGTCGTAGGCTGCGGTGCCATCCATCACACCCGCCAACGTGTGGAAGCCCTGTTGACCAAGCAGGCTGTAATTGAAAGCATTGTCGGCCAGCCGCATGAAGGCGCGTGCCGGCGTCACCGTATCCAGAACACTTGGGGCGCCGGCCTCGTACTTGGGGAAAACGATCCAGGCCGCGCGCGCCGGCAGGGCCGCGCGCCGTACACTGTCGGCTCCGGGTTTCATGTGGGCGACAGTGCCCTTGACGGTATCTCTTACTTCCGGGCTGAACACCGCTGCGGGGGCAAAGCGTTTGATCACGCCTATAGAAGCGTTTTTCAAGCTGATGGGGCGCGGCAACGGTTCTATCAGGCCGTCGCTGAGCCGGATCAAGGTAAGTTCGTCGGACAGCAAACGCCAACCGCGCAGCGTAAGGGCGGCACACAAGGTACTTTTTCCCGATCCTGGCGGCGCCGGTAAAATCGCCGCGTATCCATTCTTTTCCACTACGGCGGCATGGATGATCAGGTAATTGTTGGCATGATTGGAGACGCACCAGTTCAAGCCCCATTCCAGCATGGGAAAAGCCTGGGTATAGGGCAAAGGCGCAAAGGGTGCCATGCCGTCGAACCGGAACGTGACTTGCGACTTAAACCAGCGCCGCAGGGTCGGCGGCGACGCCAGCGTCACGTGGAAGTCGGAGAACTCTTCCGCGGCCAGAGGATAATCGGCGTACAGCAGGCTCAGGCCATGTGCCACCGATGGAATACAGGTTTTTACCCGGAAGGTGAAGGCGCCGGTGCGCAAGGGCAAGCCGTGGCGCAGGCGCAGGGATAGCTCGGAACGAGAAAGCGCGGAGAGCTTCAATCAGACTCGCTCTACCAAAGCCAGCGCGTGCATGTCCTCCAGCAGGCTTGCTACTTCCTGCATAAGCTCCGGTCCGCCAACCTGCCGCCAATCGCTCTCCAGCAAGGACACCAAGTCCCTGAGCTCCAGCGGCGCATCCTGCAGCCTTTGCAATATCTGGCCCGCGGCCAGCCCTAACAGGTGGGTATTCCCGGATTGAGGGTTATAGACGACGTACTCGTCCCCCCATAGACGGACGCAATCGGAGCTACTTGCAACAGCGCGCCACTTCATGTTCGTGATTTATCCTTGCTGCAATCAATCTGGCTCTTGAAATTCAATTCATAGTCGCCTGGAGATAGGCCGCAATGTGTGCCGAGTCCCAATGAATTGGCGCGATAGGAACGTAATATCCCAGCGTCGACCATTCGTGCCAGATGTTGACGATGGTGGAAGCGGTCAGATAGGGTGTAAGCCCTGCCAGAGCATTCAGATAGGCCGCAGCCAGAAAATAGCCGATCTGGTTGTTGTTTTGATCAAAATGCTGCGGAGGAGACAATATTTCTTGAAAAGTAATCGTATAGTACGGGGAACTAGGATTGCTGACGGAGAAAATATTCCTGAACAAGGTAGTTTGGGTGACGGGCGACGGCCAGCTATCGTGATTTTTCCAAAACCCTGGCGTCAAGCCGCAACTAGGTGTCCCCGTGCTGTGCCTGCTTTGGTTCATCGAGGTAAATCCGGAAGGCGATACCGCGGTACAAGCTAAGCCCTGACGGCTCGCCAAAGTCATCAACACACCTGAAGCGGCCAAGCCGGCTTTGGTAAAACGGCGGCGCGATTCGCCCGCAAAAGCATGCGCGTCCCCACCTTTTTCGGGTGGGCCACTCTCGCTTTCGTCCTGAGGGGGTTGTTCAATCGTCATCGCGCTCTCCATACCGCATATTATTTTCGCAAGGCAAAACTCTTTAGCGCAAATTTCGCCTCATCGTGCGTCCGTTTACGTACTAGGAAGCAAAATTTATTCCACTTCTCGACACCACAAAAACCCTGTTTATTATCAACGACTTACAGTGAAGCACGGTTAAAAAATTTATCACAGGAAAATTTTTCTTAAAAACCGTAAAGAAATTCGACATACTGAAATTCCCAATTACATAGGGGTAGCTTAGCACATCCATGCTACCGCACCCAATCCACCGGCGACACTCCTGACAAAGGCGCCGGATGCGGTCCTATTGGATGAGTCCCCGCTTACGCGTGGCAGAAGTTCGGGTATCATGTTTGCAAAGTGTCAGCAAACACCCCGGCCCTCTTCATCGCTACGCGTCTCAGCGGGCTGAGCCGGGCTTACATCCTCCAGGTAGACCATGAACACTATTGCCGACTTGAAAAACATCCTTGCCGACACCCTGAACCTCGGCGATCAGGCGCAAGGGCTGCGGGCCGATTCCGCCTTGCTGGGCAGCTTGGCGGAACTCGACTCCATGGCCGTGATCAACGTGATTGGCGCCATGGAAGAGCATTTCGGCATCACGGTGCACGACGACGAGATCAGCGGCAGCACTTTTGCTACCTTGGGCAGTCTGGCTGCCTTCGTAGACGGCAAACGCTGAGCGGCAATGACCTTGCCCCCACCGGCCACAGCATTTTTCTTGCCCACCAGCACAGGATCCCGCTTTTGCCTCTACCATGCGCCGGCCGTCGATCGGGCCACCCCGGCCCTGGCCAATATCCTCCACGTACACGCGTTTGCCGAAGAAATGAATAAATGCCGGCGCATGGCCGCGCTGCACGCCAGGGCTCTGGCCGTACAAGGCTGCGCCGTGCTGCAGATCGACCTGTACGGCTGCGGCGACAGCAGCGGCGATTTTGCCGATGCGCGCTGGGACATCTGGAAAACCGACCTCGACACCGCCCTGGAATGGCTGCAAGCGCGTCGGGCCGCCCCTGTCACCCTGTGGGGCGATCGCTTGGGCGCCTTGCTGGCGCTGGACTATGCGCGCGAGCAGCGCCAACCCATAGACCGGCTCTTGCTATGGCAACCTGTGTTTGAGGGCAAGCAATACATGACGCAATTCCTGCGCCTGCGCCTGGCCCATGAAATTTTGGACGGTGGTGACCAAAAGAGCGGCGGCACCCAAGGCCTGCGCACGGCGCTGCAAGCGGGCCAGGAAGTGGAAGTCGCCGGCTATGCGCTGGCACCGGACCTGGTCGCCACTGTGGATACGCTGAGTGCCGGCCATTGGCACTTGCCGGTGCGCTCGCTGCACTGGCTGGAGCTGACAGCAGCAGGCAAGACCCTGACGCCGGCCCGCCAGCGGGTTGCCCAAGGCTGGCAAGAGCTGGGCAATCCGCTACAACTGCATGCATTGCCCGGCACAGCCTTTTGGAACAGCCAGGAAGTCGGCCTGGCGCCGGCATGGCTGGACGCCGGCAATACGATCTTTGGGACTCCGTGATCATGCGTTTCGACGACGTCGCCCTTACTTTCGCCTGCCACGATCAACAACTGGTGGGCATCTATAGCCGCCCTGAAGAGGCCGGCCCCCGCGGCGTACTGATCGTGGTCGGCGGGCCGCAGTACCGGGCCGGCAGCCACCGGCAATTTGCCCTTTTGGCGCGTCACCTGGCGGCACAGGGCTTTCCCGTATTGCGCTTCGACTATCGCGGCATGGGCGACAGCGAGGGCGAAGCAAGGTCGTTTGACGACATAGACGCGGATCTGCGGTCTGCGCTGGACCATTTTTTTTCTATCGCCCCCGGTATGCAGGAAGTAGCGGTATGGGGCCTGTGCGATGCAGCGTCTGCCGCCTTGTTCTATGCCCAGAGCGACCCGCGCGTGACGGGGTTGGTGTTGGTCAATCCCTGGATCAGGACGGCACAGGGGCAGGCCAAGGCTTACCTGAAATACTATTATCTACAACGCCTGTTGCAACCGGACTTCTGGAAAAAATTATTGCGCGGCAGATTCGACGCCAGGCGCGCTGCCGCCTCCCTGATGCAACAAATGAGAACGGCCCGCCGGACCGGACCAGGCAATGAAGCGAGCACCCTGTCACCTGTTGGGGCAGAAATGGGGGCTGATATCGGGGCTGATATCGGGGCCAATGCCGCAGCCAGCCTGCCGCAACGCATGCTGGCAGGCATGCAAAATTTCCGCGGACGGGTGTTGATCATCTTGAGCGGCCAGGATCTGACGGCCAGAGAATTTGCCGATGTGACGGGAGCTTCCGTGCAGTGGAAGAAGTTATTGCAAAAACCCCAGGTCAGCCTGCGTGATTTTCCGGCGGCGGACCACACGTTTTCCTGCCGCGCCTGGCGCGACCAGGTGGCAAGCTGGACCGCCGACTGGCTCAATGAAACCCGCTCGCGCTAAACGCAGCCGCTCCCGGGCTATAATTTCTTTTTTGCCCACCCAATGCCAAATAACATGAAAGAATCGGACAAATTGCTGCGCACCAAATTGAATTTGGAGACCGCACAACTGCCATGGACGGAATTATTGCGCCAATTTGCCGCCGGCAACGTCGTCGCCGTCAGCGCCGAACTGGATCTGGTGGAAGTGGCCTTGCATATGGCGCAAGATAACAAAGAACAAATCGCGCAATGGTTGGTGCAAGATCGCATTGCCAAGGTTTCCGACGCACAGGCCCAAGCCTGGCTGGACAGCGATGCCAGCCTGTGGACCGTAGTCGTCAAACCTTGGGTACTGGTGCAGATGCGCACCAATAACCCAAACCAGGCGTAATTTATCGCTGTGAATTGATCGGATTAACCGCCCGCGCCACCTGAGCGCTGCATAGTCGCGCCGCGCTTCATGTCTTCCACCTGCTCAGGCGTCATGGTCTGCACCCTCTTGGGCCCGCGCTGCGGGAGGTTGCTGCCGGTCACGTAGGCATCATCATCTACCACGCCTTTGCCGCTAGGCTCTTCCATACTGCCGCAAGCAACCAACATCGAAGTGCAAGCCAATGCAAAAATCAATTTCATTTTCATAGAGCACCTTATTTTCTCGTCTGGGTAGAGCCATGCGCAGACATGCCGCCTTGACCGTTGTCGACAATATGCACACAAAAATATTGTCATGACGGCAAAATAGCATGTATACATCAATTGTGTAAACAGCAAAGATGTCGCGTGCTGGCGTACAGAACTAGCGCACCGCGCGGAAATAGTCCTGACATGCCTCCACCACCGCTGCCACCTGCTGCGCCGACACATCCAGATGGGTAACCAGCCTGGCCCGGCTGCCCAGGGTGGCGTTAATGCCGCGGTCGGCCAGATGGCGTCCCAGGCCTTGCACATGCGGAGAGGGAATATGCACATAGACGATATTGGTCTGGACCGGCTCTATCCGCAATTGCGCAATCTCTGCCAAGCCGGCCGCCAGCGCCGCCGCGTTGGCGTGATCCTGTTCCAACCTCTGAATGTTGTTGCCAAGCGCATAGAGGCCTGCGGCGGCCAGCACACCTACCTGGCGCATACCGCCACCCAGCATCTTGCGCCAGCGCTTGGCGTCGGCAATCAACTCGGTGCTACCGCACAGCACGGACCCTACCGGCGCCCCTAGCCCCTTGGACAGGCAGACCGACACCGAATCGAAGCCCGCACAAATTTGCTGCGGCGGCAACCCCAGTTTGACCGCGGCATTGCATACGCGGGCGCCGTCCAAATGCAGGGCCAAACCGTATTTGGTCGCCAAGTCCCGAACCTGGCTCAGATAGGCCAGCGGCAAAACCCGTCCGCCTATGGTGTTTTCGAGCGCGATCAACCGGGTGCGCGCAAAATGGATATCACGCGGTTTCACGGCTGCTTCCATGTCATGCAAGGCGATGCTGCCATCGGCCAGGTTGTTCAGCGGCTGCGGCTGTATGCTGCCCAAGACGGCGGCGCCCCCGCCTTCGTAACGATAGGTATGCGCTTCCTGTCCGACAATATATTCGTCTCCGCGCTGGCAATGTGCCAACAGGGCCGCCAGATTGCTCTGTGTGCCGCTGGGGAAGAACAGTGCGGCCTGGAAGCCAAACATTTGCGCCGCCACCTCTTGCAGGCGGTTGACGCTGGGGTCTTGTTCGTACACGTCGTCGCCCACCACAGCATCCTGCATCGCGGCGCGCATCGCCGCACTGGGTTGGGTAACGGTATCGCTACGAAGGTCTATGCTGTACATGGTTGGATGTTCCCTGGGATGGTAGACAAGCTTCCAGTATAGCGTGCAAGCCCTGCGCACTTGCAATGTGGCATTTGTCTGCGCTTGAAATCGCAAGGCTCTGTTCACCATCCGCAGCGAGCAATTTTCGCCCATATGCACTATAACTAATAATAATAAGAGGGGAATAGCATGAAGACCCAGTCACGCGCCAACCTGGTCGCTGGTTTACTGCTGGCCTTGGTCACTTTTGCCATGCCGGTGTCCGGGCAGAACACGCCGCCCACTGGTGGAGCCAGCCCACCCGCTGTTGCACCGGCCGAAGCGCCCCCTGCTACTGCAGACACGGCTCCAGCTGCCGCATTGGAACCCGTGGCGACCAAAGAGACGGTCGACAATCCCTACGGCCTGGATGCCTTGTGGAAAGGCGGCGACTTCGTTGCCCGCGCTACTCTGATCATTCTGGCCATCATGTCCATGGGCAGCTGGTACATCCTGATCACCAAGGTCGTTGACCAGGTCAAACTGAACGGCCAGGCGAAAGATGCCCGCGCCAAGTTCTGGAAAGCCGCTTCGGTACAAGCTGGTACGAACAGCCTGAAAGAAGGCAGCCCATTCCGCTTCATCGCCGAATCCGCCACCAAGGCTTCCGATCACCACGAAGGCGCGTTGCTGGAACAAATCGATTTGAACTCTTGGGTGACCATGTCCATCCAGCGCTCGGTTGACAAAGTTCAAAGCCGCCTGCAAGACGGCCTGGCATTCCTGGCAACTGTTGGTTCCACAGCACCGTTCGTCGGTCTGTTCGGTACAGTGTGGGGTATTTACAATGCGTTGACCGCGATCGGTGTTGCTGGTCAGGCATCCATCGACAAAGTAGCGGGCCCCGTGGGTGAAGCGCTGATCATGACTGCTTTCGGTCTGTTCGTTGCGGTTCCTGCCGTGTTGGGTTACAACTTCCTGGTCCGCCGCAACAAGAGCGCGATGGAAGAAGTGCGTTCCTTCAGCGCCGACCTGCACTCCGTCGTAATCTCCGGCGCCATGTCCAAAGCCAGCGCAGCCAACATCAAAAAAGTAGGCTAAATCATGGCAATGGCAATAGGCAATGATGGGGACGGCGAAGACGAAGTCAATAGCACCATCAACACCACGCCGTTGGTAGACGTGATGCTGGTGTTGTTGATCATCTTCCTGATCACCATCCCCGTAGTGACCCACACGGTGCCGGTAAAATTGCCGGCAGAGCGTAACAAACTGTTCGTGACCAAGCCGATAGACATTAACCTGGCTATCAACAAGGACGGCGACATGTTTTGGAACGAGACACCGGTGGCCGATACCAACGTCTTGCTGGAAAAGCTGAAAACGGTCGCGGTGCAAGTGCCGCAGCCGGAGCTGCATATCCGTGGTGACCAAAACACCCGTTATGAGTTCGTCGGCAAAGTGATCCTGACCGCACAGCGTGCCGGGATCGCCAAGGTAGGGTTCGTTACCGAACCTCCGCCGCGGCAGTAATCCAGACCAGACCTTTCCCGCGTGGCCGTATAAGCGGCTGCATGGGAGAGGGCAAGACTTAAGCCCTCCGTACGCGGCGGGCGGCTCTGACAACAGAAAGGACCCCACATGGGCATGCAAGTAGGCTCGAGCAGCTCGAGCGAACCCGATGTGATGATAGAAATGAACATGACGCCGCTGATCGACGTCATGCTGGTGCTGATCATCATGTTGATCATCACCATCCCTATCCAGAACCACTCAGTGAATCTGAACATGCCAACCAGCACCCCGGCCAAGCCGACGGAGCCACCGGTGATCGTGACGATAGACGTGGACTTCGACGGTACTGTGTTGTGGGACGGCGTAGCAGTGAACGCAAACGAGCTGAACTCCAAGCTGGCCGGCGTAGCGGCCATGCCGAATCAGCCGGAAGTGCATCTGCGTCCTAACAAGCTGGTGGCGTACAAGTCGGTGGCAGCAGTCATGGCCGCGGCGCAACGCCTGAACGTGACCAAGATAGGGATGGTCGGGAACGAACAGTTCTTGTAAGATTGCTTAATCTTCTACTGGTAATTCCCTCATCTGAGGTATGATTGAAAACTGGCAGGGTTATCCCTGCCTTTTTCATATTTGTAAGACTCGCATTCGGTGCGCGCCGGTGGCCGAACGTCATGGCTGGGTCCGGGATACTGTCCCCACACAGGCTCAAGCTTGATCGTTTTCCATCCTGCAGCGCGAAATCCGAAGTCCATTAAAATTATTGATTGAGAGATCAACCCATGAAGCAACTTCGTTTGTCGAGACTGGCTCTGGCGCTTATCGCTGCCGTCGGCCTGAGCGCAGTGCCAGAATTGACCAATTTCGCCGGCAACGCCGCTTACGCACAAGAAGCCATGCGCCCGGAAATAGGCAAGCATGTGCAGGCTGCGGGCGACCTGCTGAAAGCCAAGAAGTACAAGGAAGCCTTGGCCAAACTGCGTGAGACCGACAGCATCAGCGGCAAGAGCGCCAGCGAAAACTTGACCATTGAGCGCATGCGTGCAGCCGTTGCATCGGCCGCGGGCGACAATGACACTGCCATCCATGCCTATGAGGCCGTCATCGCTACCGGCAAATTGTCGGCTGCCGACCAGCTGAACTATGTTAAAGCCCTGGCCGGCGCGTACTACAAGGCAGGCAACTACGCTAAAACCGTGCAGGCAATCACGCGCTTTTACGCCGATGGCGGCAATGATCCCGCCATGCGCCCCTTCCTGATACAGTCCCTGTACATGAGTGGCGACTATGCGCGTACGCTCAAAGAAGTGCAGAACGACCTGAACGCGGAAGAAAAATCCGGCCGCACGCCGAGCGAAACCACTTTGCAACTGTACGCCAATGCGGCTCTGAAGCAGAACGACAAAGCCGGTTACAGCAATGCGCTGGAAAAACTGCTGGCCTACTATCCGAAGAAGGAATTGTGGACCGATTTGCTGAATCGCTTGCCTGGCAAGCCCGGCTATTCCGAACGCCTGGCGCTTGACCTGTACCGCTTGAAACTGGCGGTCGGTCAACTGAGCAAGGCTTCCGAGTTCATGGAAATGTCCCAGTTGTCCCTGCAAGCGGGCATGCCTGCCGAAGCCATCAAGATCATCGATCAAGGTTACAAGGCCGGCGCTTTGGGTACCGGCTCCGAGGCGGAGCGTCATAAGCGCCTGCGCGATCTGGCTAACAAGACGCGCGACGATAGCGCCAAGTCCTTGGCGGCCAACGAGGCTGAAGCAGAGCAAAACAAGGACGGCACCAATATGGTCAACCTCGGTTTTGCTTATGTCAGCGCAGGCCAGGCCGACAAAGGCTTGGCACTGATGGAAAAAGGCATCGCTAAGGACAACCTGAAGCATCCTGAGGACGCCAAGCTGCATCTGGGTGTCGCCTACCTGCAAGCGGGCAAGCGCGCCAACGCGATCAAGGCGCTGAAATCGGTACAAGGCAAAGACGGTACCGCGGACATCGCGCACTACTGGATCATCTACGCGAACCAGAACAAGTAATAGTCAGGAAATTGCCGCCGCATGCCATTGTTTTCAACTTGGCGCGGCAACTGCACAAAATGAAAAAGGGCGCTTGCATAGCGCCCTTTTTTTGTGATTTATAGCCCGCTCGCTAGCCGTGATGCTTCTTGGCACCCTTTGCGCTTGCGACCAGTGTCCTATGCGGCTGCGGCCTTCTGCTGAGCGCGGTATGCGCCTGGTGCAGCTGGATGCGTCCGCTCGAAGCCAGCATCGCTTGCGGCCGGCCCCTTCCGGAATTGCCGGCCACTGGAGCCAGGTGCAACTGCAAGGTCTGGCCGGCAGCCACGCTGTCATGCCTGATGTTGTTCCAGCTCTTCAGTTGCGCTACGCTGACTCTGTAGTGCCGGGCAATCCCATTCAGGCTGTCATGCTTGCCGACTCTATAACTGATCTGGCGCCCCGGCGGCGGATTTTTTTCTATGATGAGCTGTGCGTTTTCGGCGATTTCGGTCGAGATGTCCCGATCGGGAGCCTTGGATGATTTCGGCACCAGGATGGTGGAGCCGGCCTTGACCAGCATCTTTGCCGGGATCAGATTGCATTCGCGCAGCACTTCGGGTTTTATGCCCAGCTTTTGTGCCAGTGATTCGACGCGCTCGGTCTTGTTGACAGTGTGCGTGGACCAGGAGGAGAGCGGACCATTCCACTTGCCCAGGTTCTCTTTGTATAGGCTGGCGTTATCTGCCGGCAGCAATATCTTGGTGCTGCTGTCA
>Ga0207137_1079_pt1 | contig 25014 bp, 21 predicted proteins | sample Alteio_BWMinHeat_9_FD_153572 | JGI IMG/M metagenome (GOLD analysis project Ga0207137, IMG submission 153572) | Enriched cells from forest soil in Barre Woods Harvard Forest LTER site, Petersham, Massachusetts, United States -... | ecosystem: Environmental > Terrestrial > Soil > Temperate forest >...
CGTTGCTGCGGCATTTTTCGATAAAAGCTTCAACGCAATGATTTTTATTATTGTCTAAGGTGATAATTGACGCCAATACGATGCAGGGTGCCAGCGCTTTTTCTTCTTTGAAAATTGTTACTGTCAAATCGTTGACTAAGATGGATAGTAGTTCATCATCATTGACATCACTTCGTGAGTAGGCAGTTTGAATGAGCAGTTGCAGTTGATGCAACAGCTCCTCTGGATAATGGATGCCGAGTATACGTTGCAGTAAGGTCAGAATTTCATCTCTGGTAAAAGAGGAAGGTGTGATCTGTTGCGGTGGTTGTGGTTTTCTCGGACTGATGCTGGCTCCGCGACCCACAGGCAGAGGTAATTTGCTTTCCGTCAGAGTGTTGCGGCGTCGTCTACTGTTGTCCAGAGTCACGCTTCTGGGGCGCATAGGGGGAGTACCCATTTTACTTGATCGAGGACTTGTGGGGTGATAGGGGATTCTGCTGCCTTGTAATTCGGCCATTGCATCACTTCGTTGAATATTGCGACGTGATATTTCCATCACCATGCCTACAGTATAATGAGACAATTCAAGTTTAAGTAAGTTATCGAAAATAATTTTGTCTTGATGGATTGAAATTTCAATGAGCGAAGGAATATTGATGGTTAGAGGCCTAATCACAGCATCGGCTAATTTTGTTGAGAGCGTTTCACATAAAAACTGCAGCAGCTGATTGTGAGCTGATGTATTCGTGCTGAGATAATAGCAGTCTAAGCTGTTTTGATAACCAAAGGCTTTTAATCGTAGTGCACAGAGTGCTTGCGCTTGATTGCCGAGAGTTGCAATAATGGTGCGTAGCACATCGAGTGAACAAAAAGCGCTGGCGATATGCAGTACAGAGATCCCAGTGATGCTGTTGGTTTGTAAACAAGCTTCACTTTGTGAATCGGTGGAATTATACAATCTAAAACACTGTTGTATTAAAGTGGTGTCACCCGTGCAGCAGGCTAACATCAATGCATTGTTTTTTTGAGTGTTACATTCTAGCGCTTTGCTATTGAGTTCACTAGCATCATAAAGCGCTGTTACCGCGGCAAGTAATTCACTTTGTGCTGGGTAGTGATATTGGTCTTGTCGCGGTATTTTTTCCAGTGTTTCAGATCCAACCCAGCGTGTATTGAACAATTGTAACACAGCGTTTCCGTCTGCGCTGCGGGGTTGGCATATCAGTTGCAATACATTATCGGTTAGGCTGTTTATTAGCGACTTAACATTATCATTGCCTATAGATTTACAGAGCGCTGCAAATGCTTGAACATTGTGGTTGGCGCAAATTGTTTGAATGGGTGTGTTGATTTCGATTGGCGGCTCGACCCCTTCGGCGAGCTTTATATACCAAAATAACATAGGTGCATTATGGTGCTTACAAATAGCGGATAAAACGGATTGTCCCAGTAATATTTTCTTGTCAATCAATTCCTCTAAAACGGGCAAGAGAAAATTCAGTTTGGGTGATTCAGCAAAAATTTCTAAGGTCTTTCTGCCGTCAGGCAAGTTTTCCTCGATGAGCTGCTGTGTTTTTTCTCTGCCCAATTGCTTCAATAAGTGGGTTATCGCAGAGACTACTATTTTCGTATCGATGGTTTTAAATTGAGTAATACACAACAATACTGCATGTAAAATATTTTCTTTAATATGGTCATTTAAAAAGCACAGCATGCCAACACTTAAGTTTTTGCACGATTGTTTCAGCACTGTTCCGTCTAGTAGTTGCTGTTGTAGAATGATGGGTCCAAGCCATGTTGCAGCTAATGGGGCGACATCCTGTAATTTAACGTGTTTGGCCAGTGCGCCCATCAGCGAGGTGGCATCTTTGGTGTAGTTTTTAGCCAGTTGAGACATTAAATCCTTGCCAGCAAACTCACAAAAATGCTGCATTATCCTAGCAATTTCTTTCGGGCTCTCTTTGCTGTTGGCAAGTTTGGCTAATAGCGCCTCCAATAAATTTTGATTGCGGCTGTTTTTGATTTGCGCAATGACGCTGGTCTCTTTGTTGTCCCATTGTGCCAATATGGAGGTGATCGACTCATCGAGTATATCAAAAGCAGTGCAAATCATGTTGCGTAATAACGTCGGGTGAGCAAATATTTTTCCCACGATTTGGAAATGGGTATTGTTCGCTTTTTGGATGAAGTTTTGATTAAGCTGAAGTAATGCAGCTGCAAAATGCTCTTTATTCTTTAAACAATATTGTGTGATTTTCTCTAGCATGTTTGCAGTTAAATTCGTGGTGGTGATGTGCGCGGTTAAATTGAGCACAGCTTGAATTTTGTTGTTTGCGGATGACAAACTGACTAGCCCCGTTAAGAGATAGGGCAATAATCTTGTGGTATAGCTGGAGTCAGTAGTGGAAAGGTTCGCTTCAGACTTTGCAACAAGTTCAGTTAAGCACTGATAAATCTCGTCAGAGCAATTGAAGCCGAGAAAGTGTTTGACCATGCGTTTATTAAATTCGGAGTTGGCGCGCAGCAGAATATACAAAATCTCGATACAATCGATTTGCGGAGAAATTGTTTCAGCGAAAATAGAAATAGTTTGTAAAGGGAGGGGGCTCATTTCAGTTTTGTTAGGCTGAATTAACTCACAAACGGCTCGAAATTTTGCTTCGCCAGTTTGGAATGCGCTTGCCGCCGCGGCTATGAGTTTGGCATCGCCATTTAAACAGCACTGTGCGAAGGGAATACGTCCGGCGAGATTTTTTTTCATTGCTATGGATTCAACATTAGCTCCGTAAAATGTTATGATGGCTTTCATGATCTCGATGGTGGCATCCTTGTCGCTCACTCGCGGCAGACTAGTGAGGTGCAATATATTATGGCCGTTGAGACCGGTCATTCTCGCGCCAGCATTTTGCAGTGCCGCTATATATTTATATTTTTCTGCATGTTTAATTGCAAATTGCGTGAAGTTTTTATTGCGATAGAAGCATGCGTAATGAAAAGGCGTGGCGTTGTTACTGTCTGTTTCGCACATTGTGGATTCTACCAGATCTTTGCCTAAGATCTCAGCAATATCGTCCAGTAAAAAATCGATTTCCTTGAGAATGGCTAGTAAATGGAAAATATTGGTGTTGTTAATAAATTTTTGCTTGATTAAGGCTTTAAGTTTATTAGGGCCTAGTTTTTTGAATAAGTCTCGAGTTAAACATACCACATGCGCACGGTAAACATCATCGTCGCTTAATTTTGACAACGCAACCATGAATTGATGAGCATGTTGAAAGAATAAGTTGAGGATGTTGATGTCTTTAACCTGATGATAAATTTGACTATCGCTTGATACCGCGAGGTCTTCGAGTAAATCAGCGTTGATTTTTTCGCTGGCGAAGAAAACGGTCTTAAGTCTTACGGCAGTTTCATAGGATTCAACATCGACAAATTTCTCTGTTAGATTAAATTCGCTAAACAACGTCAATGCCAGAAGATTGTTTTTGCCGTAAGTTGCGGCAATGACTTTAGAAGATAGCCCAGATTGATGATTATCGAGTGACAGAAACATAACGGCTAGTTTTGCAGCAAAATGACTAATGTGACGTTCGCAAACATTGCGATATTCATCATTGCCCGCGCAATGCAGTGTGGTCAGAAGCCAGTAAATATTGTCATCGCTTTTTCTGATGAGGTTGTCTGCTAATTTTGGCACTATGCATTCATTGTAACTTGACACGGTTAACTTGTTATTGGCAAATTGTTCGCGAATAAAGGGTATGAGTTCTTGAAGGATTTTAAGTGGATATTCGATGCCTAATAATTTCGTAAGCAATTTGTAAACTAGCGAATTATTTTGTTGCTTGGTGAGATTGGCAATAACGCTAGGTTGCGAAGTGGTGCTCTTCTCTTGAGTGGCATTGGATGTTTCTGTTGATTCGGTGCGCATAAATAATTCATTGCTATCTGCAGTTCGCAAACCTGCTTGACGTAAATGGGCCAGCGAGGCGAAGCGATGCCATAATCCACTGATATTTGATTCAGCAGGTTTCTCTGTAAATATGGGTGAATTAGATGAGAGTACAGAACTTGCTCTTGAACGCGGTGTTACTGAATCTATACCGAAATACTGGAGTGGTAGTCGACAGATCAACGCGAGCAATAATTCAGATTGCAGCGGCTGCTGATCGATGGTCGATTCAAGCAATGCTTTAATTATGGGCTCATCATTGCTCGTCTCGCCAAACGTGCTAATAACGGCATCAAATAATGCAACGTTGCGAGACAAGAGCATCAAATGACAAGGTGAAAGTTGTTTGTCATTGAGTGCGGTGAATTTCCTGCTAAATTCGTCATCGACGAAATGAGTGACCAGCAAAGGAAAAAGACAGACTAATCGAGGTTTTTCTGCCAATTCATGCAGAATATTTGTTCGCAGTGATTCTGAGTTGACTAACGAATGCATTGGCTTTTCGCCCATGTGCTTAGTAAAGCCGGTCATAAATCTAAGCATTGCTTGTGATGAGTGTGGTGAGTCGTTGAGTAGTGTTAAGAGCAGATGGAATAATTTATTGGGGTTGTCGATATAATTAAAAATTTCATTTTTGCTCGCTTGCTTCACCAAAGCGAGAAGTGAGTTGAGGTCATAATTTTTGTTTGCTAACCGCTCACTGACTAATTTTAAGAGATCGATATTGTCATCAGTGATCTCAAGAGCGTGTCCTTGCATTTGTATTCTCCTTGGGACGATAAATAATAATGATATGCCCGATCGATCCAACGAGATCAGCTTTATGCGCTGTTACGATTTCGTCGGTGAGCGTTTTGCGCTCATCTCGATCTTCGGCGTTCACGCGAATTTTGATGAGCTCATGGTCATCCAGGGCCCGATCGATTTCTTTATGCACGCCGGCAGTAAGACCATCTGCGCCGAGAATAATCACCGGTTTCAGATGGTGTGCTTTGCTCTTCAAATGTCGCTTAAAGCTTGGTGTCATGGTCATTTCGAGGTATCCTAAGTTATTAAGCCAGTTTAACAGATGAGTGCGAGAATGCCACGTTCTAAAACGAGTAATCAATGGTTAAGAGAACATTTTAATGATCCTTATGTGAAGAAGGCGCATCAAGAGGGTTTTCGTTCGCGCGCAGCTTTTAAATTGCAAGAAATTCAGCAAAAAGATCGGATTATCAAGCCTGGAATGGTAGTGGTTGACTTAGGGGCTGCGCCTGGCGGTTGGTGTCAGTTGTTGGCGAAATGGGTTGGCGAGCAAGGGAAAGTGATTGCGCTCGACATTTTACCCATGGATTTTCTGCCTGGAGTGGAGTTTATTCAGGGTGATTTTGGCAGTGACGAGGTCTATGAGCAGCTGCTGCAAGTGGTGGGGGATACGCAGGTAGGCGCAGTGACCTGCGATATTGCACCGAATATGAGCGGTATGCGCGCGGTAGATATCCCTCGAGCGATGTTGTTGGCCGAGCAGGCGCTTGATTTTGCTAAGCAAGTTTTACGTCCTGGTGGATGTTTTTTAGTAAAAGTGTTTCAAGGAGAAGGCTTTGATAGCTTCCTCAAAGATATGAGAGCTCATTTTAAGACCGTCAAATCGCGCAAACCCGATGCCTCACGCCCTCGATCCAATGAAATATACTTACTAGGTACAGGCTTTAGAAAGATATAACTAGGGACAAAATCACTTGTGTGCAATTCACGTAATCGCTATATTCGTAACCATTCAGCACCTTCGAAAGAATGGCTAAAACGTTCAGATTTTCGCCAAGGTCGGGTGAAGAATTTATTTTTAAACCGGAGTTTACGAGTGTAAATGAGGATTTAAAAATAAATTATTCGCGCGAGATTGGCAAAATATGGACGTTTGCATCTAGTGCTGAATAGTTGCCTATATTCTTCAGCTTTATATGAGAATGGAAAAACTATGTCTATGCAAGGTTTAACAGTGGTGGTGGGTTTAGGCAAGACAGGAATGTCTTGTGTGCGCTACTGCGTCGAGCGCAATATCCCCGTAGCTGTGACTGACAGTCGTGAAGATCCGCCCGGAGTGGGCGAGTTGCGTGCGTGTTATCCGCGCATGGTGCTTAAACTAGGCGCATTTGATCCGGGTCTGTTAGCGGCTGCTGAGCGCATTATTGTGAGCCCTGGCGTGAGTCTGCAAGAGCCTACTTTAGTGGCAGCGGCAGCGAAAGGCATTCCGATTTTAGGCGATATCGAAATTTTCCTTAAAGAAGTCAATGCTCCGATCGTTGCGATTACGGGGTCGAACGGTAAAAGCACGGTAACCACCATGGTGGGTGAGATGGCGCGTAAAGCCGGTATGCGCGTTAAAGTAGGCGGAAATATCGGCGTACCCGTGCTGGAGTTGCTCGATCGCGCTGAGCCTGAGCTTTATGTATTAGAATTATCCAGCTTTCAACTCGAATCAACTAGCTCTTTGGCGGCGTTGGCTGCCGTCAATTTAAATTTATCGCCCGATCATATGGATCGTTACGACAGCCTGCAAGATTATCAACGCGCAAAATTACGCGTATACCAACAATGCGCCACGGCTGTGGTGAATTTGGATGACCCGATGAGTTACGGCGAAATTTTGCCGTCGCAACATTGTTTGCGATTCAGTGTCTTGGAGGATGCAAAAAAACGCGGCGCCGATTTTTATTTGGAAAAGCGTTTTGGCGAAATGTTGTTGATTTACCAAGATCAACCTTTAGTGGCAATCAACGAATTGCCGTTTGTCGGCAGACATCAAATGGCGAATGCGTTGGCCGCGTTGGCCTTGGGCAGCGCTTGTGGTTTGCCAATGCATGACATGGTTGAAGCGTTAAAAACATTTAAAGGATTGCCGCATCGTTGCCAATTTGTCGCAGAACACGCAGGCGTGCGTTGGTATAATGATTCCAAGGCCACCAATGTAGGTGCAACCACCGCTGCATTAGCGGGAGTTGCTGCTGATTGCGCTGGCAAAGTGATTTTGTTAGCAGGTGGTCAAGGCAAAGATGCTGATTTTAATCCCTTGCGCGAAGTCGTCAGCGCGCACGTGGCCAAAGTGATTCTCTTCGGCGAAGATCGTTTTAAATTATACGATGTACTACAAGACGTGGTTGCGGTAACGCTGACTTCAAATTTAGCAGAAGCTGTTGAAGAAGCACACAGCGCAGCAACCAAAGGTGATATGGTTATTCTTTCACCCGCATGCGCGAGTTTTGATATGTTCAAAAACTTTGAGGATCGTGGCAATCAATTCATGTCACTCGTTAAGGAATTGACATAATGCACAAACCGGACACAGGTTTTTGGCGCGATTTTACGCTGGATATCCCCATTTTTTGTTCAGCAGTATTATTGCTAGGTGTCGGTTTATTGATGGTGACTTCGGCTTCGATGGTGATTTCAGAGCAGCAATTCGGCACGCCGTTTCATTTTTTAGTGCGACAATTAATTCATGTGGGCATCGGTGTTGTGCTTTCGTTATTTGCGTTACGCATCGATTTAAATCAATGGCAACGATCCGGTTTTATTTGGTTGGGTTTCAGTATCGCTTTATTAGTCTTAGTATTAGTTCCCGGAATTGGTCGACACGTGAACGGTAGTGTACGTTGGATTTATCTCGGCCCTATTTCACTGCAAGTATCAGAGCTTGCCAAGTTCAGTGTGATTTTATATTTAGCAGGATATTTAGTGCGACGCGCAGAAGAGGTGCAGCGCTCAGTAACCGGTTTTTTAAAACCCATGGTCGTTTTAGGATTAATGGCTTTTTTACTGTTAATGGAACCCGATTTTGGTGCAACGGCAGTGATTATGGCCACAGCACTTGCAATGATGTTTTTAGCCGGTGTGCGTTTGTGGCAATATGCGGTAATGTTTTCTGGTGTGGCGATGGCCTTGGCGGTGTTAGCGATCACATCACCGTATCGTGTTGCGCGCTTAACGACATTTATGCATCCTTGGGCAAATCAATTTGACAGTGGTTATCAATTAACCCAATCGTTAATCGCTTTTGGTCGTGGTGGCATTTTTGGCGTAGGTCTCGGCGATAGTATTCAGAAATTATTTTATTTGCCGGAAGCGCACACCGATTTTTTATTCGCAGTATTAGCAGAAGAGTTGGGTTTGATCGGTGAATTAGCGATAATTGCCTTGTTTTGTATTATGATTGGCCGCGCCATGTGGGTGGGACGCAAAGCGTATGATATAGGTCATCATTTTGCCGCTTATTTATCTTACGGATTAGGATTATGGATGGCATTCCAAGCGATGGTGAACATCGGTGTGAATGCAGGCATTTTGCCAACCAAAGGTTTGACGTTACCGCTGATGAGTTATGGTGGTAGCAGTATTATTATCAATTGTGTAGTCATTGCGATATTATTGCGGATTAGCAGTGATATCGTACCGTTGAAGCAATCGCGAATGCGAACGGAATATGCGCAATAACAAAGTGAGTCATCATGACAATTTCCCTGGACACTAAACGTAAGATACATTTTGTAGGAATTGGCGGCGCCGGCATGGGAGGCATTGCAGAAGTTTTATTGACTCAAGGGCATTACATCAGCGGTTCTGATGTGGGTGATAATGTCGTAACGCAACGCTTAGCGGATTTAGGCGCGCATATACATATTGGTCATGAAGGGCAGCATGTGAACGGTGCAGAAATTGTGGTGTTATCGAGTGCGATTGCGTTGGATAATCCAGAATGGCAAGTAGCAGAACAAAAAGGCGTCATCATTCTCAAACGCGCGCAAATGTTAGCGTTATTGATGCAAGCGTACAAAGGCATTGCTGTTGCCGGAACGCACGGTAAAACCACGACTACCAGTTTGGTTGCCAGCGTGTTGGCCGAAGCAGGACGAGATCCCACTTTTGTGATTGGTGGATTATTAAAAAGCGCCGGTTGCAATGCGCAGTTGGGCAGCAGTTGTCATTTTGTCGCTGAAGCGGATGAAAGTGATGCATCATTTTTATTTCTACAACCAGAAGTAGCAGTGGTCACCAATATCGATGCAGATCATTTATGCGCGTACGATGGTGATTTCTCAAAATTAAAATCCACCTTCGTAGAATTTCTACACAAGCTGCCAACTCATGGTGCCGCAGTATTATGTGGTGATGATCCCGTGATTGTAGAATTATTACCACAAATTCAAGGGCGCGTGCTGCGTTACGGTTTTGGTACAGATAATTTGATTCGTGCTGAAAATTATCAGCAGCATGAAATGGTAGCAGAATTTACTTTGTGTGATGACGAATTAAAGCAGAAATTCGCGGTAAAATTAGCGTTAGCAGGACGACACAATGTGTTGAATGCATTAGCTGCTTATGCCGTCGGCAGATTTTATGATGTTGATCCACAAGATGCGATTCGTGCTTTTGCAAAATTTCAAGGCGTAGGTCGTCGTTTTCAATTGTTAGGTGATTTGCCGGTTAAAAATGGACATATCAGTTTAATCGATGATTACGGCCACCATCCGCGTGAATTGCAAGTGACGATTGATGCCGTGCGCCAAGTTTGGCCGACGCGCAGATTAGTGATGGTATTTCAACCGCATCGTTACAGTCGCACCGCAGAATTGATGGATTATTTTGTCACGGTATTAGCGCAAGTTGATTTGTTAATCTTATGCGAAATTTATCCCGCGAGTGAAGAGCCGATACCTGGAATTACCAGTGAAGTTCTGGCGTCGCGATTAACGCAAGTTGCAAAAACGCCGCCGGTTTTTGTGCCGCATCTTGATGAGTTGCCCACGATTTTACGTCAGCATGTTAAAGCGGATGATATAGTATTAGTGCAAGGTGCGGGCAGCATCGGCAAAATTGCGCGCTATCTAGCAGATCATCCTGAAATTTTCAATATTAAAAATGAGGTTAATTAATGCAGTGGTCATTACGCAGTAAAAATAAATCACCGGAAACATTGGGCCGCGTTGCAGTGTTGATGGGTGGCGATTCAGCAGAGCGTGAAGTTTCGTTGGTCACCGGAAAAAATATTTTAGAAGCGTTGCAAGCAATGCAAGTTGATGCATATGGTGTTGATGTGGGTTTGGATATCGCGATGCAATTGCAAGCGAATCGACCTGATCGCGCTTTTATCGCTTTGCACGGTCCGGGTGGTGAAGATGGTGTCATTCAAGGATTGCTTGAGTGGATGAAAATTCCTTATACTGGCAGTGATGTTACTTCTTCAGCAGTTTGTATGAATAAGGCGCTAACGAAATGGATTTGGCAAGCCAATAATATTCCAACACTGCCGATGCATTTAATTGCAGATGGCGAAAATTATCAAAAGCAAATCGAAGCGCTCGGATTTCCGTTGTGTGTAAAGCCAATTGGTGAAGGTTCAAGTGTTGGCGTGACGCGTGTGGACAGTTGGGAAACATTGCCAGCTGCAATTGAAAAAGCGAGTCAATTTAAATCAACTATTATGTTAGAGCCTTGGATTGTTGGCCGCGAATTAACCGTTGGCATCGTTGGTGATTATGCATTACCGATTATTGAAATTCGGCCGAAGACAGAATTCTATAATTATAAAAATAAATATCAGCCTGGCTCAACTGAATATATTTGTCCTGCTCAAATCGCAGAACCATTAGCACGAGAGATTCGTGCGTTATCTTTAAAAGCATTTAATTTATTGGGCTGCCGTCACTGGGGGCGTATTGATTTAATGCTCGATGAAAATGAGGGAATTTGGTTGCTGGAAAATAATACCATCCCGGGCATGACAGGAACGAGTCTTGTGCCGAAAGCAGCTAAATTTGAGGGAGTGAATTTTGAGCAATTGGTGTACGAAATTCTGTGGCAAAGCGTTTAACCTATAAATTACATCGATCTCAGCGCTCGTCGCCACGTCCGAGTTGGTTGCATTTGCGCTGGTGGATGCCGACCATACTGCTCGCAACACTAACAGCACTCTGTTGGTCTGGCTGGCAATGGGTGCGCGATCCAACGCACTTGCCGATCACACATGTTTATATTCAAGCACCACAAAAACATGTTTCGCGCGAAGTCATTAAAACTAAAATCACCCCCTACACGCAGCAAGGTTTTATTGGCATGAGTGTTGCCGAGTTGCAACAAGCCATCAAAGAATTACCCTGGCTCGCTAAAGTGACAGTGAAAAGAGTGTGGCCGGATTCATTAGTGGTAACAGTCGAAGAGCAACAAGCGGTTGCGCGTTGGGGAAAGCTTGGCGTATTAAATTCACAAGGTGAAGTGTTTTATCCTGCAATAGATTCTGTTCCAAATGGTTTACCGTTACTGCATGGCCCTGATGAAATGGCAAAAACGATTTTAAGTTCGTATGACACTTTCGGCAAATTACTAGCCGATGAAGAATTAAAAATCAAAGCAATCAGAGTAGACGCACGCCGATCTTGGGAATTAACCTTGGAAAATAATACTATTATTCGTTTAGGTCGCACAGAATTTGAGCAACGCTTAGAACGTTTGGTGAAAGCATGGCCGAAATTAATGAAAGACCGCAAAGAGCCGATCATTTCAGTAGATCTGCGTTATCCAAATGGTATGGCAGTGAAATGAATATTCCTATTATCAATGCCGAAAAATTAATCGAAAACTTACAAACAGTAAAAAACCCTTTTTTTGAAGAATATTATGCGTTTTATTCTTCCTGGTTCGGCGGTATAATTACTGACCCCGCTTTAATGATTTTACCAATCGACGATCACATGGTGCATCGTGGTGATGGTGTTTTCGAAGCAATGAAAATCGTCGATGGCTCGATTTATTTATTAGAAGAGCATCTGCAAAGATTATTCACCTCAGCGGCCAGCATCGCATTGCAATCACGTTTTACGCTGGATGAAATCAGAGAAATTGTCATCGCAACACTGCAAGCATCAAAGCAAACAACAGCTCTGATCCGCATTTTTCTTTCCAGAGGCCCAGGCGATTTTTCTGTAAATCCCTATGATTCAATAGCATCACAATTATACGTCGTGATCACCAAGCTCAAACCACCCAAACCAGAAAAATACACCGACGGCGTCAAAATCGGTAAAAGCATCTATCCAGCAAAACCTGCATGGATGGCAAAAATAAAATCCTGCAATTATCTGCCCAATGTATTAATGAAAAAAGAAGCCGTCGATCGAAAATTAGATTTTGTAATAGGTTTGGACAGTGAAGGCAATCTCACAGAAAGCGCCACAGAAAACCTATTAATCGTCGATCAAACCGGAACCTTAATTCACCCAGTGCTAGATTCAATTTTAAAAGGCACGACAATGATCAGAGCCTGCCAACTAGCCAAAGAAAACGCAATACCAACAGAAGTTCGCGCAATTTCAATCGCCGATTTAATCTCCGCCCGCGAAGTTTTAATTACCGGCACCAGCTTAAATGTTTTACCGGTAGTACAATTTGAAGCGAACGTCATAGGAACTGGCACCCCAGGCCCCATCGCAAAAAAACTCAACAAACTCATGCAAGCAGATATCAAATCCGGCCTAGCCTTATAGCAATAAAGCGGCCCGTTGCCGGATGCAAAAGTGGATGGTTTTCGTGGCTTTGTGAATCATCCTGCTCTACACAGAGCAGGATGATTAGCAGGTCTTAGTCATCACACCTAAAATTAGTATTCACGCTGTTACCTGGTCCGACAGGCGGATAACCAATGTCGGGAAATGGAGGCACGAGTGATGACTTGGGACCATCATCGACTACCGTCGTACCATGTGATTCCTTGACCATGTTAGCAAATGAACCCACTCCTAGGTAAATATCGGAGTTGCCACCAAGACTCGTGAGATCAATCCCAAAAATCCAAGGATTCACTTGCTGTCCCGGATTTTTATAGTGATTGCACTTGATTTGGACTCCATGAGACGTATCAAGAGAAGCTGGGTAACCATCTCCAAATGGGTCCGTCACTGAGTTATAACCGATCGCAATCAGTGTAGCAGCAGAATTGCTTAAGAGGTTTCCTTGGATAAGCAGCGCTTCAGGTTGCGTGCTGGAACTCGGGAAACTAAAGGATGCAATCAATCCTGCGCTAGCATAGGTTGGAGGATAGCCGAATGGGGCATCTAATGCAGAAGGGCTACCATCCAAGTTGTTTGCTAATATCTGCCCCGATGTAGCGGAACCAGTTTGTATGCTGGCTTGGGGAAAATAAGCTCTCGCATTTTTGATAGAGTTTAATGCGATCACACCGTTAGTAAAGTTTCCTGTTGAGAATGAGCCGGTAATAGGGGTTGAGGTAACTCCGGGGTCACCGCTAGTCAAGTTGGTGCAGCCGGAGTTGCCTGCTAGCACGAGTATCCCCTGCTCCCCAAAATCCTGTACGACGTTTCCGAGTATTAGTGGATTTGTAGCGGCACCACTAATTTGGGGCCCACGAATCACGTTCGCCATTAGATTATGCGCGACACTGAAATTCGAGATCGCTCCAGGAAGAACCACTTGTTGCGAGTTGTCCAAATTACCGGTGCAGGTGGTATTGAAGTTTGGATCACCAAGACTTAGATAACATCCATTCGTGTGATCGAAGGATCTGCTGTACAGGTTGGAACCCGTGCACGCCGGATTTTTCGCCAGTAATTGCGGAAGGATAGTTTTACATGGGCATATATTCGACAATAAGTTAGTCGTAATGGTTGTCACACTTCGTTGCACATCCTGAAAACGCAGATTGGCAACAATCACATTATCGGTGTTAGCCCCTGTACCATCGAGTGTGATGGTAATCGCACGGTTTTGATTTACGCCCGGACCATCACTGGGAAATCCATACGTACAATTGTTAGAATTGCTATCCATACAGACATCACCACGAATGGTGGTCCAACAACCATCGCCCCCGAAGAAGCAGATGGTGCCTGTTACCGTGATATGCGATTTTTTGATAATCACACGAGTATCCGCAACGCCAGGAATGGTCGTTCCATTACCCGCGTTAAGTTGGCAAACTTTTAAACCCGTGGAGGGTTCGAATTTACCCAGTATGAGAACCGTATCCCCCGGATGTGCGGCATCGATGGCAGCTTGCATAATGCCTTGATCCAAATTGCGATCGTTTTTGCATTGTGCGGTAATGACTTTGGCCGAGGCACTCGAAGCGACTAGAACCAAAAGTGAGCACGCCAATAGCGATGCTAAGGAACGAAACCATTTGAAATTAAAAGAAATTAACTTAGAGTGACGGTCTGACGGTCTGACGGTCTGACGGTCTGACGGTCTGACGGTCTGACGGTCTGATGGACGAGTAATATTACTACACATCATAAACCTCCTAGCTCAAGAGTCAGGGCTTCTCCGGCCATAAAAGCCGTCGAAAATCCAGGCTCAACCTATATTGGCCCCATGATCCCATCTCGGTCTTCACATTCTCCTTTTGCTAAGAAAGCACTTTACTGCTCTCTTACCTTAATTTTAGTACATATTTGGCAAATTGCAAATCGAGTATATTTAAAAAAGATCAAACCATTTGGTTGGATTCGATGGTAGACCCCGCTCACTAGCTCCTCAGGGGCAGCGTTGACGATGTTTAGAAGATGAGTAAATAAACCATTTCTGCAAGCCCCTTTGTATATGTCTCTGGCTTCTTGAATTAATGCTTCTACCTCTTCTCGAGATGTGTGATCGAAAACGACTGTTCTTTGGTGGTTGTCTTCTTACATGTCCAATAGGCGCTGTATGATGATCTCTTCATCTTCTTTGTAGGACGTCGACCTTGAGGGAAATATACCGAAAGCGCCACAGAAAACCTCTTAATTGTCGATATCTGCATTTACATTATATAGTAGCACTCAAAAGGTTGTACAAAATATAGTTTTATACCATAATAAAGCTATTGAAATTTAATAGTCTAGGAAATACAACGAAAACATTGAACATGCAGGTGAAATATGCAAGCAAATGAAGTAGAACAAAGTTCTGTGAAAGAGTTAATTAAAAAGGGTAACGATTATCGTGATGGTAGAGTCAGCGGCTGCAGTGACTATATCAAAGCAATAGAGCATTATTGTATGGCAGGATTGCTATCAGTTAATGGTTTCGAGCAAGCAGCCCAGTCATGTGCTGATCTTTTGAGTCTTCATGGGCCTAATGCAGAGACCAAAGAAATAGTCCGATTAAGATTCATGGAAGTGCAATTTAAACTCTTTGTGATTGATAGAAATCATGTTACAGAGACGCTAACTTATGAAAGAGAAGTGCCATTGCTGGCTTGCGTCATTCATGAGTGTTGCATTCAAAATGGTCGCGAAGTTGCATTGAAATATACATTCAGCGATCAGATGAAATATTTTCAGTCGCGCTATCTGTGTGAAGAAGATTACAATAGGGTTTATATGCATTTTTTAATGGCATGCTATATGATCACTGATGGCTGGACGTCCTATTTTAGTAGTGCAGATATCAACGCGAAAGTGCAAGCATTGTTGCATGTTGTTGCGGCGAAAATGATCATTGAAAAAGTGAATCCAAATCATGATCACTTCGTGTTATTGGATCTGGATACACGACTAACCTCAATCCTCGAAAAATTGCTAAAAAGCCAGACGAAAGAAATTCGCGAATGTGCAGAATTTTGCAAAAATATCGTTCTCAATGAAGCAAAAGATTGTGTCAATGTGCCAGCGTATATTACGACACAGCTCGCCATCTACAGTTACCCCCCTTGTTTGCTTAATAGACTAAAAGGCTCACAATTAGCGAAGCCAGCGCCACCCGTTAAGCCTCAAGACATTGAGATGAAACTGATTAAACCCGAGCGGGTGTTTGTGCCAGTAGTGGATCCTGATATGCAAATGGCAGTTAATTTTATAGAGTTGAGTAAGAAGGTGCGTAAAAATACAACTACCTTACGTTTCGTCAATATGCTGAGACCGGGCACTAAACTCGGGCAGACAGAAACAGATGATCAAGATATTAAATCGAAACGAAACTCTCTTTAATGCAACTTTTGATTCAAAAACTGTTCGTAAAAAACTGAGGTATGACATGCAAAAAAAAATTGATCCGAGTTTCTTTAGTGATCCTAGCTCTACTCTTACGGAGTTAATTGATATCATTGGAATACAAGCAGATATAGACTATGTGCCTGGTTCAAAAGCATGTCGCCAATTCACTGAAGAGAGCTCTGTTTTAGGTATGGCTATCAATAATGGTCGCTATGAGATGGTAGAATATTTATTACAGATCAAAGAATTAAATCCCTATCCAGATAAGGGTTCTCCGACAATATTGCTCGCACGAGATCTGCGCATGTTTCAATTGTTAATTAAATACAAGGTAGGCTACACTAAAGCAGTGAAATGGGTGTTTACGGAGGGGGTTTATTACAGGTCCAGCAGCGTTCTAAGATTTATTAGATTCCTAGAATACTCGCGAGTGTCTCAAGTCAACCTTCCATACATTTATAACATTGTTCTATTCTATGCAAAGACATACCCGGAATTTAAAAAAGACACGATAGATATGGCGTTTAAACACGTCAGAAAGGAAGTGGAAACGATACTGTATTCATTAATAGATGCATTAGTGAATTCAAGTGCTGTCAGTACAGAACTGGCGAATTACTTAAGGCAAGAGCACAGAAATTACATTAATAGAGATAGCGATGAATATTTAATGACAATATGCGAAGATCTCTATCAGTTGTTAATAGGAAAGAATTATACTCTCGCTTTTGAATTGCTTCATTATAATAAAGCCAGTCCGTCAGCAAGTTTATTGTTGGCGTATTGCTATCTACATAAGTTAGGTTGTGATCGTGATGTGGATAAAGCAATTGTTTGCCTTAGTTCTGCTTTTACAGAAAATAATGCTGACTTTAATTTTAATAGTTTGGTCATATTGCTGTTCGAAAAAATCACTGCGCCTTACAATAGTACTAATGACTATCTTTTAACCTTAGCTTCTATGTATAAACGGTCGGGAAGATTTTCAGAAGCAATCATGCAGTATTCTCTGGCGATTGAAAATGATTTGTCACGCAAATGCGAGATTTTTCTTGAAATTGCAAAGTGTCGAAATGATACTTCGGAAGAAACTTTGCGGCTTTATGATCGTGCTGCCGATGCAGGCTCTAGTAAGGCATTGAGATATCTTGCCAGAGTTTATATCGATGGCACTAACACTATGCAGCCAAACTATAAAAGAGCCATTGACTATTGCTATCGTTTAGGGCTGCAATCAAAATATCTTTCTAAAGCCTATTCTCTTTTAAATACAATTCTAAGACAATGTGAGAGTTTTGAGATCACTCAAATCGTACGAACAAGAATGCTCGAGCTGCAATTTAATAAAGAAATTATTAAGAAGGAAGGAGGAGGCTTTATCCCAATTCAATTTGATAAGATGCTATTAGCCGTTATCAGAGAATGTTGCCATCGCGACGGTATCAAGATTGATAATTTTTGGCTGCTGCCATCACTTCCTGCAAAATATGTGCTTCGCAATGATACCGAGCGTGTCTACTCGCATTTTCTCGCAGCAAGTCGCGACATGTATAATAGCATATGGTCGACATTGTTCGGTCCAGACACTGATGTAATGGTGCGCGCAATGTTGTATATCGTTGCAGCGAAATTGATTAATAAGAGCATTGTACCTGACCATGATAACGTTATGCTATCTGATATCATTCGGCGGTTAACCCTAATGTTCGACGAGCTACTTAAAAATACGAATGCTGAGATACGCCTATGCGCTGAGTATTTGGATAAACACTTTTTGAATGAAGAGCCGCCTCTGGCTGCAGTCCCTGATCGGCTCTGCAAAGTTTTGCGAAGCAATACGTTTCCAGAGTTTTTGCACGACCGACTTAAAGAGATTCTGTTGTGGAAGAGGGTAACACTTGATGATGAGATCAAAGATGCACTAGCTTATGCGCAACAGAGTATAGCCGTTCGTCAACAAGTAGGGGTGCAAAAATTTGTGAAATTTTTTGCGCCTGTAACCCAGCTGGGTTGTACCGGTGCTGAAAATACAACAGTTTGCAGAAGGTATTCTTTTTAAATGACATCATCACTAAGTGCTGATGGTAGACCCCAGATGCCACACCTTCGTCAAGATGCTAATATTACACTATTATTATCCGCAAAATTGGAGTATTCGAATTATGAAAATAGCAATTATTGGCCCTTTATGCAGCGGAAAATCGACATTGGCACATGATTTGATGCTGACACTTGAAAATGGTTGTATGATGGAAGAGGCTCATCGCAGTTATCATGATGAGGGTATTGTTGTGCCAATTGCAGAGAATACAACAATGGAAAGTAGTTTATTGTTATTCACTCGTAGTTGTAAGCAAGTACTCACGACAAATGATGCTGATAAAATATATATAATCTTAGGTTCACCATTTGAAGAATTCATGTATACCTATCATGCCAGCATGGCTGTGCCAAACTCACGGTTGCGTCATGAATATTTACAGTCATTAGTGGAGCTGACACTGCAATCAATGCATGAATTCGATCTCATATTGAAAATCGAAGATTTTCAGGATATACCCTATTATCGCGACGCTATTCGACCTGATAAAAATGAAAAACACCGCAATAAAGTTAATGATACAATCAATGAACTATTATCAGAACATTCTCCTTATAAGATCATTGATGAAACAATAAAATCAAGAATTAAACCTGTTTCAGGTACACGCGAAGAGCGTGTAAGGCAATGCCATCAATATATTGATCAATTAGTAATACCTCATCCATTCGCATTAATCGTTACCTAAAGACACGCAATAGTAATCTAAAGGATTTACTGATAAATTCAGCCATAATTGGTCTTTGCATTGCGATAGCTTCTCTTTTTTTTAATTACACTATTGTATGATTGTAACTAGCGTATCTCAATACAAGCGCATCAACAGTGCAAAAATGGGAGCAAGGACAAAAGAAGCCAAGTCGATTAGCATTAAAGCTTCTAAATCTGGTTGATCGTAATGGACTTGCTCTTCTAGCTGCATAAGCGTATGAATGCCCTCAGAATGATAAATTATCGATGCAGACTAAGCTCTCTCTCTTTATTGTCATTCCGCGCAATTATTTGCCCAATTTATTAATTAAAAAAGAAGCCATCAATCGAAAACTTGATTTTGTGATCGGCCTCGACCTTAGATTATAATAGTGTGTAGGAATTATTTTTTTCGCAAGATTGGTCGTCACGATCGTCCTGCGAAAACCCCTCCAAATTCGAATTTGATTGCGGTCGCTTCTCAATTTTTTGGCGAAAAAATCTTAGTCGTTCGGGCGAATCGGCAAATTGTTTTATCGATTGCCTAGTAACAAAGGACGGGATGCAGCATCTGAGAATTTTCATCCTAATGTCCCTCGGTAGCCGTAAAAAAGGATTTTCTAAAACAAGATTTTTCGCAATGGGAACCTCTTTTTGAAAAAATTCAGGAATCAAAAGAAAATCAACACGGTAGCTTAAATAAAAATGGTTGCGTTTGATGGTTTTTGCAATCGCAGGTGAATCAACACCTGTAAGTTTTATCAAGCATGGGTTTATTAAGAGAGCCTGAGTTAGGCTTAAAGCTCCTGCAGCTTGGATGTCATTGTCCCCAAGGTTAATGGATGTCAGGGTTCTGTTGACTTTAAGTGCCTCGGCTACGCTTAAAGCTCCTGCAGCTTGGATGTCATTACCCGTAAGACTAATAGCTGTCAGGGTTGTGTTGACTTTAAGTGCGTCGGCTAGGCTTATAGTTCCTGCATCTTGGATCATATTATACCGAAGGTAAAGGGTTGTAAGGTTTGTGTTGACTTTAAGTGCGTCGGCTAGGCTTAAAGCTCCTGCATCTTTGATCTTATTAGCCGAAAGGTCAATGGCTGTCAGTGTTGTGTTGACTTTAAGTGCGTCGGCTAGGCTTAAAGCTCCTGCAGCTTGGATGTTATTGTACCAAAGGTTGATGGTTGTCAGGGTTGTGTTGACTTTAAGTGCCTCGGCTAGGCTTAAAGCTTCTGCAGCTGAGATGTTATTCCACTCAAGGTTAATGGCTGTAAGGATTGTGTTGACTTTAAGTGCCTCGGCTAGGCTTAAAGCTCCTGCAGCTTGGATGTTATTGTCCCCAAAGTCAATGGTTGTAAGGGTTATGTTGACTTTAAGTGCCTCAGCTAGGCTTAAAGCTTCTGCATCTTGGATCTTATTGTGCGAAAGGTTAATCGATGTAAGGGTTGTGTTGACTTTAAGTGCCTCGGCTAGGCTTTCAGCTCCTGCAGTTTGGATCTTATTGTGCGAAAGGTTAATCGATGTAAGGGTTGTGTTGACTTTAAGTGCCTCGGCTAGGCTTAAAGCGCCTGCATCTTGGATCTTACTGCTCCAAAGGCCAATGGTTGTCAGGGTTGTGTTGATTTTAAGTGCGTCGGCTAGGCTTAAAGCTCCTGCATCTTGGATCTTATTATGCGTAAGGTCAATGGTTGTCAGGGTTGTATTGACTTTAAGTGCGTCGGCTAGGCTTAAAGCTCCTGCAGCTTGGATCTTATTGCGCGTAAGGTCAATGGATGTCAGGGTTGTATTGACTTTAAGTGCGTCGGCTAGGCTTAAAGCTCCTGCAGCTTGGATCTTATTGCGCGTAAAGCCAATGGATGTCAGGGTTGTATTGACTTTAAGTGCGTCGGCTAGGCTTAAAGCTCCTGCATCTTGGATCTTATTATGCGAAAGGTCAATGGTTGTCAGGGTTGTGTTGACTTTAAGTGCCTCGGCTAGGCTTAAAGCTCCTGCAGCTTGGATGTTATTGTCCGCAAGGTTAATAGCTGTAAGGGTTGGATTATTGAGTAACATAGCGAGTTTTGCACTCTCGTCCTTTGTGAGTGAATGCTTATCATTAAGGATAGATCTGATTTCATGTTGTAAATTTTGCATAGGGGTTTTGCCTCTTATTGTAGAATCAAAGATGTTGAAATCTTAGCACTTTGTTGTTTATTCAAGATTGCCATTATCAAAATCTTCACGTTCAACTTTCATAGCAGCAACTAGTTGGGTAAATTCTGAATAAAAACTATTAACCCCAATTTTGTTATTTAAATAATAAGCAATTAATGCTACTCCGACGACTCCTGCTGCTCCAAGCTTTACTTCTTTTGGTGCAAATTCCAGCATTGGCAATGCAGATTCAATGGTATGTGTATCATTCATTCTGATGCCTCATATAGTTCTTGAAACGACGACCTTAGCAGCGCGTTCAACTAACCGCTATTGTCTAAAAGTACAATAGGACGAGCATATACTGACAAAAGCCTATAAAAGGTTTAGATGAAGAAAACACGAACAAGTTAATATAAAAAAATGTGCGAGTGAGCAGAATAACAGTAAAGAACATTTTGTGTTGCATTATAAAAAATCTAATTCCACACCTCAGCTTGTCCCCTCTCACCTGACACTCTATGGACAACAAGATTATACGAGCTTATTAAGGCTCACTGTTTATAAATTCCGAACGAATGGGGTTTTGTAAAAAGAGGCATTAATCCCAATAAGCATCACCTTTGATATTTTTTTGATTATAAACTAAAATATAATTTTAATACTAAGGATAGTTCATGAATAACGCTTCTTCTAATGAAGGTGTCATTCCCCATATTTTTGATCACTATAAAGCCATGCCGGTGTTTTATGATTTTGATAATATGCCAATTGAAGAGGTCACCGATAAAATTTCTCGGCAATATATTTACTCCGGCCAATCCATGCTGGTCAAATGGATTTTAAAGAAAGGAGCACAAGTGCCGTTGCATCACCACGTCAATGAACAAGTAACGTGGATTACGCAAGGTTCTGTGAGAATTTATTCTCAAGGTAAAGAGTTTGTTGTAAAAGCCGGCGAAGTGATTATTTTCCCGCCACATGTTCCCCATGAGTTTTTGGCGTTGGAAGATACAATCGATATCGATTTTGAATGCAGTGGAAGTATCCACCAATGAGTGAGATAATATAAAGTTGCGAGGGATGCTTAAACATCCCTCATTTTTGTGGTGAAACTTATGAGGGTGTTTGTGTAATCACACCGCAAATCATTCTGCCACCGCCGCCGCCTAATTTCGGGGTGTCTGAATAATTATCACCACCTTCATGGATCATGAGTGACCTATGCTGAATATCCTGAATATTTTGCAAACGGGGTGCTAACACCGGTGTGGTAGCGTTGCCATCTGCATCGACAACTAAAACAGGTAAATCACCCAGGTGCCCATCTTGATAAGGGCCAAGATGTTTTCCGACTTTGTGTGGATCAAAATGTCCACCTGCGGCCATACCATTATTGGCACAACTGTCAGCTTCATGGATGTGGAAGCCGTGAATTCCTGGTTTCAGACCATGTAAATTTGGGGTGAACAACAGACCATATTGGGTTTTGCTGATAACGACACTGCCAACCGGTTTGCCTTGACCTTTTTCCGCAGTAAAGTACATTGGCACAGATATTTCTTTGTCAGCGACAGCAACGCTTGCTAGTGCTAAACCGCATGACATTAAGAGAGCTTGAGATAATTTAAACATGAGACCTCCTTGGTAAAACTCAGATGACATATTATCACGATGTTACATGATTGAACAACGAAAGGCTTTCTTCAAACAGCTGCGGAATGCGATCATTTCAATCATTTTGATACACCTAGGCTTGTCCTATTGTACTTTTGGACAATAGCGGTTGGTTGAACGCTTTGCTAAGGTCGTCGGTTCAATAACTATATGAGGCATCAGAATGAATGATACGCATACCATTGAATCTGCATTACCAATGCTGGAATTCGCACCAAAAGAAGTAAAGCTTGGAGCAGCAGGAGTCGTCGGAGTAGCATTAATTGCTTATTATTTAAATAACAAAGTGGTGGTCAATATGTTAACACGAAGAGAATCAGTGGTTAATAGTTTGTATTCATTTTTCCACAGCAAGAAAAGCGATAATAGTGTAGAGGTGACTGCAGCTCTAACAGAATTTACCCAACTAGTTGCTGCTATGAAAGTTGAACGTGAAGATTTGATAATGGCAATCTTGAATAAACAGTCAGCTCAATATGATTCGAATGTTGTTAATTTTTTACAAGAATTACACGTGCAGGTAGCAAATTATCCAGAATTGCCAAATGGCGTGGCTTTGACTGCAGATGAAATTAAACAAGTAATTAAAGATCGGCAAGATCATCATGCCAAAATAATATTAGCAATCAGTCACTATTTAGAATCAACTCCAGAAGATGAATATACTGAGCATAATAACACAATACAGGAGATAAAATAATGTGGGGATGGTTTTACGAGCATGCTGGGAAAATTGCAGCAGTTGCAGGAGCTGTTGTTGGAGCAGCTGTTGTTGTAATGGTGCCAGCGCTTGCAGTTGGTAAGGTTGTTGTTGCTGCTGTTTCGTTGGGTGCGAGTGCTGTTTCTGGTTTAGTTGCTTATGGCCTGAAATCACTATACGAAGCTGGTGTAAAAGCTGGGGAAGTGAAGGGAGCAGCAATGGCACCCCCTCCACAGGAAGTAGTGCAGGCTCATGATGATGCTTTTGCTGCACAAAATGATGACAAGGCGAATGCTGATCAGCAGATGGAAGCTTTGTTAGCAAAAGCAATAGCGGATCAAGCACAATTAAAAACTGAGAAGAAAAAAGCTGTAGATCAGCTTGCAGCTAAAGAAGCTGTCCTAGCAAAAGCAATAGAGGATCAAGCACAATTAAAAACTGAGAAGAAAAAAGCTGTAGATCAGCTTACAGTTAAAGAAGCTGAGCTAGCAACAGTAATAGAGGATCAAACAAAATTAAAAACTGATAATGCTCAAGTTTTACAGCAGCTTGCAACTAAAACTAATGAACTGGCTGTGAAAACCACAGAATGTGAAGAGATTGCAAAGAAGTTTTCGGAGGTTTTTGAGTCACATAAAAAAACGAAGACGATCCTAGTGGAATTAACAGCTCTCGTTGAAAAAGATGGCCTTGATATTGAAAATCTGAAACAAGAAAATGAACGTCTAAGACTAAAGGCTCAACAAACTCCTGAAAAAGTCGCGACCCCGCCAAAATCTGCAAATAAAATGAGTTTTATTGCTACTCCGAAAAAAAATGATGCAGTTGATTTTGCTGAAGAAGATAATGATGAGTCGCCTCGGCAGGTAAGTTCAGCTAGTAAATAAATATCCTATTAGACTACAGCCGTTTGTTGGATGCTTTTTTCAAAAACTATGAGAGGATTGATAATGAATGAAACACGTACCATTGAACAAGTATTAGATGCGCTTCTCCCTTTGCTGGAAACACTACCACTAAAAGCACAAGAAGTGCAAATTGGACTAGTAGGAGTCACCTTTTTATTGTTTTTAGCCGCAAAAAAAAGAGAGGTTGCCGCAATAATATCCCAAAGTGAATCCACGCTAAAAAAAACAGTTTCTGACATTTATTCATTTTTTAATACAAGGAAAATTGATCATAAAAATGAAATGTTAACGGCAGCAAAAGAAGAATATATGCAACTGATTACAGCTATGAGCGATGAACTTGAACCATTGTTGATTGCAATGATAGAAAAGCAGCAAGGTAAATATGACTCCGAGGTTGTGAAATTAATTCAAACTTTGCGAGTTGATCTTGCAGAGTATCCAGAATTGCCAAGTGGCGTCATGGTAGCGGATGAAGTTGAACAAGTTATCAAAGCTCGAAAAGAGCATCATGCAAAAATTCTAATGGAAATTACTCATTATTTGGCATCGTCTTCGGTAGATGATTCTACCCAATCTAATAATATCAGGAAGGAGATTTAATTATGTTGAATTGGTTATATAAATATTCTGGGACAATTTCAGCCGTCACGGGTGTGATTTCTGCTGTAGCTGCCGCTGCGTTGGGAGTGCCTGGGGTCGCTTTGGTTCATGCAAGTGCTGTTGCAATCGCAAACGTGACTGTTGTTATAAGCGGTGTCGTTGCCGTTGCTAGTGGAGCGGTTAAAGTTATTAAAGAAGCAGTAGAATATGGTAAAAATCTAGTGCGAAGGGAATCGGAATCACAAGACGACCGTGCTGCTGGTGTGCAAAATGAGGCAAGGGCAAGGAATGAGCAGATTGATGGTGTTTTA
>Ga0207137_1080_pt1 | contig 25009 bp, 26 predicted proteins | sample Alteio_BWMinHeat_9_FD_153572 | JGI IMG/M metagenome (GOLD analysis project Ga0207137, IMG submission 153572) | Enriched cells from forest soil in Barre Woods Harvard Forest LTER site, Petersham, Massachusetts, United States -... | ecosystem: Environmental > Terrestrial > Soil > Temperate forest >...
TAATCCCGCGCGATCATATTGCCACTTTAAATGACGTGGAAGATCAACACGAGGCCTTGGTTGGCCATATGATCAATGTCTCGCAGCAATTGGCAAAACGCTTAGGCTTTGCTGATGTGGGGTATCGCGTGCTCTTTAACTGCAATCGCGGCGCCGGGCAAGCGGTGTATCACATCCATCTGCATCTGCTAGGTGGTCGTCCTCTCACCTGGCCTCCAGGTTAATATAGGGTTTAGATTATGGAACAGGCTATTGCAAAAATTCTTGGCGATTTACATAAACACGAAGATCACAGTGGGCTGGTTGACACGCCCAAACGCGCGGCCAAGGCCTATCAATTTCTGACGCAAGGTTATGCGCATAATCTGGATGAGATCATCAACGGCGCGTTATATGAATCGAATTTAGATGAAATGGTCATGGTCAAAGATATCGAACTTTATTCTTTGTGTGAACATCATCTGCTACCCTTTTTTGGGAAATGCCATATTGCTTATATCCCACGCGGCAAAGTGCTTGGCTTATCGAAATTTGCTCGCATTACCGATATGTTTGCACGTCGCTTGCAAATTCAAGAACGACTCACCCAACAAATTGCCGATACCATTCAAGAGGTCACTGATGCGAAAGGCGTAGCCGTGATTATAGAAGCACAACATCTTTGCATGATGATGCGCGGTGTGCAAAAGCAAAACTCGCTGATGAAAACCTCTGTCATGCTAGGAAAATTTCGCTCTGACGATCGCACTCGCAATGAATTTCTGAACTTATTGCGTTAAGCACTTAACATCATGGAAGATGAAAAACTCGAAATATTTGAAAAAGATATTTATGAAAAATATCAAGAGTATGTGCAACAATTTCTCGACTTACCATTTAAAGACCTGCCGCAAGCCGGCCATTTACTGCCAAAATTCGCAGCATTTTGTGAAGCAGAACTCATAGCAGAGCAATCTCCCGCCACGATCGTGCCTAAATTTTTCACTGAGATTGCGAATATTCAAGACACAGAAACACAAATCGAATTACTGTTTTGGTTTTTACAATTTATTGAAAGACAAATTGTTTTATTTGATGCGATTGAAGATGTGGCTTATCCCAAGACACATGATGACACCGCACCAGGAAGTTTGCACAACTGGCTCGAGCAAACGCCTGATGCCACTCGTAAAGACTTAGAAAACTATTGTATTCGCTTAGTGTTAACCGCACATCCTACGCAATTCTATCCAGCGCAAATTATTGGCATCTTGCAAGATCTAACTCAAGCACTGGCAAGTAAAGATCACCCCAGCATTAATGATTTATTATTGCAGATGGCCAAAACATCTTTTGCCAACTCACATCAACCCACACCGTATGATGAAGCAGTGTTTTTGTGCCAATATCTTGACAATGTATTTTACCCCACCATCAGCAATACCCAACAAATTCTTGATAGCAAATTTGGTGCACTTCCCGCTGCTATTCAACTCGGATTTTGGCCAGGTGGCGATCGGGATGGCAATCCCAATGTGACCACAGAGACTACCAGTGCGGTGGTTCATACTTTGCATCAACGTATTCTTTCGAAATATCTTGATGAACTCGAGAAAATAAAACACTTTCTCACTTTCAAACATGTATGGGAACCATTGGAACAAATTCAATCACGATTACGCGCGACATCAGCACAAACCAGTTTAAACACACCATATCATTCCCCAGAAGAATTCAAAGACGATTTGTTAGCATTGAAAATTACAATCGATGAACAGCATGGTGGACTTTATGCCGATAAAATAAGTCATTTGATCAGTGCGGTCACTTGTTTTGGTTTTCACTATGCTGCTTTAGATATCCGCCAAGACTCTTTAGTGCACACGCAATTGATACATGAAATACTGCAACGATTAAATCGTTATCCTGATTATCTGCAACAAGATGCCAACACAAAATTAGCAGTGCTGTCAGATCAATTAAACCAGCCTCGACCCGATGATTTACCCTCTTTTCCATTTCGCAGTGTAGAAAACGATGTGCTCACCTTGCTGCAAGCCATTAGCACTTTACAAACTGTGGTCGGTGCACGCGGCTTACACCGTTATATCATCAGTCACACTCAAGCGGCTCATCACGTGCTGGAAGTTTTATTACTGTGCTATTGGTGTGGTTTTACCATTAATAAAATTCCGCTCGACATTGTCCCTTTATTTGAATCCATTCATGATTTAGCGGTTTCACCCGATATTATGGATACGCTGTATCAAAATTCGACCTATCAAACTCACTTAAATCAGCGTGAAAAACGTCAAACGATAATGCTAGGTTATTCAGACGGCACTAAAGACGGTGGCTATGTCACAGCAAATTGGGCTATTTATCAAGCGAAAGTCAACTTAAGCGCAGTTAGCATTGCAGCTAAAATTAACTGCATTTTTTTCGACGGACGCGGTGGTCCACCTGCACGTGGTGGCGGCAACACGCATAAATTTTATCGCGCTTTAGCCAGCACACTTGCACAACACGAATTGCAAATCACCTTGCAAGGTCAAACGATCAGCACAAATTTTGGCACGCTGGCATCCGCACATTATAATATCGATCAATTATACACGGCAGGTCTCGCGCATTTGCATCAACCCATCGCTCCCATGCCAGAACAGCAACAATCGTTACTCAATGAATTGTCTACACTGAGTTCAAAACATTATCAAGATTTGATTCATCATCCGCAATTTTTACCGTACTTAGAACAAATCACACCGATGAATTTTTTTGGCGATCTCAACATTGCGAGTCGCCCGCCGCGTCGCGATCAACAAGGACCATTGAACTTAGACAATTTACGCGCCATCACTTTCGTCAGCGCCTGGAGTCAAATGAAACAAAATGTACCAGGCTATTATGGATTTGGCAGCGCCATTCAAACATTAATTGCAGATGGAAAAGAAGCGGCTCTCAAAGAACTCTACCAAAATAATTTATATTTTCACACACTGGTAGAAAACACCATGCAAAGCCTATTAAAAAACTTTTTCCCCCTCACCCACTATTTGAAAAACGACCCTGTGTTTGGCGATTTTTGGCAACTCCTAGCTGATGAAGCAACAACCACCGAGTCCACCCTACTCACCATCACCAACCAACCCTATTTACTCGCCGAAGAACCCGCCACCCGAGCTTCAATAAAACTGCGCGAAAGCATCGTCCTCCCACTACAAGTTATCCAACAATACGCGCTAATCAAGCTTCACCAACCCAACCTAACAGAATCAGAACGCAGCACTCTCAAGAAACTCATCCAAAAAACCTTACCCACCAATTTAAATGCTAGTAGAAATTCAGCCTGAATTTTCGCACCTAAAACTACGTATTATCAAATGAGCCAGAATTTCTTTTTCGACTTATCTCACCTGTATCCTCTTCTGAGTCAGGTTTATCACGTTTTTGCATAATACTTTTTATTAGACCTGTTTTTTCGCTTTTATTCTTCATTGCTTCAGATTGATCTTGCAGATTCTCCGTTAACTTATCTATTGCCGCGTGGGCAGCTTCTGCACAATTCATTCCGTGAATTCTATCACGCGCAGCATTGAGTATTCCAATTACCTCTGCAATATCAGCTTGAGCTGATTTAATGTCAACGGGCGTTTTCTCGATTAAAGCTTTAGCAACCATAGACTTAACAATTTTTTCGACATTGCCCAATCCTAATTCTTTAATTAATGCGTTGAGATGAATCGATGCCATAGCTGAATTACTAGCATTCAAATAATTATTTGCCAGTTCCAGCCCACCTCTTCGTTTACTAAATTGATCATATTTATCGTAAACATTTTTGATCTGTTCGAGTAACTCACTACGAAAACTTGCGAATTTAGGAGAATGAGGTACAAAAGAAGGTGGAGGAGGTCTCTTTACAGATGTTTCTGCTGCAGGCGATGCCGCTGCTTGTGCTTTTACAGCCTTTGGTGGTAGTGGTGGTTTTACTTTTGCTGCAGACGACGTCGGAGGTACAGATTGTTTTGCTGTTCCTGCGGTCGACTTCGGTATTGTTGGTAGTGGTCGCTTTTGACTAGCAGGTGGAGGAGGTGCAGCCACTGTAACTTGAGTGGGTGATGGTGGTGCATCCATTGATGGCGGCATGTCTTCAATATTTCGTGCAGCGCTATTGAGAATATCTTCAAAGTCATCCAAGTTTTCAACTCCAAAAGCATCAATTAATTGTTTCCCTGTAGCTCTAAATTGTCCTTTACGAATATCATTTGGATCAAGTGTTTCGACTTCAGATTCTTGAATTTTTACCGCAATACTTATTGCCATCAACACCGCTTCTACTTTCCTTTTATCTCTTGGCAACTCAAGCTCAAATGAGCGCTGTATCAAATCACGCGTATTTTGCCGGAATTTAGCTGGATCACTAATTGCAAGACGTAACACCTCGGTTATAAAAAGATCGTTAGTAAGAACGGCTAATACCATATTTCTAGCTAATTCTTCATCTATACGCATAATACACCTCTCTCAGCTGATATGTTTAATTATAGCATATGCATACGCTAAGGGTATAGACGACTAATGCGTTATTGACTTGATTTTAAAGACCACTCAAAATCCATTTCATCATCAATGGGAAGGGTTGGTGAACAAGGTCTAACTTGAATATATTGACTAGCTATATCTGCATGAATGTCATTGCCATAATATTTTATGATTTCACTATTTTGATAGGGTAAAATGAGTTTTAGATTCAGTATCGTGTCTATAATGTAGACGCAATTTGCTATCACATCTTGAATCAATACAAAAGAATGTCCATTTCTGTTTTTCATTGTGGTGCGATAATGAATGATCTTACCTTCGGGTAGCAAATTATCTTGCTGCAATCGTTGTAATAAATAACAAGTGAACATGGCATGATGTCGGCACACCCCTACTCCTTTTTCTAAAAATCTTTTAAGATTCACAGCAGGAATTTCTTCGTAAAATTCCCCTTGAAATGCGATACGATGCTTGAATAATGTTCTCACCACGTTATCAACGAGATCTTGCTCGTAAGAAGGTAATTGATCTCTCACAAACCTGGTTAATATCTCTATAACTTTTTCGATCTTGAACTGTTGACAGTCTTCTTTCAACTGCTGATAAAGTCTATTCAAAGTTTTAGATGATTCATTGTAGTAAATAATTTCCCGACGATTTGGAATGCGACTGATTGAAACGGGTGATCCAATAAAACGAGTTGAACATAATAAACCATATTGTTTCAACCCAATTTGCAATGTTTTTTGTTCTGCATTATAACCTTGTAATCGCCAAGCGACTTGTTTGAATACTTCAGTGCTATAACGGTTTATTGAATCTTCCACCTTGTCGCAGAGAGCAAACACCAAAGATTGAAAAGGATACTTTGAAAAATCAACAACTGCGGTATAAGACCCTATAAATGGTGGCTCATCAAATTCCACACAAATAATCTGGGCCTCTTTGAAAAAGGAAAAATTTGCCCTGGCTGATTCCAGCGATACAAAGACCACGACATTCCCCGCACCCAAAAGGTAGGTATACCAATCTTTTGGCAAACTGCCTGCTCTAATGGGTATGATGAGGTAAATCATGCTTAAATGTAACCCAAAATTGCAATCAGCACAATCCTCATCTGTTAGTAGGGTATTTGACTAAGGTTGGAATGATGAGGGACGATTCGCATCCAATTGTGCATCCAATTGAGTTATTAGCTCTGCAAATGTGGTAACATTCTGATCTTCAAACATTTTCATTCCTAAGCTGAGAGCGAGTGGCTCTTGTCGTACAGCGGCTTGTTTCAAAAGCGTTATGGCTTCATATCTCATCACAGGATCTTCTAGCGTCAGATAAAAAATTGCCTTATTAACGAGTGCAACAGGGTTTCCTTCATCAGCTGCTTGCCGTATTAAAAGCGCTGCTTCTTCCGTCTGAAATAAAGTTCGATTAGGAACATCTATGAAGAGAATCAGTGCACGCAATGTTCGAGTATTGCTATTACTCTCATTATTGATGGGTAATGCTTCCAAAAGAAGATCGCGCTGCTCCCACACTCTTTTATCCTCTAAAACGTCAACCATTTTTCGAAATGCTTTGTCATCACCAGCAATAGTGTCATGAATAAGCTTAACAAAATCGTCATCTAGTTTTTGCATGATTACTCTCCCAATAAATTCGTATGTTAATTATAGCGTAAATTAGGTAATTTCTTCTATCATCGACGTCGAAAGGATGGTGACTCATCGACATCATCAGCATATTGCGGAGGAGCTTCTTTACTGAGACATCCTTTAGGTGGCATTCGAGGTGACTCATCGCCTTCATCAGCATATTGCGGAGGAGCTGCTTTACCGATATACCCCACAGCTGGCTTTCGAGGAGAATGATCTTCAGATGAATCATCCGAAAGGCCCCATCCAGGTGCCTGACGAGGGGCAGTCTTCACAGGAGCTTTTTCAGGGACATTTGCGGGTGGAGGGGCGCTCGCAGATTCTAACGATTGTGGCGCCAGTGGTGCCTGATAATTTAAACGAAGCATTATCGAATCTACTTTATTGTGTAAAGAAGTAATTTGATCTTGAAGATTTTGCTGTTCCACTGGACTCTTCTGTGGAGGATTTGCATCAGTCGTTTTACGTGCTTGTAATTGCGCACGGAGATTTTCGACTTCAATTTTGTATTGCTGTGCATTCTGTTGTGCAAGGTTGAGCTGAACTTGCAAGCTTTTGGCAGTTTCTTCCCAGTTAGCCGTAGTTGGCGTTTTGTTTTTATTCAGGTTTTTATTAATAATCTCGTTAATGACATCCCATGTTGAGCTAAGTATGCTTAGAGCATTTTTGTGATCTAACACCGTGAGTATCGAGCATGCATTATCAACATCATTTTTAGAAGATGGCAGATCTATCATAACCATCTCTGCAAACTCAGTTACATCTGAGCTAATTAATTTTCCAATTTTTGTTATACATTTTTGATTGGGACGCCAAGACAGAAGATTTTCAAAACCACTGCTCCTGCCCGTTTGTATGTATTTAGCAAAGGCAGCTGCTCGGGCTAAATCTGTTTTGTTTTGCATACGGATCTGAACCAGTTTATCCTGAGAGATACTGCCTCGATTGACCATGTTTTCTGCCAAAAATTCCCAATAATGCTCTATTTTTTTTGTCTTTTCTTCAATGCTATATATATCTTGCATAATTCACCTCTTTAAAATTAATTTTGTGAATTATACATAAGATGCCACTCAAAAGCAACAGGAAATCCTGGCAATTTTGAGGAAATAGTGTCAGATCAAGAACCCTATCCTGAAATGACACTATCTCTCCTCGCAAAGACAATGAACTAAGACTTAAACTTGCCTAAATAAGTGCACAACAAGTGATATTAAAAAGAGCACCAGGAAGATAAAGAATATAACTTTTGCAATCGCGGCAAGCCCAATGGCAATGCCCGTAAAACCCAAAACACCTGTAATGAGTGCACCGACAAATAAAATTAATACTAAACCTAACATAATAATACCCTCCCTAAACATTGTTACATAATAATAGCGTATACGAGCCAACTCGTCAAAAACAGACTTGGTATTCAGACCTATGGAATTAGTTGCTATATTTTTTTGAAGCCGCTTTCGCGAGTTCCTCAAGTATCGAGCCCTTTGGTGCAACAGCCAAGAACTCTGCTATAGGTATCACCGTCGTAAATCCACAGACTTGGTTCGCGTGTGCAGTCGAGAGATCAACTGAGATCGATTGCGACGAAAGCGCAATCCCATCGAGGTAAAATGTCAAATTTGAAGTCTCGTAAGTTTCATCACAATCGTGGTCACCACGAGCCACTTTTTCTTTCGCAGCTTGCTTAGACATTTTGTCTATCACAAGTTTATTAAACGCCGGCAAAGCAACCGAATAGTCATCCTTTTTCACCGGAAATCCAGTTGAAATATCAATAGCTTTACCGAGTTTACGATCATAAATGGTTGATGAAACTCCGCTTGAAGAGTGAGCTGCACCAGCACAGGTAGCATCGTAGCTAATCGAGACTGCAAGCAAGCGATCGCTCACAAAGGTTACCTTTGTGGTCTGATTAAATTTACTATAGTGAGATAACGCGTTGTCATAGGCAAGACACCTTCCATCTCGAGCGGTTTTTCTGAGCTGGTCGTTGATCTTTAAATCGCCAGCAGAAAGCGGGTGACCTGCGCGTGGGATTAACTGAATATAGTCATCATCCCACTTACCTTCAGATTTAGAAGAACCTGCAATGTGTTGATGAACAACATAATCTGAAACTTTTCCAGCTTGCGCTGAAACAGCGATCATTAGAATTATCATGATTGAGAGAGCTCTAGTCATTTAAGATCTCCTAAATATATACCACGTCATACACATAAGATTTATCGCCTTTTTTACTAACCCATTCACCGGCTGTGGGAAGAGCGCTAATTTGATTTACTGAAATACCCCAAGCAATAGCATGAATTGTATTCGTTTTATCTACACAAACCCACCCAAAACCATCCAGTTTTGTGACGTATAACTCAATATTTTCTCGTTTCCATGCTGGAAAACCATTCATTGATTCACAAGGATGATAGCGATATACAGTTGTATCATTGCGTCTTCTAAACTCAAAGCTTGGCAGTTTGGTTGAATTGCTCATGATCTCTCTCAAAAATTAAATTCATAATAGCCACTATATTAGCATAGAAAGGCGTCATGTCTAGTACATCATGACTCTCCCATTTCAGTCCGTGACAAAATGTCACGATCTGGCCAATGTGCGCCATAAGAAGCATATGAGGAAGTAAAAAAGCAAACTCAGTACAATTCAATATAGAGGAAATAGCGCATTAATAGAGGTCTACTTTAAATCCGAAAACTGTGAAATTCGAACTTCGCCATCGTGAAAACGGGCAATAATATCAAGCTCGCCACCCATCGCTTCAATATAGCTCCGTAGTGTTGAGATATACATATCGGTACGTCGCTCAATACGAGAAATATTCGCTTGTTTAGTATGTAAGATTTCAGCCATTTTTTCTTGACTTAGTTGCATAGCTTGCCGTAATTCCCAGAGAGGAATTTCACATATCATTTTCTTCGTTTTAGTTCGTGCAACTTTTTGCGCTTCTTTTGGCATTTTTTGCATAAGTAGCTTAAAGGATTTAGTCATTTAAAAGACCCTCCACAATCAATGTTCCTAATACCGACCGAATATTACACTAAAAATATATTACGTCAAGAGCATATCACACATATGTAATGTCAATAAAATACAAGCTCAATGGATATTCTGATCGCAATAAAATTTTTGATATACGATAAATATCGCAATTGACAAATACCAAGACAAAATACTTCCGGTCTAAATATGCTATAATCAATTTACAGTTTCTGAAAACTTTAGCGGAGGTACACAGTTATGAAGATGAAGAAATGGCTTCAAGATAAGTTTTCGCGTCCTCAAGTTACGCCGCCATTAGAAGATGTTCCTGCTGCGAGTTGGACGCAAACTGGAAAAAAACATGCATTTGATGAAGCATTCAAAGATTTTCACAAACTCATTGCTTTGCAGGGAAACAATGCGCCTAATTATCGGTCTGAATTACAAAACTTTAAAGAGAATCATGATCAATATCTCAAACAAGAAGGTGCCCTCACCGCTCTAATAGCTAGAGAAAATCGTATATTTATAGATACGCCAAAAGGTGCTGATAAAGCAACCATAGAGGCTATGAAAGCCATAGAGGAAGACATTAAGGGTGTAGCGGCACCCCGCCCAAAATAAGCCCTAGGCTGCCTAAAATCGGCCTAGAAAGCTATTTACTTTAGCAGTAAACGCCTGTATAATAATAAAATTATATCAAAAAATGCGAGTAAATTATGCAGGCTCTGAGCGAAAGTGTTTTACAATTCGGTTATCCACTGCCAGCACATCTCACACAAATTGATAGTTTTGACAAACTTAAAGAGCTAGCTCAGTTTTGGTTTTTACCGAAGACACCTGCATTAAATGTGAACATCACAATTGACAAATGGACTGAAGAAATAGAGCATATTCCTGATAATTTTTCTAGACTACCCTTGACTCAAAACACTTTTTCTAAAGACCATATTATCAAAGATATTAATGAACTGCTTGAATTAGAAAGCATTAACCCTTTATTCACTTATTATTTATTGTCTACTTATGAATGTTTATGCAAGCTTGAGTTGTCGGTAAAAAATGCTGACGGCATCAACATCATCAGTCCATGGAATTCTTTATTTGTGCTCGGTCATTTTAAAAATCGTGACGTGGTCAGAATGTTTTATATCAGCAGTCAAGATATTAAAGATCAGATCGATCAGTATAGTACTAAAATCAGCAGTGGAGATGATTTACTCCATTATGGCGCCAATGTGGCAATTTTATTGTGTGACAGTCTGATAAAGAAAGATAAATTTAATGCATTTGTAGCCACATTATTTTCAGAAACTCTGAGTGATGATGAGCTTATCAATATTGACAAACGTTTCAGCCCAATATTACTTCATCCGGTGCTTTTTGGTGAACATCCCTTAGCAGTCACATCTGTTGTCACCTACATAACTGAACTACTCGCACACAAACCGAATATTACTGACGCTATTATTAAAAACATCTCAGAATTTCAAGACCTTATCAAAACGATGCAACAATACGGGCCCTTTCTACGCGTGCAAATTTGCCGTCAAAGCAGTCCTCAAACATTCATCACTGATATTGACCAACTTGGTCCAATATTAGTTTTAATGCAAGCTCCTAAACCGCTGTTCTTGCATTTTAAATCCAGTTTTTCTGATACATTAGTAACCATCAATCAGAGCATGAGACAACCTGTATTTTTTTGTAATTCCTATCGTTATTCCAACCAACAGTTATTATTTGCAGGATTATATGCAAATTGTGGCCACGAAACTAAGACCGGAGAAATTGAGTATTTGATTTGTTTATATTGGCGCATCAGTCTGGGGCAAGTAAAAGACATGGTTGAAGCTGTTGATTTATTACGCAAACTTTTTATTGCACATCAATCTCAAACTATCGATATTGATCCAGAGTTATTACAAAAACTTGAAGCTAGCATTCTAAATTACTTAGATGCTGAGATCGATAGTAAAGATCTTAAAATACCAGCTTGCTTATTTGATCTTGAAAAAATCATGCAATTCCCAGAGAACAAAGAATTATATACTAAATTAGCAGTCAAGATAAAAGCAAAGCAATCGCTGAAGCAACGGTGCTTACAAGTGCTATGTGATCAAGATAATTTCACTTTCTTCGCAAGTGCAGAAAAAAGTGAAATCCTGAATGATCGCCAAATATCGTCAATATTATGTGACTCAAAAATTTAAAGCACAACGCTCAAACTATGTCCAATTAAGAAAGTTAAAGCCCCTGCTCCCAAACCGATTAGCAACATACGCACTCCGCCTTTGAAACCATTGCGACCCGTAAAAAGGCTGATTAACATACCGATGAAAAATAACCCTGCCGACGTAATACCAATGACGCTGATTAAATGGTGCTCATGTTTTTGCAATAGATAAGGAATGAGGGGCAAAAAGGCACCAAAAACAAAAGAGATAAATGAAGAAATCGCAGCTCCCCAGGGTGATACTAGATCATTTGGATTAATGCCAAGCTCATCTCGCGCCAAAGTATCCAACGCATGCTCAGGATTCTGCATCAAAGCTTTAGCCAAATGCTCAGCATGTTCTTTTTCAAGACCACGCGCTTGGTATATTAGCGCCAACTCAGCCGTTTCGGCTTCTGGGTACAATTCAAGCTCTTCACGTTCGAGATTAATCTGGTATTCAAATAATTCGCGCTGCGAGCGTACTGACACAAATTCTCCTGCAGCCATTGAAAAGGCACCGGCTAACAACCCAGCCACACCAGCAAGAATAACCGTTGTAGGATTACTATGGGCACCCACCATACCCAACACTAAACTCGCATTCGACACTAGGCCATCGTTCACACCAAAAACGGCTGCACGTAAATTATTCGCATGGCTCATTTTATGACGCAGCCCAACATCTTCTATCGATTTCGGCATGGGATGCCCTTCTTCTTTGCGCGCAAAATAGAGCGACATACCGCGGATTTTCATACTCGCTAAAATTGTCGCTAATTGATTCGGCGTAAACCAACGTACCAAAAATCCAACTAATCGCGTGCGAAAATCAATGGTAACGATCAAAGGCGCTGTATCACCTGAGTCTACAATTGCCTTTACCCAAATCTCAGCCTGGTCATCAGCCTCATTTGCCAATCGATTAAAGAGTAGTTGTTCGGAACCCTTAGTATGCTTTGCCAATTCGCGATACAAATAGGCTGAGCGCTTCTCAGCAATCCAACTTTCACGCATTGACCGCTCCTTAATAAGGTAAATATACTGGATAATTTAACATTATTTCCAAAATATGTTAAGGTACTTGCCTATTAACACACCCTTACAGTGAGTCCAACATGGCAAATTTTATTTATACAATGCAACGATTGAGCAAAATAGTTCACCCAAATCGCCATATATTGAAAGATATCTCTTTGAGCTTCATCCCTGGCGCTAAAATTGGTGTGCTGGGAATAAATGGTTCCGGTAAATCAACGCTACTGCGGATCATGGCTGGTGAAGACAAAGAATATGTCGGCGAAGCCATGCCACAAGCGAACATCAAAATCGGCTATTTACCGCAAGAACCTCAACTCGATCCAAACAAAGACGTACGTGGCAATGTTGAAGAAGGCGTCAAAGAAATTAAGGCATTACTCACTCGCTTTGATGAAGTCAACATGAGTTTTGGTGATGTCAACGAAGACGAAATGAACAAACTGCTTGAAGAACAGGGTGAACTGCAATCCAAAATTGAACTCGCGGGCGCTTGGGATCTCGATCACAAACTGGAACGTGCCGCCGATGCCCTACGCTTACCGGCTTGGGATGCTGATGTCACAAAATTATCGGGTGGTGAAAGAAGACGAGTGGCACTTTGCCGATTGTTATTATCCTCCCCCGACATGCTACTACTCGACGAGCCCACCAACCACTTAGATGCCGAAAGCGTTAATTGGTTAGAAGCCTTCTTACACAGTTTTCCAGGTACAGTGGTGGCCATCACCCATGACCGTTACTTCCTCGACAATGCCGCTCAATGGATACTCGAACTCGACCGCGGCGTTGGCATTCCTTATAAGGGCAACTACACCGACTGGCTGGAACAAAAAGAACAACGTCTTCTTATGGAAGGCAAACAACAAGCCGCGCATGAACGCACCGTTAAAGCTGAATTAGAGTGGGTGCGCAATAACGCTAAAGGTCAGCGCACGAAAAATAAAGCGCGATTACAACGCTTTCAAGACTTAAACTCCGAAGAATTTCAAAAACGCAATGAAACCAACGAAATTTATATTGCTCCCGGGCAACGCCTTGGGGATGTGGTTATCGAAGCCGATAATATCAGCAAAAGTTTTGGCGACAGATTACTGTTCGAAAACTTGAGCTTTCGCTTACCCCCTGGTGGTATTTTAGGCGTGATCGGAGCCAATGGTGCAGGTAAATCAACCCTACTCAGAATGATTACCGGCGTCCAAGAACCTGACAGTGGCACCTTACGCATCGGCGACACCGTCAACATCGCTTACGTTGATCAAATGCGCGACCATCTCGATCCCAATAAAACGGTTTGGGAAGAAATTTCCGACGGCCAAGATATTATGATCGTCGGCAAAGTGGAAATCCCCTCACGCGCCTATTGCGGCAAATTCAATTTCAAAGGCACAGACCAACAAAAACGCGTTGGTGATTTATCAGGCGGTGAACGCAATCGCGTACATTTAGCAAAATTATTGCGCAGTGGTGGTAATGTGTTACTCCTCGACGAACCGAGTAACGATTTAGATGTGGAAACATTACGCGCACTTGAAGAAGCTTTATTGGCCTTCCCAGGTTCCGCGATCGTTATTTCGCATGACCGTTGGTTCTTGGATCGTGTTGCGACACACATCTTAGCTTTCGAAGATGAAGGCGAATGTGTTTTCATCGAAGGTAATTTCCAAGATTACCACGCTGATCGTCGCCGTCGCTTAGGCGATGAAGCCGATAACCCACGTCGAGTAAAATTCAAAAAGCTGAAGTAACTATGCATGGGGGGCTTCATGCCCCCTACCCGTTTCCAAATATGGTCTATAATTATGATGTATTTCTTTTATCCACACATCATATGAGGGAACATATTATGAACATTATGCGAAATTTGCTAACTATTTCGGTATTATGCGGTGCATCTGCCCTAGCTAATGCCCAAGACACAGCTACTACGACCACTACAACGGAAACTCCAACTGCCACCACTACCCAGGAAGTAACGCCTGAAGCACCTGCGACAACTACGACAACTGACTCAACCGCAACCACTACCACAACACCTGCGATGAATACCGCACCTGTGACGACGACAACGGTAAACCCTGCGACTCCTACAACTCCTGTGACAACGACTACAACTCCTGCGACGACTACGGCACCAACCGCAGTTCAACCAGGCGCAACTACAACTAACCAAACTCAGCCTGCGAATTCAACGACTACGACGAATTCAACGTCTACTACCACAACTGCTCCTGCGTCTACTACCACAACTGCTCCAACGTCTACTACCACAACTACTTCAACGCCAGCACCAGCTGACAGCACCCCAAGTACCACCCCAAGTAGTGATACTAGCACTGACAGCAGCTCAAGCAGTGATACTAGCCAAGACAGTAACTCATCTAAATCCGGTCAATGATGAGAAAGCCAGGTGTCTGACACCTGGCTTTAATTGCTTACACTAAATGCTTTATCGCGCATGGCAAACCATTCCGCGGCAAACTCTGCCGTTTCGAATTCACCACCAAAATACGGACCGCCTAGTGTCCAATGTACCAATGCTACATCAGTGCTCGGCTCATAATATCCAACTAAATGATTCCATTTTTTTGGCAGCGCTCCAATTGCTGATTCATTTTCTAACCATTTAAATTGATGTAAATCTTGATATGCCACCGTCTGCAAAAACTCAGGTGTTAAAGTAGTGCATTTTGCATTATTAAATAACATCACACTCGACCAATTAAATTTTGGAAACATCTTTATAGAATTACCCAAAAAACTATGATCACCTTGAAACGCGTCATGCTGCACGACCATCACTGCATCTTGATCATTTTTCAAATTCCACAAATTGGCAATATCTTCACGTAGCAACATATCACCGTCTATAAAAATTCCCCAACCTTCGAACCCGCAAAGATAGGGCACTAAAAATCGCGTAAAAGAAAAATCCGTCAACTGTTTAGGATCACGCTCACGATTAAAAACGGTTTGCAGATTGCTCAATCTAAGCGGTGTAATACAAACAGGATGGCTACTGGTTTCCATAATGCTCTGCACACAGACATGATAAGCGATCGGCTCGCGGGTATCATAACCAATAAAAATGCGAATACTGTCATGATTGCTACTCATTAGATTTATCCTTGAAGAAAGTAAAAATCAAAATTAGCATCAACTTTTCCTGTAGTCAACTCAGGTTGCAAAATGAGCTATAATTAATACGAAAGCATTAAAGTCCGGTATTCTGAGGTAGGTATGTAAATTAAGAGGAGTAACGCTCATGAAAAAGAAAAGCTTACTTGATCTGACCAAGAAAAAATTGCGCAACGATTTTAAAGCAGACCCTTTTGATCCGCCGAAATGGCCGGGAACACCTGCCGAGCGTAAGCCGATCCCAAGAAAGGAATTTTCAACAACCACGCCAAAAGAAAATTTACTTCAATTCGCCGAAAATGATTTCAGTGGATATCAACTCAGGTTAATGCGACCACCTAGACATGAGAATGAATTCGAACGCAAAACACTGTATCTGGCATGCGAAAATGATACGTTAGTTTGTACAGTCTGTGATTCTAGTCATGAGATCTCACAAGACACTATTGATATTAACGTGCTAAAAGACAAAGGTGTCAAAATTGAATTGCCATTACAGCCTGCTGAAATTGAGCCTATTGTACCTAAAATATTAACCATAATGAAAATTAATGCTATAGAACGAGAGAAAGGTAAGCTTGAAAAAATGACAAACATTAAAACCCGGGACAGCTACTTGCAAGCATTCATTGAACTCATAAGAGATCAACTTTACAAAGAAAACGCTACGCTGAAAAAATTCAAGCTCCATGAAGATCGATTCAGCAGTGAGATGAAACAAGAATTCGAGAATCTTGACAATGAATTGCATGCTCTACTTGAATTCACCTTAACCGCAGATCCTGCAGATCAAGTCAGAAAATTTATTGCCGACAAAAAAAGCCACTACAATACAACAGACATTAATTCTGTAGGTGCTAATGTCATTTCTACGAAATTAAAGAGCATAGTTGACAAAGTTGACGATTTTGAAGACAAGTTGTCGGCCAAACTAAAGGACAATCAATTTAGTCCACGAAAAGAACATCAATTACCCAATTGGACTCAACGAGATCCACCCGCTGAAGAAAGCCAGAAAATCGATCGGGATGAGAACAACGAAGGCTTAATTTGTAAATAGAGGAAAAAAAAGGGGGTGGTAACCCACCCCCTCGTTGAGAATTATAGAATTTAAGACATTGACTCAGACAAAGACTTCATACTCAAACGGATGCGTCCTTGACGATCCACTTCGAGTACTTTGACTTCTACTTCTTGACCTTCTTGCAAATAATCCCCGACGTTTTCAACACGGTCATTAGAAATTTGCGAGATGTGAACCATACCGGTTTTACCTGGTAGGATTTCAACTAACGCGCCGAAGTCGAGTAATTTAACCACTTTACCAGTATAAATTTTGCCGATTTCCACATCAGCAACAATGGCTTCGATACGTGCTTTTGCAGCTTCGCCGGCATGACCGTCAACTGCTGCGACCGTCACCATTCCGTCGTCGGTGATATCAATGGTTGCCCCGGTAGTTTCAGTAATGTCACGAATTGTCACACCACCTTTACCGATCACTTCACGGATTTTATCAGGATCAATTTTGAAACTGATAATGCGTGGAGCAAACAATGAAATTTCTTTTCGTGATTCTGCGATGCTTTGTTGCATGATACCAAGAATATGCAACCGCGCTTCGTTTGCTTGCGATAAAGCCACTTTCATGATTTCGTGATTGATTCCCTCAATCTTGATATCCATTTGCAGCGCGGTAACACCTTTAGTCGTACCCGCCACTTTAAAGTCCATATCGCCAAGATGATCTTCATCACCCAAAATATCTGTCAACACAACAAATTTTTCGCCTTCTTTCACTAAGCCCATTGCAATACCTGCAACAGCAGACTTAATCGGCACACCGGCATCCATTAATGACAAGCTGGCACCACATACTGTTGCCATTGAGCTTGAACCATTTGATTCGGTGATTTCTGATAATACTCGCAAGGTGTAAGGGAATTCGTCAGCATGCGGTAGCACAGCAACCATTGCACGTTTCGCTAAACGACCATGACCAATTTCACGACGCTTTGGTGATCCGACAAAACCGGCTTCGCCAACAGAGTAAGGAGGGAAATTATAATGTAGCATGAAGCTGTCATCGTAATCACCGCTCAATGCATCAATTTTTTGTGCATCACGTTTGGTGCCCAACGTTGCAAATACCATGGCTTGTGTTTCGCCACGGGTAAATACGACTGAACCATGCGTGCGAGGAAATTTACCCAATTGAATCGTAATTGGACGCACAGTTTTAGTGTCGCGACCATCAATACGCTTACCTGAGTTCAACAATTGCTCACGTACAATTTTGCTTTCCAGCTTAGATAATTCTTCACGAATTTTATGTGGGTTTGGTGCACCTTCATCTTCAGAAGCAAGGTTTTCTAATACACGATCAAATATTGCACGTACTGAATCTTGACGCGATTGTTTTTCGACGATGGCATAAGCCGTAGTCAAATCCGTTTCTGCCGCATTACGCACTTGCTCTGACAGCTCCACGTTAGCTTGTGGTGGCTTCCAATCCCACGCTGGTTTACCCGCTTCGCGTTTGAGTTCTTCAATCGCATCGATAACCACTTGCATGCTCTTATGACCAAACTCAACAGCACCCAACATCACTTCTTCAGATAATTCTTTTGCTTCTGATTCAACCATCAATACCGCATGACGTGTGCCAGCAACCACTAAATCAAGTTGTGATTCTACTAAGTCTTCAGTATTAGGGTTCAATAAATATTGGCCATCTTTGTAGCCAACACGAGCTGCAGCAATCGGATTGCTAAACGGAATGCCCGAAATCGCAATCGCAGCTGAACACCCGATAATCGCAGGAATGTCCGGATCAACTTTAGAGTCGAATGAGAATACCGTTGCAATAACCTGAACTTCATTACTGAAGCCTTCTGGGAACAATGGACGTAATGGACGATCGATTAAGCGCGACGTTAAAGTTTCTGCTTCGCTTGGACGGCCTTCGCGTTTGAAGTATCCACCAGGGATTTTACCCGCAGCAGAGGTTTTCACTTGATAATTCACAGTTAGGGGGAAAAAGTCACGACCCTCTACTGCCGTGGGAACACCCACTACGGTACACAAAACCATGGTTTCACCCATGCTAATAAGCACTGCGCCTGTGGCTTGACGAGCAATTACACCTGTTTCCAGGGTGACAGTATGTTCGCCGTATTGAAACGTTTTTTTAAAACTCACTATAAGATTCCTTTAAAAGACTAAATTGAATAAATATTCGCCGAGCATGCAGATTAACCGCGTAAGCCGATGCGTTCTATGAGGCTGCGATACCGCTGAACATCTGTAGTTTTCAGATATTTGAGCAGTTTACGACGCAGGCTGACTAATCGGAGCAAACCACGTCGAGAGTGATGATCGTGGGTATGCGACTTGAAATGTCCGGTCAATTTCTCAATACGAGCCGATAAGATGGCAACTTGTACTTCTGGCGAACCGGTATCGCCCTCTTTGGCCTGATATTCTTTAATAACTACGGCCTTCTCTGCAGCATTTAATGACATAATAATCTCCTGTAATGACGTTTATATAAAGCACCGAACAACCGCTGTCATTTGCAGTATCTCCGGCAAAGGTCGATTCTATCTGGATTGAGCATCGCAAACAAGCATTTTATACTGAATTCTTAGGTAATATGTATACGCCCAACACCATTCATTATCAATCGTACAGACCCGCTATATCCTTTAGCATGCAGCCAAAAACTGCCCCATTGGCCCTCTGGCAAGCCACTGCCATCGAAACAAATCTCATCTGTCTGCCCTAGATTGCCTCGCCATTCTACTCTGACCCCAGGTTGCAGAGCCGGCAAAACCGCCAAAACCCGTCGATCTCGCAAACGAACCAATTGTTGCCCTTTCTGCCACTGCCCGCCGTCAACACTCGAAAACACCACACGCCCCTCCTCACGCAACGCGCGCTGTTTCGCCATTTCGATTCCGTGTATCAACTGATCAGTAGCAACACGCAAACGATTTCGACAAATAAAATTTTGATAACACGGCACGGCGAAAACGCACGTCAGCCCTGACAACGCCAAGACCAACATCAATTCTAGCAATGTTAAACCTATTTGCTTTTTGCACATTCGGGTGAAATCCATTTGCTTCTAAAAAATTTAGTTGATACTCTTGCTGCCCGTTAACATACCAAGGAAGGTAATGAAATGAGCAAGGAACAAAAAGAGAACCGTGCGCAACCTAATTTACAAAACCCTGTTAACCCACAACAATTTTTCAATCCCGACCGAGCAGTTTTGCACATAGTTCAAACTGCAATTCAAGAGTTTGAAGCAGCGCAAACTATTGAAGATCAAGTGCGTAATATATTTACCAGTGCTTACTGCGGAAATAATAATTAATATCACATTGAATGTGACGGTAAATCTGCTGCATTTATGCTATGTAATTTCTCCTCGAGCTTAACTAATATATGCTTATTACGTCGCGCATTGTAATCCAAATAAAAACCAATTTGAGAAAATGTTGCTAACACAACCGGACCTAAAATATCACCTAGAGGTTCGTCATCATCCTGAATTCTCTGCTCTAATTGATGACAATAGTCTTTGAGAAGTCTAATAAGATTATGACAACTATTGTAATCTGTTTCGAAACGAGTAATCCAAGAGCGTATGAAGGCGATATTGTTCAGATTCAAACTCTCGAACAATAATGTCAAATCATTAACGGGTGAGTTTACTGAACGATTACAGTTTAATTCAATACTATTGCTAAGCTCTTTAAATTCTGCATTCGATTTTGTCAAGGCTGAGTGCATTTCACCCAGCAACTGGGACAGCCCATTTTTTGCAGCAGAAGGGATTCTCGGCACAACACGTAAATTAGGCGAATCAATTTTATTTATCAACAATTTGACATCATCGTATCGCGCCTTTAACACTTGTGTTTGTAACAACATTTCCTGCAAAAAACTCACTTCTTGAGTAAAATCTGCCCCAAACTTTGAATACTCATTAATAACACGAGCTATTTCATTCTCTATCTCAACAAGTGTCTCAAACGTTGCATTCACCTCTGACAATAATGCTGGATCTTGCTTTCCATCCACAGCAGCTAAATACCGACATAAGACTCCATATAAGCCAGGAATTTGCTTGATTTTGCCGATTACCTCTAGTTTCTTGGCCTTTAAAGCATTCATTGTATCTGTAAGAATTGTGCTTTTTGATAACGCTAGTAATTTCTGCTTTAGCATAGGCTCAGTTATTTTTGATAGTTGTCTAACTTCAAGCGGCAGAATGCATTGCAACCGCCCAAGCAATGCCTCTCGATTAATCAAAAGATATTGCAATAATGATTGGGCAGCATACAACTCCTGCATTGATGTGGGATTATGCAAAAATGTTGCTTCAACGCTATTTATCCACGGTAAATACTGTAATGTGAACTGCTCGAGAAGGTCATTGCGTAATATTTTTACCAGCGTCACCCTTGAAGAAATTGCTGTAAATAAATCTTTGCGATCTAGATTTAGCACACTATATTTTTCAGCATATTGCATGAGTTGCATAACTTGATTTTCCAAATCAATAACTGCTTGAACATGTTCAGAGTAAAATTGAGCTTTATCTAAAATATTAGCATCGAAAAAGTTTTTAGACATTTGAATATAATTCAAAGCACTCAACCTTATCGCCCCACATTTAGACTCAATAAAACCACAAAATTTTTCCGATCCACGATGAAACTGATCATATAGAATCATCATGAGAGTAGTAAGCTGCTGTTGAGCTATCGCAACATCTAGACCACATGAAGCACGTTGCAAGCAAAGAATTCTCCGCAAAAGATCACTTATTCTCGTAAAATACTTAAGATGTGAACCGAGAACAGATTCAATTTCTATACCATATTTGTTGGGCCGCATTTCATCTTTCAAGTATTTTAATAAAAAGACGATCACCGTCATTTCTCGAAACGCTTTCAGTTCAATTATTTGATATTCACTGAAGGACAGTAGACTATCTTTAGACACGCTCTCATCGATCGCAGTTTGAAATAATGGCTTTTTAATTTTAGGTGCCTGTTCTCGATTGCTGATATCCATAAAACATAACGCCTGCGATATTGCTTTATAGCCTTCGCACAGTCCTTGCACATCAATAGGCGGATCTATACACACACTCTGTAGCAGCTTGACATAGGACTCTCGACCATCGAGCACTTTGTCAATTTCCGTATGATAACCTTCACGCAGAGCAGCTCTATCCATGCTCTGATTATGCTGCAGATTTAGTTGTAAATGCAGTAGACGATATTCCAATGCTTGACGATGACCAATAACTTGATACGTCAATCCCTGTTCGTAATTTACAAATGAAATAAGACTAGGATCACCTAACAGTAAACTAAAGAACTGAACAGCAGACGCCAATCGAAAAATTTGAGTGCGATCTTCGTCTTCAATCTCTTCCCACTTATTAAGCAGTATTTCTAATTCCACATAATGTTGATCGATTATTTTTTTGATTATAGGAGAATATTGCTTTAAATCATCTGGATTAAGTAACCCAAGCTCAAGGTCTGCAAACTTCTGCTGCAAATCTTGCAACTCTGCACAAAGTAACGAATCATCTTGACGCGTTAAGAGCAATAATTTAATGATAATGACATTTTGCTGACGGCACTCGTCTGCAAGCTGCGCATAGCTAGCTATACATTGAGCGCGATATACCCGCATAAACTCTTGCAGTGTTACCAACATGACCCCCTTATTGCCACGATGATTGCTAATCACGGTAGCCACTTTCACCGCTCGCATCGGAGAAACATCTGTCATGCCACATGCGCGACCATAGATCTTCGGTTCCTTCAATTGCAAGCTGGTGCCATCACTGGAAAGACTGGCAAATAATGCAGCCGTCACAGTGCTAAACTTAGGCAGGAATCTCATAAATGACCATTGATTATCATCATTTAAAGTGGAAAAATCAACTTGGCCACTGAACTCATACTGGGTGAGGTCTAAAAATAGCCATGTGGCAAGGCTAGAGTTTAACAACTCATTGTATTTCGCATGAAGTCGTGCAAGATCATTAGGTTTCTGCATTGTAGGCTGCCTCTATTGTGCATCCTTGCTGTTCTAGTCCATCGCTGTGAAAATCCCATTTCATCAGCATATTTAGCTCTGTATGAAAGAATGCTAACAGATCGTTACCACGAATCATACTCGTGTTTTTAAAAATAATATGATCAGTAGGCCATGACTATTGATTTATCTATTTCAATAGGTTATACTAATCAAACTATGAATATCCGCGATCTTAAATATTTAATTGCCGTAGCTGAGACCGAACATTTTGGCCAAGCGGCTGCCCGTTGCCATGTCAGTCAACCTACTTTAAGCATGCAAATTAAGAAACTTGAAGATGAGTTGGGCGTGCAGTTTTTCGAACGCACCAATAAATCAGTCATGATCACCCCGATTGGCAAAGCGCTGGCCGCACAAGCGCGTCAAATTTTAGGCGAAATAAACACGCTAAAACAAATAGCCAATAACGCCAAAGACCCTTTTTCAGGCGAATTTCGTCTTGGCATTATTCCCACCATGGGCCCCTATTTACTGCCAAAATTACTGCCGATCATTAAAAAGCATTTACCTAAAATCGATATTATCGTTTATGAAAATAAATCGCACATCATTTTAAATGAACTGCGCTCAGGACTTTTAGACGCCATTATTCTTGCCCTTCCCGTCAACGAAGACGGATTAACTGCGCAAGAATTATTTGAAGAACCATTTTTGCTCGCCCTACCGAAACAACATCCACTCGCAAAAAAAACCAGTATCCAGTTAAAAGACATTGAAAACGAAGAGCTGCTTTTATTAGAAGAAGGTCATTGCCTCAGAGATCAAGCCCTCGAAGTGTGTGGGATGGTTGGCGCAAAAGACCGCTCAGGCTTCAAAGCAACCAGTTTAGAAACACTCCGTCACCTAGTAGCATCCGGCGCCGGTATGACCTTACTACCTAAAATGGCCATCCAAAAAAGCAATACGACTATCGCCTTAAAACCCTTCACCAAACCCATCCCCATTCGCAAAGTCGGCATGGTCTGGCGCCAGAACAGTGCCCGATTACCCTGCTGCGAAAAGATGCTGTCGCTGTTTCGTGAAATTCAACCCTACTAGTCAAGAGTTCGGCTAAAACGTTTTAGACCTAATAAAATCGCTACCAAAGTGAACACTAGGATGGCGACGATTTCTGGCCAGATATATGCCAACGTGTTGCCTTTTAGCATAATGCCTCGAACGATTCTGACGTAGTGCGTCAGTGGCAATGCTTCTGCTATCCATTGAATTCCCTTTGGCATACCGGCGATGGGGAACATAAAACCCGACAATAAAATTGAGGGTAAGAAAAAGAAAAAGTTCAATTGCACTGCTTGCAGTTGGTTGGCGGCAAAAGTCGAAATCGTGATACCCACCGTTAAATTTGCCGCGATAAATGGCAAAGTTGCGAATAACAGCAAAATAATATTGCCCTCCATCGGAATGTCAAAAATCAGCCACGCGGCGAACAAAATGATCATCAATTGAATATAACCCACTAAAATATAGGGTATCACTTTGCCCAGCATCACTTCGAGTGGCGTCACCGGCGTGGCCAGTAAATTTTCCATGGTACCGCGTTCCCGTTCTCGAGTAATCGCCAACGCAGTAATTAATACCATCGTCATGGTCAACACCACTCCCATTAATCCAGGGACAATATTATATTGGGTAATCGCTTCCGGATTATATTTTGCATGCATCACCACATTAAACGGTGGATCTGCAGGCAGCAAATAGGACAATCCTTGTTTTAAATCATAATTAATCGCTGTGCGAGATAATGTGGTGACAGCAGTAATCGCATTGACTGATGCGACCGGATCCGTTGCATCAACACTCATCAACAAATTGGGTTTCATGCCCCTAATCAAATCACGAGTAAAATTAGGCGGAAAGTGCACCAAGAAACTTAATTTTCCGGTTGCCAATAAGCGATCACCTTCTTTCTCCGAAATATCCGTATCGATAATTTCAAAATACTCTGTATTTTGTAATGCGCTGGTCATCGAGCGCGTAATGGGACTGAGATCACCATTGACTATAGCGGTTGGCAAATGTTTTGGATTTGTATTAATCGCAAAACCAAATAATGTGAGCTGAATAATTGGAATGCCGATCAACATGGCAAATGTCACCCGATCACGACGCATTTGCGTAAATTCTTTATAGAACATCGCAAGAAATCGTGGCCAGGCAAATATCGTGTTCATCAACTTGCTCTCTGCGCTTGAGTAGTATAAAGAATAAATACATCTTCCAAAGTGGGTGATTCTTTGATCCAAACATACGGAGGCTTATCATATTTTTTGATCTCGCTTTCTAAATGTGACTCGTGCAAACCACTCACATGCA
>Ga0207137_1067_pt2 | contig 24822 bp, 29 predicted proteins | sample Alteio_BWMinHeat_9_FD_153572 | JGI IMG/M metagenome (GOLD analysis project Ga0207137, IMG submission 153572) | Enriched cells from forest soil in Barre Woods Harvard Forest LTER site, Petersham, Massachusetts, United States -... | ecosystem: Environmental > Terrestrial > Soil > Temperate forest >...
TCGAGCCTCGGCATCGCCATCATCGGCTTCCTGGTTTGGGGCCACCACATGTTTGTTACCGGCATGTCGATGTACGCCAGCATGACTACGAACGGAATAACCGACCAGGCGATCTCCAGTCTGAGGGAACCATGAATGGCCGGGGGAATCTCGTTGGGCGAGCGGCGCCGGTATTTGATGGCGAAGATAAAGACCGTCAGAAAGATCACCGTGGTCATGATGACGGTGACCGCCGACATATACCAATACAAATAGTCGACGCTCGCCGCCATGGAGGATGCTGCTTCAGGGAATATAGGCATGGGTTAAGCCAGCCTCCCCGTATCCGTGGGACGGCCCTGCCGTTCGCGGCGGACCATCAGGAATATGAACGCTCCTAAGCCAATGACGGTAGCCGAGCCGAGCACGCGAGTGACGTTCTGTATCGCCGGCCCATACTTGCCGGTCATGGGATCGTAGTGGAAACAGAACAGCAGGAGCTCGTCGGCGGGACTGCCAATCTTGTTGTTGGAAGCTTCCACTAAACCGAGCCGAAAATCCCTCGCTTTGTATTCTATTCCGTAGAAATAGCGGGCAATCTTGCCCTCCGGCGTGAGTATCATAATGCCGCTGGCGTGAGCGAACTGCTTGATATTCGGATCATATTTGTAATGGAATCCGACTCTGTCCGCCAGGCTTTTGATCGCGTCCTCTTTGCCGGTCAGGAAATGCCAGCCCTCTGCCGCTCCTTTACGCTGATATTTTTCGATGTAGTTGGCTTTCTTGGAAGCCGCCAACTGCCAGGTGTCGTGCGGATTGAAGCTTACGGTGACGGCATCGAAATCGCGGCCCAAATTCAGCGAAATCTGCTCCATACTGTGAGTGAGGCCATTCAGCACCAGATCGCACAAGCCAGGGCATTCATAATATACGAGCGAAAGCACGACGGGCTTTCCACGGAAATACTGGCCCAGGCGGACGGCGCGCCCGGCTTCATCGGTGAACGTCAATTCCAGCGGAACCTGCGTGTTCAGGTTTTGTTCGATGCCCACACCGCGAATCATGGCGGGAAGGCCCAATTGCTGTGCTGCCGCGCTTCCGCAAAGTCCAGCGGCGGCAATCAAGGCGATCCAAATTCTATTGCTCATCTTACTTCCCTGCATTTCCACCCGCTTGCGCTTTAGCAGCCTGGGGCTGCGGCGGTTTTCTTCCCGCCAGGATGTCGCTCATGTAGTCATGCGCTGGGAGCCCCTTCTGGGCAAGCATGTCGATGGCTCGATCGATAGGAACCCGCACCGTGCCGGATTTCTGGTCCACCCACGAGTAGCTTGTCAGAACATGGTCTTCATGTGCGCGCAATGTCTGGATTTGCTCCGCAGGGGCGACTTCAATGCGCGGCTCCGGAGGAATCTGCGGCTGCGCCTGCTTAGCGGCCTCGTCCGGCTTATAGGTGTTGTGGAGATATCTGAAAATTCCCACGGTAATTATGGCGGAAAGGAAGGCGCCCAGCAGCAGAAATGCCAGCGACACCACGATCGTCCGTACGTTGACTTCGCTTTGCTCGTGGCCACTTCCGTTCGGGCTATGTTCGATGGTGTGGTCCATATCAGTGTCCGTGTGCGGCCGTACCGCCGTAGGTATTCCGAGGGTCATTCGGGACCAGCAGCGGGCGGGCCTTCAGATTGCGAATGAAGTAGGCTAGCCAGATCCCACCTAAGCCGATGGGAGCCACGATGTCGGTCCAATAGACTTCTAAGCCACGTTGCCTGAAGGCCGGTACTACAATCCAGAATACATCCAATATGCGCATGACAACCATCCACATGGCCACCACGCGCAGCAGATTCGGATTCTTCTTGATGAAGCGCATCAACAGCAGGAAGAAGGGAACGCAAAATTGGAAAATGGCGATAGAGAACGCAATATAGCCCCAGCCGCCGCTGAAGCGCCGCACGTACCAGGGGATCTCATCCGGCAAGTTTTCGGCCCAGATAATTAAGAATTGCGCGAAGGACATGTAGGCCCACAGCATGGTGAATGCCAGCATGAGGTTGCTGAGGTCGTGATAATGCTGCGGTGTGACAAAACTTGCGAGAGGCTCATGCTTGGAGAGCAGCACCAGAAGCGCGATCATAAATGCGAATGTCATGAGCACTTCGCCGACGGTGAACATCCAGGGGTAGATGGTGGAATACCAATCGGGCTCGAGCGACATGATCCAGTCGATAAAAGCGTAGGTGGTGGAGAGCACAAAAATCAGCAGCGCCGGAGCGCTCGCCCCTTTTATCCGCTTGAACAAAGCCGGGTCTCCGGTGCGGTCATGTTCGTTGGCCATTCTTAAGATCCGGAAGCCGAGGAAGAACCAGAGCACAAAATAGAGCACGGTTCTTGCTATGAAAAATGGCACGTTCATGTAGGCGGCTTTGTGGCCGACGGCAAAACTGTGCGCCCGGACATCGGCGTGGGTCCAGGAGTAAAGGCTGCTCATCGCGAAGAAAATCGGAATCGCGAAGAGCGCGACCAGCTTCAAGGTCTGGACTCCGGACTCGACTAATCGCCGGATTGCCACTCCCCAATTGCCACCAACCACGTTGTGCAGAAAAAAGATTCCTAAACAGCCCAGCGTCAAGCCGCTCCAGAAAATAAAACCGAACAAATAGGACTGCCAGAAGTGAGCGGGATCGCGGAAGAGACCAATCAAACTGACAGCCAGAGCAATGACGCCGACCATGAGGAAGTTGCGCTGCGCGCGTTCCATTCCCGGCTGAAGCGTTTCGCTGGGCGTCACTGCTTGCCTCCTCGTTCAGGCGCGGCGGCGGGCGCCGGCTGAACCGCGGGAGCCCCAGGCGCTTCCGGAGCGGGGCCCTGGCCCAGACCGCGCGGCGGCTGCTCCACCGGTAGGTTCTGACGCTGATCGGCGGGTATATCGGTGATCTTCGCGTTTTCACTTAGCTGCAAGGCGCGAATATATGCGGCGATGCGCCAGCGGTCGTCCGGTTCGACGCGCGAGGCATAACTCGCCATCGCCCCAAAACCATTCGTCATAACATCGAAAAAGTGGCCCACCGGCGCTCTCATGAGCTTGTCCTCATAGTAGGACGGCGGCTGCCGGAAACCGCGCTGCACCACCAGGCCGTTGCCATCGCCGAGCCGTCCGTGGCAGGGCGTGCAGTAGATGTTAAATCGGCTCTGTCCTCGCTCGATGTCCGCTTTGGCGATAGGGAAGGGAAATTGGTCAATTTCTTCGCCGGCAATCTTGCCGGTGTACCGAGCTTCGTCGACCCGCAGATAACCGCGGGGACTGGTTCCGTCCACGGGGGTCCGAGCCGAACGATGATCGCCGAAAAAATCGCTTCCCGCGAGCGGCTTGTAGCGAGGCTGATTATGCATATCGTCGCGGCAGCCCAACAAGGGCAGCAACAGGGCTCCGGCGGAGAGGAGGATGCTATTTCTCAACTTCAGCCACCTCTTCCGGATTGAGTTCCATCAAGAAAGCCCGGGTCTGCTCCAGGTCGAATTTTGGATCCGTGGCCTCGATGCACAAAAAAAACCGGTCCACCGATGCGCGCTCGGCGAACGATTGGACGTTAAACACCGGATGATAGGGCATGGGCAGTTTATTCATAGCCAGCATGCCGATCACGGAGCTGAGCGCGGCCAGCAAAACCGTACATTCAAAAGTAATAGGAATGAAAGCAGGCCAGCTATTAAAAGGCCTGCCGCCAATGTTGTGCGGATAAGCAACCATGCAGATCCACCACAGCAGTGAGAACCCTCCGATGCAACCGGCCAAGCCGCCGATCAGAACCACCAGCGACACCCAATTTCGCGTGAAGCCGATCGCTTCCGCCAACCCCTCTACCGGCATTGGAGAATACGCATCCATCTTCCGGTAACCTGCGGCATAAGCGCGGTTCGCGGCTTTGATTAATTGCTCGGGTTCTTCGAACTGCGCCAGTAGCCCGTGTACCCCGTGCCGATCCCAGAAGGTTTCGCTCATAACGGATTAATCCCCCTTGGCCGGCGAAGGTGCAAGGCGGTCATCGTCGGCGATATGGGGCGCTAGATGGTGCAGCACCTCGCGCACTTCAAAGATGGAAATGGAAGGGAGCACGCGGACGAATAGAATCATCAGCACCAGGAAAAATCCGATGGTGCCGGACAAAATCGCCCAATCCCATTGAGTCGGATAATACATGCCCCAGGAGGAGGGCAGGAAGTCGCGGGCCAAGCTGGTGATAACGATGATGAAGCGCTCCAGCCACATGCCGATGTTTACGACGATGGAAATGAAGAACAGCCGCGGAACATTTTGGCGGAAGCTGCGCGACCACAGCGCCTGAGGAATCAGAATATTGCATAAAATCAGGCTCCAGAAGAAATACTTGTATGGGCCGGTCGCCCGGTTGAAATACATGAACATCTCATGCGGATTGCCGCTGTACCACGCCATGAACGCTTCCATCATGTAGCCATATGCGACGATCAATCCGACACCCAACATAACCTTGGCCATACAGTCCAGGTGCCGCATGGTAATCAAGTCTTCCAAGTGAAACCACTTGCGCGCCGGGATCGCTAGCGTCAGCACCATGGCGAATCCGGAGTAGATGGCGCCGGCGACGAAATACGGAGGAAAGATCGTCGTGTGCCAGCCTGGCAACAAGCTGATCGCGAAGTCGAAGCTCACTACCGTGTGGACGGAAACAACTAGGGGCGTCGCCAAGCCGCCCAAGAGCAAATAGGCCATTTGGTAGCGCGACCAGTGCTGTGCCGATCCGCGCCAGCCCAGGGCAAACATGCCGAAAGTAATCTTCTGCCATTTCTGCTTTGCGCGATCGCGCATGGTGGCAAGGTCGGGGACCAAGCCGATATACCAGAAAATGAGTGACACGGTGAGGTAGGTTGTGACCGCGAACACGTCCCACACAAGCGGGCTCCGCGGATTCGGCCAAATCCACATCGAACTGGGGTAAGGGATCAGCCAATATCCGAGCCACGGCCGCCCCATGTGCAGGATCGGGAACATCCCGGCCTGCGCAACCGCGAACAGGGTCATGGCTTCCGAAAAACGATTGATCGAGGTTCGCCAGTCCTGCTTCAAGAGGAGGAGAATCGCCGAAATCAGCGTTCCGGCGTGGCCGATACCGATCCACCACACGAAATTGACGATTGCGTAGCCCCAGGCAACCGGAATTACGATGCCCCATACACCAACGCCTTTGTAGAACAGCCAGGTTGCGCCGACCAGAAGGCCCTGCATCGCCATGAAAGCGATCAAAAGACTAATAAACCACTGCGGTGGCGTCTTCTGAATGGGCTGCAGCACGACGCCGGCAATCTTGTCGCTGACCGTGCCGTAGTCAAACCCCGGAGCGATGATTCTATCCGGGCCGGGGTCGATCGCTTGTTGCTCTAGTTCGTCGATCTTCAAGCTCTAGCCTTTCTCGATCTCCGGGTTGGGATTTCGCAGGCGGCCCAAGTAGGTGGTCCTTGGCCGCGTGCTCAAATCTTCCAGCAAGCTGTAATTCCGCGCCTGGGCCTTCAACTGGGCCACTTTGCTCTTCGGATCGTTGATATCGCCGAAGGCGATCGCCTGGGTAGGACAGGCTTGGACGCAGGCCGGTGTAATTTCGCCTTCGGCAATGCGCCGGTTCTCCTTCTCGGATTGTATTTTCGCTGCGTTGATGCGTTGGATGCAGTAGGTGCACTTTTCCATCACGCCTCGGCTGCGCACCGTCACGTTCGGATTGCGCATTCCGTAGAGGCTCTTGGTATCCCAGTCCGAGTAAAGAAAGAAATTGAACCGCCGCACTTTGTAGGGGCAGTTGTTGGAGCAGTAGCGGGTGCCGACACAGCGGTTGTAAACCATCTGATTGATGCCGTCGCCGCTGTGAACGGTCGCCGCCACGGGACATACGAGCTCGCACGGGGCATTCTCGCACTGCATGCACGGAACCGGCTGGTAGTACAGCTCAGGATTATCCCAGTTGCCTTTGAAATAGCGGTCCACGCGAATCCAATGCATGTGCCGTCCGCGCGCGACTTCCACTTTGCCGACCACAGCGATGTTGTTCTCGGACTGGCAGGCCGTCACGCAAGCGCTGCAACCCACGCATGCGTTCAGGTCGATGGTCATGCCCCACTTATAGCCCTGATACCGATAATCCGGGTACAAGGTCAGGGTCGGAGGAAGGGGCTTATCCTCTTCGGTAATTTCCACGAATTGCGGACTCTTCTTGTACTCCTCGAGCGTCGCCACACGAATTGGAGCACTGCCCTCCATGGTCTGCGTGTGCTGCGTAGTCGCGAAAGGATGATGGCCGCTGACTTTTTGAATCTCGACGCCGTACCCGCCGGCCGGCTCGGTCGAGGTTCGCAAAAGGTACGCATTGAATCCGACGTCGTTGCCCACCTGGCCGGCGCGCGTCCGGCCGTAGCCTAAATGAACCGTTACACTGTCGTTGGCGTGCCCGGGCATGATCCACACGGGAGCGGTAACGGCGCGTCCCTGGTACCTCAATGTGACCATCCCCTCGCTATCGAGGTTATGCTGCTGCGCCGTGGCCGGGCTGATCCACACCGCATTATCCCAGGTCATTTTGTTCGCCGGCTTGGGCAGCTCTTGCAGCCAGCCATTGTTGGCGAACGAGCCGTCCCAAATCGTCGGGTCGGGACGAAAGACGATCTCGGTCCCTTGCGCCTGCCTCGGCTGAGGCGCCGCCGGTGCTTTGGCCGTCACGTTGATCGCGGGCAGCGCGGTATTGGGAACCACGCCGTCGTTGAGCGCCTTGGCCCAAGCGATTTCAAAGGAAGGCGTAGTCAGCTTGTCTTTCCAGTACAGTCGAACGGTGTCGTAAGCAAGAACCCCGGGATTGCCAGCCAGTGTTGCGAGCACTTCGAGCGCGGACTTGCCGCCATACAAGGGAGATATTAGCGGTTGCACGAAACTAACAGTTCCATCAAACGCCCGGACATCGCCCCACGATTCCAGATAGTGCGCTTCCGGAACATGCCAAATGCATTGCGCAGCCGTTTCGTCGAGGTAGAGTCCCAGGTAGCCGCGCCACGCAACTTTTTTCAAGGCCGCAGCGAAATCCAGATCGACCGGAGCGCTGTAAACCGGATTGCTGCCCAAGATGAACAACGAATCCACCTTGCCGGCGTTCATGTCGGCGACCAGTTCCTTTAGCGAATCGGGCTGATCCGTAGGAGTGCCTTCGATGGGATCGGTGTACGTGACGGTTTTGCCCGCATTGCCGAGCGCTTGATTCATCGCGTGCGCCAGTGCGTGTACATCCGGCGGCTGAGGATCCCCGGCGATCACAACGCAAGCGCCTTTGTGCGCCTGAAGATCGCGAGCTATGGCGGCGACCTCTTTAAATCTCCCCTGACCCTGCGCGCCGCCGATCCCCAAGGCAGCGCCGAGTTCCCAGGCCCACGCCTCTACATCGCTTCCGCGAACGGCGAAGCGGTGATCCGCCATGCCGCCGGTGGGAGAGGGCGCGGGTTCCACTACGTAAAGCCGGTTTAAAGTCGTTTCGGCCGGTGGCTTACCTTGCGCCTGCACCTGCGGTGGCAAAACGACCGGACCTCGATTCTGATCTGCGTACGAGGCGGATTGGAGTGGCCGCGGAGGGATTGGACCTGCCTGATAACCCTCCTGCCAGTCTTCCTTGGGCTGCGGCGTGTGCGTGACATTGGTCATCACGCGGCGGCGATCCGCGAATTGGCGCGCGTAGCGCAGATTGCCGGGACCGCAGGAAAGAAAATCGGCATCGAGCGATACGATTACGTCCGCTTGATCCAAATGATAAATCGTGTTGACCGCACGGCCGAAAGCAAGCATCGCGCCACGATACGCGTTATGCCGTCCGCAGGGCTCGTATTGATGCCACTTCGCTCCGGGCAGCTCTTTGAGGATCCCTTTGATCTGATCTGTTACCGTCGGAGAGGTCACCGTTTCGGTTAGGATCCGTAGCCCGTCGCCATTCTTTAAGATGGCCCTCTCACGGACAGCGGCAACAGCGGCCTGGAAGTTCACCCAGCTACTGATCCGGCCGTTGTTGGTCACCTCCTGCGCCCGGTCGGGATCGTACATCGTCAAGATGGAGGCTTGTTGGAAATAATCGGAAGCGCCTTGGCTCCCTGGATGATCGGGATTGCCATCGATCTTAGTCGGCCGCCCCAGGTGGCTGGTCACGAGAAGTCCTGAGCCGACGCCGCCCATCTGCATCGCGGTGGCGTAATACAACGGCACGCCCGGAATGTAATCTTCAGGCTGCCGCACGTACGGCACGATGGTTTCTTTGGGCTGTTTTGTACAGGCTGTCACGCCTGCAAAAGCCAGCGATGCCGCCATCATCTTCAGGAAATTGCGGCGGCTGGCTGGATCAAGCCAGTTCGGCGTCCGGTCGGCAAACTCATCCTCGACGAAGGCTTGAAACTCCTTCGTCTCCGCGAGCTCTTCCAGGCTTTTCCAATACAGGGGTCCCTGGGCTGATTCCAGCCGAGCCCGAATCTTGTTTAGATCAAGAGCGGGTTTTTCGTTCATCGGTGGCACGTGTAGCAGTCGGTCAAACTTTGAATTTGATACTCCTCGACGAGTTTTCGGCCCAGTTCTTCCTGATTGGCCGGGGGCTCATAGGTCATGTTGAAGACCTGGTCCCGGGGGCGAACGTATTTCTCGGGATTGCGGTGACAGTTGATGCACCAGTTCATGTACAGGGTGTTTTCTTTCATCATCAAAGGCATTTGGTCCACGCGGCCATGGCAGGTCGCGCACCCGACGCCCTTGTAAATATGCATGCTGTGATTGAAGTACACAAAATCGGGCAGGTCGTGGATGCGAGTCCACTGGAGCGATTCGCCGGTCCGGAAACTAGCCCGCACGGGCTCCAGAATCTCGGCGTTCGACCAGATCTGCGAATGACAGCTCATGCAGATCTCAGTGGCTGGGATTCCGGCGAACGAAGAAGTCTCCACGGACGTGTGGCAGTAGCGGCAGTCAATGCCGTCGTCGGTCACATGGTGCTTATGGCTGAACGGAACGGGCTGATCTTTCACGACGTGAACGTCGGTGATGTAGCCGCCACGGTCCATCGCGTACGCGAAAGCGATGAGCCCTCCCGCGCCAAGTACGAGAACAGCGAGGCTTACTTTTGAGAGCGTGTTAGTACTACGGTGGAAGATCTGGGCCATCCAGATTAGTCCTGTATGACCCACTATGGTAAATCAAATTGCTGTGCGATTGCAAAAAATATTATCTGGCAATTGCAGTGTAAGAGATCCTACGGTAGGCGAGCGGTTGGCAGCCGTGAGAGTACTAGTACGAACCTTAGGCTGCGAAGCGTTTACCAACGGCTCGACGTGCGCGCAACAATCGGATTCGCACCGCAGTTTCAGTCCAGCCGTGCGCCCGCGCAATTTCCTGGACCTTGTAGCCTTCCAAGTAATGCCGCTGCAGAACCATCCGATCGTTCTTTTTGCAGGTTTTTAAAATACGCCGGACGTCGATGGCCGCGAGGTTGATTTTCGGCGGGCTAGACAATTCGGGAAGGGTCTGCAAGAAGGGCTCGCGCCGCATACAACTGCGATGAATATTAAGCGCGATGCTGTTCATCCACGTGAGCACCATATTGGAGTCGCGCAGTTGACCTAACCGTTCCCACCCCTTCACCCAGGCAGCCTGAGCCGTCTCCTGTGCCCCGTCGTACGAAAGACCCCGCGAAACGAGGAAACGGACTGTCAAGTTGTACCCCTTTTTGTACGCGCTGCCGTATTCTTCCCGTGTCATCTTGGCTCCTTGAGAGTATTTGCGCCGTGTTCGGCTTCCGGGCTTTAGAAAGGCAGTTTGGGTTCCAAGGATTTCAGGCTGTCGTGGTTCAGGTTTAACGGTTGAGAAACTTTCACTTACGTAACGCTGTCGCGCGGCGGAGCCTAAACCATGATCGAGCAAGAATTTCTGGCTGGTGCAAAAATTGCCTAGAGATCGATAAAGCGCCTAGTGATTGTACTAGCTGCCCTTACGATCTGCGGTCGAGATATAGGACCATGTAATCTTCATCCACGTATGTGTCGCCGATTTTTAGAGCCTGGCGCTCTTGCGCGAAAACCTCGAACCCTAAAGAGGCATACAGCCGTCTAGCTGCCGTTTGATGTTGTCCGACGGTGAGGATGATTTGCTCCAGTCCTGGCTCGGACCTAGCCCGGTCAACCAGTTCGGAAAGCAGCCGCTGTCCGATGCCGAGCGCACGGTGTCCCTCGCAGACGTACACACCCCAGATTCGTCCCTTATGCCGCCGTTTGAGACCGGTATTCCGCGAGAAGCCGATTGTTCCTACAAGCTGCCCCTCGGAAAAGGCTCCCAGTACGAAGCTCCCATTCCGGCTACCAGCCAGGTGCGTGGAGATGGCTTCGAGCGAGGTGGCGCGATGCTCTTCGGCCGATTCCCCAAATGCGCGAGGCTCCCGTTCCAAGGCTTCCAGGCGCAGACACCAGAAGGCCTCGGCATCCGATGAGGTGAGGGGCCGGATCTCAATAGGCATCTCGCGAACAGTGTAGCCTAGAGGATATAGTCACTTGCTGAGTAAACCCGATAGCCCTCGAATTAGTTTCGCGTCCCGTAAACGGTGCAAGGTTCCGGCGATGCTGCTGGCGATTGCCGTAGGCGCCACCGGCCAGGCAACCCAAAGCGTTCAGCCGCCGGAAGCATCACCCGATTCTATCGAACAAAAGAAAGTGCTCGCGGACGCGGCCGAATATGTTATTCACCACGAGATTAATCTGCCCAACTTTATTTGCACGCAGGTCACACGCCGATTCGAAGACGCTACCGGCAAGGGCGTCTGGCGTCCGATTGACATCATTGTCGAGCGCTTAACTTACTTCGACCACAAGGAAGACTACCAGGTGGTGGAACTCAATGGCCGCTCTGCCAATGTCCCGCATAACCGATTGGGCGGGGCGTCTTCCTCGGGCGAATTTGGTTCTGTCATGAAGGGGATTTTCGCGCCGGATACCGAAACACAGTTCACTTGGCAGAGTTGGTTCACGCTGCGTGGCAGGAGAATGCATGTGTATGCCTATTCCGTCCGCGCCAATCGATCCAACTATCACATCGTGCTGCCGAACCGGTCCATCGACCTCGCCGCAGCCTATCACGGCCTGATCTTTATCGACAGCCGCAAGCATTTCGTACACCGCATTACGCTGCACGCCGACGGGATTCCGCCGTCCTTTCCGATTCAGGACGTGAGCCTCGCGCTGGATTACGAATACACCAGGATCGGGGATGGCGATTATCTGTTGCCGCTAAGCTTCGAACTCCGCTCGCGCGAAGGAAATGTGATGACCAAGAATGACGTGGATTACGAGGACTACCGCAAGTTTGGCGCGGATGCCACCATCAAGTTCGGTTCGGCGAATCCCTCCGTCGAAGAAAACCCCAGCAACGCTCCGGTCAAATAAAAGCCGTGGTCTTGATGCCCGAAACATCGAAAGGTTTCCGGCAGCGCATATTCTTGCACGCAACCTTGTCGTCCAGCAGGACCATGTAGCTTTGGGCCTTCTTGAATTTCGCGCGGTCGCGCTCGTCGGCCTGGCCCGGCAAGCGATCCACTTTGGTTCGTACCAGCCAGCGTAACTCGTAAGTTTCCGCGCTGCGGCAGAACGGACAATTCAGCATAGCCGGCTTCTTAGTCTGAGATTCTTTGTAGAACGCGCGCTCATCCATTAGCTTATGCTACCGCGCGGCTATGCCACCGCCAAAGCGGACTGCGCTTTTACGAAGCTAGCATCCAGCAGGCGCGCGAACTCGTCTACGTCCGCTTTGCCGATGTTTAACGGCGGCGAGATACGCAGGACATTACCGTATAATCCGCCTTTGCCCAGCAGAATGCGATTCTCCCGCGCGGCTTCCATCACCGCTAAAGCCTGCGCGGCGGCGGGCTTTTTGTCTCTTCGATCTTCCACCAGCTCGATGGCTTGCAAGAGTCCCATACCGCGGACGTCGCCAATGAGGGGGTGCTTGGATTGCAGGTCCGTCAGCTTGTCGCGCAGGTATGCGCCCACTTCGGCGGCATTTATGGAGAGCTTGCGTTCCTCGATAAAATCGATCACAGCTTTCGCCGCGGTGGCTGCAATGGGGTTGCCCCCGAAGGTCGAGATGGTCGGGCCTTTGACTGAATCGGCGATCTCCGGCCTTGCGATGGTCAATCCAATGGGAGTTCCGTTGCCGAGACCCTTGGCGCTGGTCATGATGTCCGGTTGGACGCCCCATTGCTCGATGCCGAACCATTTCCCGCCGGTGCGCCCCCCAACCGGTCTGGACCTCGTCGCTGATGAACACGCCGCCGTATTTCTTGACGATGTCGGCCACTATCGGAAAATATTCTTTCGGAGGCGTGATGAAGCCGCCCACCCCTTGGATCGGCTCGGCAATGAATCCGGCGATGCGGCCGGACGTCGTGGTGCGGATCACCTCTTCCACATCCTGTGCGCAGCGGACGCCGCAAGAAGGATACGAAAGCCCATAGGGGCACCGGTAGCAGTAGGCGTTCACCGCATGCACGATGCCCGCTTGCGTGACCGGGCCAAGCCGCCAGCTAGCTTGCGCCGTCAGACTCATGGCCAGCGAGGATCGGCCATGGTAGGCGTGCCGCAACGCGACAATTTCCGTGGACCCCGTGTAGCAGCGCGCGGCGAGAATGGCGGTCTCGTTGGCTTCGGTGCCGCTGGTGGTGAAAAACGATTTGGTCAGTTTCTGCACCGGTGTGATTTGGGCGAGCTTTTTTGCCAGCGCCGCCTGCGGTTCATTGGCGAACACGGTGGAGACGTGCTGCAGGCGGTCGATCTGCGCGTGCAGCTTGCGATTCACTTCTTCATTGCAATGCCCGACGCTGATGGTTACGATGCCGCCGAAAAAGTCCAGGTATTGATTCCCGTCGGCATCCCAGACGTATTGATCCTTGGCGTGTGAGATGACTAGCGGTTCTTTGTAGTAATGGAATACGGAGGGGAAAAGATGGTCGCGATTGGCGAGAATGATCTCTTCTTTGGTCATGCTTGATTCTAATACTCTCGCGATAAATGTGGGCCCCTGGTCGGGAAAGCCTGTTGCCGGACATAAGAATCAGAAGGAGGTCCCAATGAGTCTGACCCGCACAGAAGCGGTTACCGCCGTGCTCGACGATATTTCTGCGTTTGAGATCAACTTGAACCATTACTATGAGGATTCGGAGCCACAGACGACTCCTGGCTCACGGGCAAGATCAATAGCTTGCTTGCCTTCTGCCAAACGCTCGGCTGGTTTGACCTCATCGCTCATCTGCGGCCTATGACCCCACTCGAAGGCAATGCTGTCGAGTCCCTATCCACCCTTCAGGATTTCGTCATCCCGGAAGCGCGAAGGATGCTTGCCGCGACAGACATTGAAAAACCCGTGGAGGCAACCCAGTGGTTTTGGGATTTTGTACACTCCAGAATCTGTGCACTTGCACGACCGAGATTTGAAGCTGGTTTCTTTGCAGACGCCGTGGAGGTTTCGTTTAAGGAACTCAATGATGCGGTTAAACGGATCGTCAGGGATACCGATGGCCGGGATCTCGACGGCGCATCCCTGATGACTACTGCCTTCTCTCCCCAGAATCCACTCATCCGATTGACGACGCTCACAACCGAAACGGATAAGACTATCCAGCAAGGCTATATGCAGATTATGGCTGGATCGATGACGGGCATCCGGAATCCAAAGGCCCACGGGAATCTTGCGCCCGACCACACGGAGGCGCTGCACGACATATGCTTGGCAAGTCTCCTGATGCGCAAGCTCGATGCACGCATTGAATGCGAGAGTCCCGCAGCCTCCGCTTGGAACTGACGCCATAACCCTTAAGCGACTCGATCGATCGGCAGGTTTTTAGGGTCAACGAGAGTTCGAAGCGTTTCCAATCGGTAGAATCGCGTCGACGCGAACTCGCTTCGTTTGCCAATGGCGGTGGCCTCAGCAGCGCGTGATTTCTTTGCCGATTGGGCGAGGTTACCTTCTACAATGAAGGGGATGAAGCGAAAGATCTCCAGGGACGTTTCGTATTTGGTCTTTTACGAACAAGCTGCTGAAGGCGGCTACGTGGCGTTCGTTCCGGCTTTGCCCGGCTGTCATACGCAGGGAGAAACGCTGGCAGAAACCGAACGCAATGTCGAAGAAGCAATCGCGTTGTACCTGGAAAGTCTAGTGGCCCACAGGGAAGTCATTCCCGAGGGGCAATCGTTTCAGGGAGCTGTGCCCGCCTGATTAAGTGGCAGAGCTCCCGTCTCTGAGTGCGCGGAAGGTGGTCCGGGCGCTCAAACGTGCGGGGTTTATCGAGGACCGGCAAAAAAGGAAGCCACCTCATCTTTATTCATCCTGAGTTGGCATTTGAACCCGCTGTCGGCTTGCGCTTGGCGTGAGCTAAACTTGGATTATTCATGTCATTGACCGAAAAGTACGTCCGCGAGGGGCATCCGACGATCGACGAACTGATCGCGGAGCAACGTGTCGAATTTCCACGCGACCCGCAGGACCTCCTGGGCGACTTCTCTGGCCAGAAGAGGAATCCATCGACGAATTCCTAGCTGCGCTCCGCGAATGGCGGGGCCATACTAAGACTGACCCAGCCGCATGAATCCGGTAGTCCTGGATACGGACGTCGTTTCGTTTCTCTTCAAGAATGACAGCCGATCACAAGCTTACTTGCCGCACCTCAGCGATCGACAATGGCTGATTTCCTTCATGACAGAAGCGGAATTGGAGCAATGGGCGCTCCTGTCGAACTGGCACGCGAAGCGGATTGATGGCTGCGCGCTTTTCTCCCGCGATTCGTGATCGTTCCGTCTTCTCGCGATTTGGTTCTCAAATGGGCGGAGGTCATGGTCGCGGCGCGCAGAGCGGGACGGCGCCTGGAAACCGCCGATGGCTGGATCGCAGCCACGGCCACTTTGTACGGCGCTCCTCTGATTTCCCATAATGCGGGTGATTACGTAGCAGTTCCTGGACTGAAGGTGATTACCGAAGCGTCTCAATAATAGAGTTCGAGACGTAGCCATGTTGGTGGCTCAGCGTGGACACGATGACTGACATCTTCGTACGCAACTCAATCTACGCAGCGCGGCGTGGTTCGAGCATCAGGCATTCAGGGCCACATAAGTTCGAAAACGTGTCCTACCTGGGGAGCCAGCCAGAATCGCCGTTTCAAATATCCGGTTGCGGGCGGACCCCAACTGTACTCGCGACCTCAACCAACGAACGGATCGACGATGCGCACGCCAGCGTTCACGAAATCTTCACGGTTTCGCGAGGCGACCGTCAGACCGTGGACGGCCGCCGTCGCCGCGATAAGGCTGTCCTTGATCGGCATGGCTCTCCCCCTTGTGCGAAGACGCGCCAGCAGTTCCGCCCATTTCAGGCCAGTGTCCGCGTCCCAGGGAAGACAATGGAGACGCCCGACCCCCGCGTCGAACCAGCGTTCCAGGGAGGTCCGCTTCCTTCCCTTGGGAAGGATGAGAATCCCGAATCGCAGTTCGCCGAGAATGACGGGATCGACGGTGAGGTCTGGCTCATGTGCGCGAAGCCACGCCACGACACGCGGCTCGGGCGTGGGTTTCGTCGGCTCGCTCAAAACGTTGGCGTCGACCAAGTACTTCACAGCGCGTCTGTCGACTCAGAGTCTATAGGCACGAAGAAGTCCTTCTGCGGACAGGCGAGCAGCCAGTCGATGGCGCCCTCGTTCTGCGGAGGCGCACGCCGGACAAGGCGATAGTCCCCACGATCGAGACGCTCGACATCGAACTCCTGCCCCGGTTCAACACGGTCCATTTGCCGGAACTCTGCCGGCAGAACGATCTGGCCCTTGGAGGAGATGGTGGTCTTCATGAAGGTAAGATATCGTCTTACCCGCAGCAGTGTCAAGCGCCACACCCAGCGAACCCCGCAGGCGCGAGTGACTGGAAACCCGGCGGATCAACGTCGTCGGGCAGTCGTCCTGCCACGAGTCGGGAAACTCACGGTTCGAAATGCATCCAACTTGGGTGGCCAGTCTGGATGAGTGCGCCAATTTGGTCCCAATGCCTTTGGTCCAAAGCAATTGGAGCGGTTCGAACGAACCGCGTTCTAGGCTACGGAAGTTCGAAACGCGTCCTGGGGAGCCAATGTTCCAGAAGCGCTACGCCGATCGTGAGATCGTCAGGATGGTCAAAAATCGCCTCGCCTCCCGACAGCCATTGAGGGTCCTTTCAAAGGAAGAGATCGGCAGGCACGTGGAAGAGTTGGGCAAGCTTTTTCGCCTGGGCCTTGCTGATCGCCCGCTTTCCACTCACAACCTCAGAAGCTACGCCGCGCGAACCAAACACGTCGAGCAAGTCGCGCTGGCGCAGGCCGTGCTCTTCCATCAGGCCGCGCAACCGGCTGTCGGGCGTTGATCCTTCGAGGGTGTAGTTGGCGTCTTCGAAGGCTTCGATTAACACGGTCAGGAGTTCGGAATACTCCCGCTCTTCCGGCGTGAGTTCGTCATAGCGTTTGTCGAGCTGCTCCAACTCGGCGATCAGGCGCTCATTCTCTTCCTCGGTACGAATGACCGCCGGCAGCTTGCGGGCCAGCAGACGGCCGTAGCGCTTTGGATCTACTTCGAGCACGGAATTCTTCATCGCTTCTTCCAGTCCTTCCTGCTGTATTCTTCGTGCGTCATCACGTGGCGAATGTAAACCTTGCCGGTTCCATAATTGATGTACGTGGCCAAGCGATACTTGTTTCCGCTAATGTTGAAGATCGTGAAATCGCCAACCGCATCCGCGTGTGGAAACGTCTTCCGAATATCCATAAGACTGGTCCACCGCAATCGCTTCGTTGTCCGATACCAGTCATCAAGCGGCATCTCTGCCTCCCGGTGAGTGTCGGCGAACTCGCGAAGAGCCTGCGACTGATGACATGCAAGTATCTATACTCTCGAAATGAGAGTGACGTGTCTACCATTCGGGTCGTAGATGCGAATTCGCTTCGTTTGCCAGCTGCGGTTCATTCACGGGGACGGTTTCTTTGCTGATAGGACGCGGCACCCTCTACAATGAAGGGGATGAAGCGGAAATCTCCAGGGACTTTTCGTATTCGGTCATTTAACGAACAAGCTGCTGAAGGCGGCTACGCGGCGTTCGTTCCGGCTTTGCCCGGTTGTCACACGCAAGGGGAAACGCTGGAAGAAACCGAGCCCCACGTCAAGGAAGCAATCGCGTTGTACCTGGAAAGTCTGGTGGCCCACGGGGAAGTCATTCCCGAGGAGGGGCAATCGTTTCAGGGAAGGGTCACGGTTCCCATCTCTGTGCCCGCCTGATAAATGGCAAAGCTCCCGTCGCTGAATGCGCTTGCCGCTTTTCCCACTATGATCGAATGATGAAGATCGCGCTGGACGCGACTCCTTTGATCGTTGCGTCGGGTGGCGTCCGACGGTACACCGAGGAGCTGAGCCGCGCGCTCGCCGAAAATTTCCCCGAAGACGAGTTCTGGCTTCTGTCGGACCAGCCTTTCAGCGCCCCTGCGCCAGCGCCGCCGAACCTGAGCACCGGCCGGGGACCGCGTAATGCAGTGGAGCGCCGCTGGTGGTTGTATGGTCTCAACGCCGAGCTTTCCCGGTTGGGAATCGACGTTTTCCACGGTACGGATTTCGCGGTTCCTTATCTGCCAGCCCGCCCGGCCGTCATGACGATTCATGATTTGTCGCCTTGGATGGACCCTGCTTGGCACAGCGAATGGCGACGCGTACGCCGGCGAACTCCTAGGCTACTTCGTTGGAGACTCGCTACCATGGTGATTACGCCTTCGGAAGCCATAAAGCGACAGGCGATCGATCGTTTTCATTTGAACCCGAGCTGCGTCGTCGCCGTTCCCCTTGCTGCAGCCCGGATCTTCCGTCCAACCGCGGTGCTGCCTAAAGGACGTCCGTATCTTCTTTATGTCGGGACGCTCGAGCCGAGAAAGAACCTAGGCTTTCTGCTGGATGTTTGGAGAGAAGTGCGCCGCAATCATGCCGTCGATTTGGTATTCGTTGGCCGCCGCCGTTCCGATTTCGACGGCCTGCTTCCCGAGCCAGGACTGCACGTGAAGGGATTGGTTCTAGACGAAGAATTGCCGAAGCTTTATTCGGGAGCGCTCGCCTGCTTGTACCCGTCCTGCTATGAAGGTTTTGGTTTGCCGGTGCTCGAAGCCATGCAGTGCGGCGCGGTAGTGGTTGCTTCGCGGGATCCCGCCATTGCCGAGGTTGCTGAAGACGCGGCGATTCTGTTGAACGTGAGCGAGCGGCGAGCTTGGGTGGAAACGCTGGATTCGCTAATTGTGCAACCCGGTCAATTCCGCACATTTCGTGACAAGGCAATCGCCAGGGCTGCGCAATTCTCCTGGAGCAAGACAGCCAAGTTGACGCGAGAGGTTTATGCAAAAGCGGCCAAGCTCTTCCGCAAAGGCTAGAGTACTTTTTCTTGCGCCGGAAGCACCCTATCCCGTCCGTGGAGGCGGCCCGTTGCGTTCGGCATCGTTGCTGGAGTACTTGGCGTGCCGCTTCTCCGTACACGCCATCGTGTTCCGCCAACCCGGGGATCCCAATCCAGCTCAGGCGATTCCGGCAGGCCGGATCGAAAAGTTGGATGTTGTGGAGCTGCCTTATCATTCCAAACATCCCCTCGCACGCGCGTTTCGCAATTCGCGGCGGCTGATCCGCAACATTCCGCCGCTCATGGATCGCTTCGCCGGATTCGAGGAGCGTATTGCGGCCCTGGCCGGCGGTTATGAATTCAGGTTCGCGGTGATCGAGCACTTCTGGTGCGCATCTTACGTTGACCAACTACGTCCATCTTGCCAGCGTGTGATTCTGGATCTGCACAACATCGAATCTGCTTGGTACGAAAGCCTAGCCGGGTCGGAAGGTGCGGCACGGGCATGGGTGTTGAGGCGCTTCGCTGCGGAATCAGCGGTTCTGGAACGCCGCTGGCTACCGAAATTCGATTCGTTACTCGTAACTTCCAACCAGGATGCTCGGCTCATGCGCGGCATGGTTCAAAGCGCCGTCCCGACGATTTATCCCAACGCCCTTCCCGAAATAGCGCCGCCCACACGCCAAGAGGGGTATGAGATCGCGTTCAGCGGCAACCTCGAGTATCAACCGAACATATCTGCTATCCGATTTTTTCGAGAGAAAATCTGGCCTGTGTTACGGTGCCGGCCGGACTTGACCTGGAAGATTATCGGCAAGAATCCGGAAGCCATTCGGGGCATCATTGGCGGCGATCCACGCATCGTGGTGACCGGGTTCGTCGAAAACGCGGTCCGAACGCTGGCTTCCGCTCGGGTTGCAGTGGTCCCCCTGCTGGCCGGCAGCGGAACTCGCGTCAAAATTCTCGAGGCGTGGGCGGCTGGAACGCCGGTGGTCTCCACCACAATTGGGGCGCAAGGCCTCGAGAGCCGCGATCAAGAGCATCTCCTGATCGCCGACTCGCCAGATCGATTCGCCGCCGCTGTCTCGAGACTGCTCGATTCCGCCGAGGACCGCGTGCGTATCGGTGCCGCCGGGCGCAAACTCTACGAAGAGCGCTATACTTGGCCAAAAGCCTGGAAGGCCCTGGATACGGTCTTTGAAAACGCTGTTGAAACTGACGTAGTCTAATCGGCGAAACAGAGGCAGTCCCTCTGGGTTTATAAACGCGGGTGATTGAGCCTGGGAATCTACGCTGTAAAAGTGTTGTGAAGATTCCGTCGAGGGACGGGAAACCCTCTATACTGGAGGAGGTCATGCGCTTTTCAGTTGACGCTCATGCGGTTGGCCAACACTTAACGGGAAACGAAACATACATCCGAAACCTCTTGAATTCGTTCGCGATGTTGGATCGCGAAGCCGACTTTATCGCGTATGTTTCGCGCTCGGATGCATTTGACCAACTCCCGCAGCGTTTCCATAAAAAACGCGTGGCCGTGAATCCGTTCCTTCGGCTGGGTTTAGACTTACCGCAGAGACTCTGGCAAGACCGGCCGAGCCTTCTTCATGTGCAATACACCGGGCCTTTATATTGCCCGGTTCCCTTGGTCGTCAGTGTTCACGATGTCAGCTTTCTGGAATACCCTGAGTACTTTACCAGGTTCCGCTCGCTTCAATTGCGCTGTACCGTGCAACGCACCGTGCGGGCCGCAGCTTGCGTTCTGACGCCCAGCGAATTCTCCAAGCGCAGCATTTTGAATGCCTATCGGCTCGACGAAGCCAGAGTGGTGGCGCTGCCTAACGGTGTAAGTTCCGCGTTTCGTCCCATTGCTCGACAGGCAGCCCAGCGCCACGTGCGCTCCTCCTTTGGCTTGCCGGCGCCATTTATTCTTACGGTTTCCGACCTGCAGCCACGCAAAAACCACTTAGGTTTAATCCGTGCGTTCGAGCGGTTGGTGCGGGACCACCCGGAACTGCCCCATCATCTCGTGCTCGTGGGCAAGGAAACCTGGTACGCATCTGTGATCCGGTCGGCGGCTAAGAAATCGGAGGCCAGCGATCGCATCCATTTCACCGGTTTTGTCTCCGACGAAGAGCTGCTTCAGCTCTATGGGGCATCCGATCTTTTCGTGTATCCGTCTTTCTACGAAGGATTCGGTCTGCCGATTGTGGAGGCCATGGCGTGCGGGCGCGCCGTAGCATGCTCGAATACGTCCGCGATGCCTGAAGTGGCCGATTCGGCTGCGCTCCTTTTCGATCCGTACTCCGAAGGGGAGCTCGTTCGCGCGATGCGCGACTTGCTGCTGAACTCCGAGCTGCGCTCCCGCATGGAGCGGCTAGGCATGCAGCGCGCGGCCATGTTCAGTTGGGAGAAGACGGCCAGCCAGACGCTAGAGCTCTATTATCGAATCGCCGGTCAAGCGAAGGACGCCAAGCCGGACCCAAAGTCGATCTCTGCAGCGGTCTCATGAAGTATTCATTCGGAGTATTACGTTTGCTGATGGCGAGTTTGACAACCGTCGCTGTCGCAGCACCGCCAGTTGGGCCGCCTTCGTTCGACAACGAACAATTGCATTACAACATCAACTGGCCAAGCGGGCTGAGCTTGGGTGAAGGGGCGCTGACCGCATCGAGTTCCAAACCGGCGCCGGACGCGCCGCAGCGGTTGCATCTTCAGTTCGATATCGACGCCGGAGTTCCCGGCTTTTCCGTTACAGACCGTTATCGCGCGGAAGCGGCGGGCGAATTTTGCTCATCCGAGTTTGCCCGGACCACTACACACGGCCGAAACAAGACGGACGAAAAAATAACCTTCGATTCCCACAATGGGAACGTAACTCGCCAGACAGCCGGAGGAGGCAGATCGGAGCTGCAAGGGACTCCCTGCAGCCGCGATGCCCTGACATTCTTGTACTACGTTCGCCGTGAATTGAGCGAGGGACGGATGCCGACGCCGCAGACGATGTTCTTGGGCGCGCCCTATGACGTGCGGTTGGAGTTTCACGGGACCGAAAGCATTCGTATCGGAGACAAGCCGGTGGAGGCCGATCGCTTTGCTGCGTCGGTGAAAGGACCGGCTTCGTCGATCAGCTTCGATATATTTTTCCTGAAGGATCGAGCCCGCACCCCCGCGTTGGTGCGCGTCCCCCTCGCCATGGGTACCACTTTCTCCATGGAGCTTGTGAAATAATTCAGGATAAGTCCGAACCATCCCGTGGCAATTAAGATCGCATTTTTCTCGCCGTTGCCACCTGCGCGCAGCGGAATCGCCGACTACTCCGCTGCTTTGCTAGAGGAACTACAAACGCTGGCGGATGTGGAAGTGTTTTCCGCTAGGCCGTCCCGTTTCGCGCCCTCCGACTTTGACGTGGCGCTTTACCAGATCGGCAACAACGTGCATCACGACTTCTGTTACGAAGCTGCGCTCGACAATCCAGGCGTCGTGGTGGTCCACGAAGCTAATCTGCATCATTTGGTCGCCGATATGACCATCAAACGCGGTGATTGGGATTCCTATATGCGGGCCATCGAACAAGAGGGTAGCCCCCCAGCGCTCGCATATGCGCAACGCGTGCGCGCGCTAGAAGTGCCGCCCGATTATGAAGGCATGCCGATGTTACGCCGTCTGCTGGCCCGGTCAAAAGCAGCTATCGTGCACAGCGGATGCGTGGAGTGCGAGCTGCGCGGGGCGGGCTTTTCCGGGCCGGTCGCCAGGATTCCCCACGGCGCCTGGATTCCGGATACCAGGGGCCCCGACTATCGTGGTCGCTTGGGTATCGACGAGACCACACCGCTCATCGGGATCCTCGGATTCCTAAAACCGTACAAGCGGATTGCCCAATCTTTGCGCGCATTTCGACGATTGGTGCGCACGGACCCGCGGGCTAAGATGATTCTGGTAGGGGAGCCGCACCCCGATTTTCCATTGCACTCGCTCATTCAGTCGCTGGGATTGGCGCCCCATGTGCGCGTTCTCGGATTTCGGCCGATCGAAGAATTCGTCGGGTATCTCGCGGCTTGCGACATCGTCTTGAACCTCCGATATCCCACGGTCGGCGAGAACTCGGGCACTCTGATGCGCGCGCTGGGTTTAGGCAAAGCCGTAATCGTTTCCGACGTGGGTTCTTTCAACGAATTGCCGGATAGTATTTGTCTAAAAACGCCGGTCGACACGGCCGAGGAAGAATACTTGTTCGAATACTTGAATGCGCTCGTCGCGCGTCCCGAGTTGAGGCGCGCGCTGGGCCGGAGCGCACGCGAATGGGTAGAGACCGAGTGTACGTGGCCTAAAGTGGCGCAGCGCTACGCTGAATTTCTGGAGCAGGTCGCCAATCCTCGCGTAGTTTCGCCGCTGCCCAGCGAAGCGCTGCACGCGACGTCCGAGTCGATTTCCGCGCGCGTCGAACCAGAATACATCCTTTCCTGGGCGCCGGACGATGCCGCCAGGGGCTACGTCCAAACTCACCTCACGCGCTTTGAGAAGACACTGGCTATTACGCCGCCAGGCGGTCCGGACGATCGCATTCTCGAAATGGGATCGTATCTGCAGATTACGCCGGCGCTGCGCACTCGCTTGGGATATGGCGAGGTCCGCGGTTGCTACTACGGGCCAACCGGCAACATTGACCGGCGTAGCGTCGTCTCCAGCCACGGCGAGCAGTTCCAGTGCGATGTCGACCTTTTCAATGCGGAAAAGGACCATTTTCCATACGATGACGGATATTTCTCGACGGTCTTGTGCTGCGAGTTGGTAGAGCATCTCGCCGAGGATCCGATGCACATGATGGCTGAGATCAACCGCATCCTCGCGCCCGGCGGCCATCTAGTGCTCACCACCCCGAACATCGGCTCATTGCGCGCGATCGCCGCGATTCTGGAACACTATCATCCCGGTTTTTTCCCTGCCTACATTCGACCGCCCAAGCCGGGAGAGGAACCGGAAGCGCGCCATAACCGTGAATATACGCCGCGCGAAGTTGTGCACTTGCTGGAAGACTCCGGTTTTGAACTAATCCTGCTGGAGACCGGTCCGTTCCGCGACAAGCCTGAGCCCGAGCATGAATGGGTGAAGCATTTGCTGGCCCGCTATAAAGTGCCGGAGGACCTTCGAGGTGACGGGATTTATGCCGTCGGGCGGAAAAAGGGTCCGGTGCGGCAACGATATCCAGCCTGGTTATACCAATGAAGCGCGCCGAATATCGCGAGGTTAAGCTTCAAACGCAAGGCTCATCGGTGCGCGTGCATGTTGTCGTGAAGAACACGTCACCGTTGGTCTGGAAGCCTGAAACATTTTCGTTGGGGTGGCAATTCTTCGATCCGGAAACGAACCTGTTCATCTTGGAAGGCGAATGGGTTCCAGTGCGAAGCGAGGTCGCTCCTGGCGCGACGGCCGCGTTCGATCTGTCTGTTTTGTTCCCGCCGGAAGCGGGAGGCTACATCATTTACGTCTCGCCCATCGCGCAGCCGGATGGCTGGACATATTTTCGGGGTGAGCCATTCGTTCGAATCGCAGCAGAAGTCGCCGGCGGCGAGGTTCGCGTTCTGGACCAGGAGATCACAACCCTCCGCCACTTACACTGGCGAAGAATGTGGTCCAAGGCGCCACGATTGTTCTCGGCTCCGTTCCGCACCATTACACAAAACCATCGCTTAATCCGTTCCATGGCCCGACGCGATATTCTGGCGCGCTACCGGGGCTCGTTCGGCGACGTGTTCTGGACCATCCTCAATCCATTGCTGCTCATGGCGACTTACTTTTTCGTGTTCGGGGTGGTGCTGCGAACCCGGTTTGGCGCGGATCGGAGTTCGACGGGTTTCGCACTTTACTTCCTCGCCGGAATGCTGCCGTGGCTTGCCTTCGTTGAGCCACTCGGGCGCGCGCCGCATGTGATTCTGGAGCACCGTAATTTTGTCAAGAAGCTGATTTTTCCGCTGGATACGCTGCCCGTCAATCAAGTAGTGGCTGGAATGGTAACCGAACTCTTCGCAGCCATCGTTTTCGTTGCCGCACTATTGCTGATACGTGGCGCGATTCCGGCGACGGTGCTTTGGCTGCCGGTGCTGCTGGTTCCGCAACTGCTTTTCACATTGGGCGCCTGCTGGTTTCTTGCGGCGCTGGGCGTCTTTATGCGCGACCTTGGACAGATCATGGGTTTTCTGTTAACGCTGTGGTTTTTCCTTACGCCCATTTGCTATCCCGAGTCCAGTCTGCCGGCGAACGCGATTGGGATTTTGGGTAAAAATCCGATTTTTGTCCTGGTCCGTGGATACCGGGCGATTTTCTTGGAAGGCCATGCCCCGCAAGCGATGCCGCTAGTCAAGCTGTGGGCCGTAGCCCTCCTTGTATTTTTGC
>Ga0207137_1081_pt1 | contig 24477 bp, 23 predicted proteins | sample Alteio_BWMinHeat_9_FD_153572 | JGI IMG/M metagenome (GOLD analysis project Ga0207137, IMG submission 153572) | Enriched cells from forest soil in Barre Woods Harvard Forest LTER site, Petersham, Massachusetts, United States -... | ecosystem: Environmental > Terrestrial > Soil > Temperate forest >...
CGTTGGTCGAAGGTTCCATCGACGTAAAGGTTGGTGCCTTTCTCAAGTTCGGTCGCAAGGATCGCCAAATCCCCGTAGAAGACCAGGCTGAACCAATTGGTGTGCTCAGCGGGAATCTCCTTGCGCGTAAACCGGTAGGTCTGTCCGAGCCGTGCATTCGCGACTGGCATGGAGGAGGGCAAATAGCGCAACGTGGGTTTCGCAGCGAGATAACCAGCGAGTTGAAAGCGATTCTCCTGCATTGCCTACCGCTCCGTAGTCAAATCCAAGCGTTCCAACAAACCAGGGGATGGCTGAAGCGCAGAACCTGGGGGTGGTGGAGGTTGCTTGATTGGCTGGTCTGTGGCAGAGCCGCGAGATGAAGCCGGCAACCGGCAGTGCGTACGTGGTCCAGATGTTGGCTTCGACGGCAGAGCAGGCTTCTGGAGTGGTAGCTGAGGCGAAAGAACTCCATCGTGAATCAAGTAAGACTTTGTCGGAGGCGGAATTTCTACGCGGGAACGCAGGATGGGGTCAAAGAAGTAGAGCATCTGTTTGCCATAGATGGGGTGGTGCCCAGAAACAAAGATGAGCATGTCGCCGGGCGCGATGATTTTTTCCTGATCGCCCCTTTGCTCCTTTTTCGGAGGCCGCAAGCGCATGATCTCGTCGGGGGTCATGAGCGGGCGCTCGATCTCGTCCATGTGCGTGCTGATGCGGTCGAGGACGGGAGACATGCGCGAGCCAGAGAAATTGAAGGAGGCTTTCCGAATCGTCTGGGTCCCGGTCATTTTGCTAAGGAGTTCCGCGGTCTCGTACTGGTTGGGCGCAAAAGCAATGCGAACTTGGCAGTTACTGACGATGCTTTCATTGGCCCCGTATTCGTCCACGATTTGGCGAATGTCCTGTGTGATGAGGAATGCCTTTAGGCCGTACCCCGCCATGTAGGAAAGCGCGTCCGCGAAAATCTCCATCCGCTTTAGGGAGGGAAATTCGTCAATCAGGAAAAGCAAACGATGTTTGTTGCGGAGTTGCTCGGAACCGTGAAAGTCGAGCTTTTCGGTGAGCCGGTTAACAATCATGGTGAAGATGAGGCGCATGAGCGGACGAAGCCGAATCTTGTCGCTCGGAGGCACAACCAGGTAGAGCGAGACTGGCCGCGCGTGATTCACGAGGTCTTGAATCGTAAAGTCACTCGCGCAAGTGGCACGGCTAACAAGAGGATCGCTATACAGGGTCAATGCCGTTTTCGCTGTGGATAAGACGCTCGAGAAATCCCTATCTTCCTTATCGAGCATTTCCTGCGCTTTCTCTCTCACGACGGGATGCGTGCATGTCGCTTCGCCGGTGGGAAGCCGCCAGTTATGTGCGTTGTTTTTGTCATGCGTGTAGGTGAGAAGCTCGGTGAGAGTTTCGCGGAAGGTAAAGCCGGGTCGCGTAAAGACGCCGCCGAGCAGACTGAGGGAAGCTTGACGACCTTCTAGCAGTGCGGCATAACACGCGTGCAGGATCATCCCCGTCGTGATGGAGGCTGCAGCTTCTTGCCAGTAGCGGTCCTCTGGTTTGTCTTCGTCCGAGCGGACGAGCATGTCCGCAATGTTTTGGGCATCGGAAACGTCGCGTTCGGTGAAGAGCCGGATTTCCGCCAGAGGGTTAAATCGAGAAGATTGGTCAGGTTCCACGGGAGCAAATTTGAAACAGACTTGTCCAGACTCGCTGCGGAAACCCGCGGTCTTGGCCCAATTTTCCCCCTTAATGTCGTAGACCACGGTGCTTTCCGCCCAGGCCAGGAGTGTAGGAATAACGATGCCCACGCCCTTGCCGCTCCGTGTGGGAGCAAACGCCAGGATGTGTTCCGGGCCGTTGTGCCGCAAGTAGTGGAGGTGTTTGATGGACTGTTCGTACCAGCCTCCGACATAGACGCCCCGCCGTGCCTGGATGAGATTGGTTTCCTCGATATCGGCTTTGGTGGCCCACCGCGCCGAACCGTGTAGGTCCTCGGTATTCTTCGAGAGTGCCTTTGTATGCGCCAGATTGAGGAGGAAGAAGAGTGCGCCGGAGGCGAAGGACCCGCCCACAATGATGCCTGCTCCGATTAGGAGTGGAAGCTTAATTCGAATATCCGACGTGCCTGCCTCTGTCCACACCCAGACGAGCCATTTATAAGGGGCGTAGAGTGAAAACGAGCCGATGCGAGTCAATGCGGGGCCAAGTGCGGGCTGGAACTCAAATCGCCAGGCGACAAACTGCGTGGCAACGACGTTCGTCAAGAAAAGCCCGATGAAACCGACAATCGTTGGGGGCCAATAGAAACCACCGACATAGCCGGGATCTTTCGGTTTTCGGTAAACGCTTAACTGCTTCACCGTCCCAACTCCTGCGCTTTGCTCCTTTCCTTAACGGAGAGGACTCGGGCGCTGTTGTTGGTGTAGGCGATGCGTACGTTGTCGCCGACTGACGGGAGTTTGTCGAGGAGGTCTTTCGGATGGAGAACCACGGTGCGCGAAGTGATTTGTTGAATGAGCTTTTTGTCGGTTTCACCGATCACGGCGCCCCGGTAAACGCTGCTATCGGTTTGAGCATCTTTAACGAGCGCATCCGGCCCCATTTTTTTCAGTGCGGCCTGGAGCCCTACGGGCAACTCTCCTCCGCCAAGCAACTTGCGGACATCAGTACCTGACATTTTGTCGTGAATCTCGACGGCCGCACTTCCGGGCTGGTGCGTTGCGACAGTTGCAGTAGCCTCGCGACGTTCGATATCGGGCTTTGTTTCGAGAGTGGGAGTCACCTGCGCGTTCTTTCTCTCCCACTGCCGGGTGTCTAATTGCTCGATGAGGTGTTTCAGATCTTGGCTGTCAGCCGGGTCGAAAAGTAGTTCATAGCCGCCGTCTTTTCCTTCATCGCGTTTGGTTGCGATTTGCAGCGTGGAATCTCCCAAGCTCAGAGGGCCGCGGTCGCGCTTCAATGCTTCGAGATAATCGCGGGCGGTTGTTCCGTCGCGGTCAAACGCCGCTTCGAGAACATCCTGAAGCTGCTCGCTATTTAGGGGGACGCGGCCAGTGGCATCGGAGTCGAGATAGGTTTCCAGATATTGCCGGGGCCACTCGATAAGGTCGTGATCGAGTTCCGAGTTGAGCAGCGTTTCCAGTTGTTCTGGCGAAGCGGCAGAGTTTGTGAGAGTGGAGATTTGGCGGTCCACTGAATTTTCAATTAGGTCCTGTCGAGTGGCAGCGTTGTTGGTGTTCATCGAAACCCTCCCTTAAGCGGTCAGAAAAGCGAGCGTTCACTGACCTATCGTAGCTATACATATAGCACCATGATGGGAGGGGATGTCAATATCCTATCTGGAGTGTCCGCGCTCTCCGCGTTCACGTCTGTCTGGGTGGTGTAGCTCTGCTTGTAGCTTCGCTTGGTATTGTCCGAGCCATCCGCCCCATATTGGCTGGACATCCTGAATACCATAGCGGCGTAAGAGCTCAGCTTCTCGAAGGAAGTACGAAGAATTCTGAAGGAGCGCAGTCGCATCTCCCAAATCTTCAACACGCAAGGCCGGTTTCCCTTTCGCGAATCGTTTCTCGATTCGAATGAAATTGTCCACCGCGACTTTTCCTTGCTTGCGAGCCTCCTCAATTACGTTTGTGTGATAGATCAAATGAACTGTCCCGTCCGTTCCCTCAACTAGCATGTAGCGTTTTCCTGTTTGTTCATCTTCGGTGTGAAGAAGTACGCGGCCCGCGACAACTTGGAGTTGGCGAAGCGTGGTGACCTGGAGGGGAAGACGCTTGTCGGAAACCAGTGCACCATGCGCGGCGAGCATCCGTTGCCGATCGGCGCTCTGTTGGAGAGTGCGGAGTACCTTTTCAAAATCCGCTTGTACGCGCCACTCATGCGGCGCAACCATTTGCGCGAGGCCCATTGTTTGGAGGTGCATGAGTCGCGCGCCGAGGTGTTTCTGGAGTTGTCCGGCGGATTCAGAGAGGGATGCGTCGTTTGGATTGACGATTACCGCAAAGTGGGACGAGGAGCCGCCATTGCTGCGTTGCAGGATGCGGTCGAGAGATGTGTACCGATTTTGAAGCGTTTCGCGCCGCTGAGCCTCATGAGCATCTGCCGGCGAGCGATAGCCCAGGGCGTCGGTAGCCAATTCTTCGGCGCGTCCGCGCAGCCCAGAGCGAATGTATTCGCGCGGAATGGAAAGCGGTCCTCCCTTGTCATCCATTCCTCGAACCGCGATGTGAACATGAGGATGTTCAGTGTTGTGATGTACAGCTGCGACCCATTCGAGTCGCGTGCCTAGGTCGCGTTCCATCCGTTTCATCAATTCGCGGGTATGCTGCTGGAGGTTCAAGCGGTCAGCAAACTCAGGAGATACGATGATTTTGAAGAGCCGCGCGTCACCACCACCCTGCCAATTGTCGAGCGTTGTTGCGATGCCTAAGTTCTTGCCGCTCGCATTAAACCCTGCCTCGGCCACGCGTCCTCCGGTCGTTGCGCTCTCACGGGCCACGTATTTTCCGTGTGCCTTCCACTGGCCGGGATTCTTATTCGCAGAGTAGCTGACCCGAACCGCGACTCGCTGGTGGAGCGTTGGGGGTTTTCGGGCTGCCCGCCCTCCTACTCTAGTTGCGCTTTGTGTTTCTTTCCCTCGCTTTGACATCTGCACGAGGCGAAGTACCGAGCGGAGACCACCGACGTACTTCCTCGGGTTTTCGTTTGGACCGTGCTTTGATTTTCTCGGACGCAGTCGAATTGGGGATGGGTCAGTCATCGGCCATCATTCCCTTAAGAGTGTCTTTGTTTTTGGTCGAGATCCCATCCGCCGCTGCGCGCAACAATTTGTCATAACGCAGCCTGGCACGAACGCGCGCAGCGGGGAGTGCATCTTCCGGAGGTTCCACAGCGCACGTAATTATGTATTTCAACAGCACGTCGGTCAGGGCGAACTGCGCTTGCGCAACCGTGTTAAGTCCCTGTAACTGTTTTGCCAGATTGTTGAGCGTTGCCGCAATGCGAGATTCATACTGCGTGAGGGCCTCGCTGTTCTCACCTCTGCGAAGCTCATTCTCACAGGCCGCGAGAATGAAAGCCTGCTCGGACCGTAGCCCACGTTCTTTTACGGCGGCTCGAACTTTCTCCCGTAGTTCGGCTGAAGGGTATCGATAAGTGCGACAGATCGTTGTTTTACCCACAAAATGCTCCTTTCAAGAGTGATACCGCACTGATACCACAGTCTGTTGAATGTGGTATCAGCACAAACGGATGGAAGATAAGCAGTTAGGGTAGGAAAACATCACAGAGTGACCCAAACCCTTTATGTTCCAATACGTGTGTCGGTCCCCGATAATCCGCCTGCATTCCATGGACGCTGCTCCTATTGCTGTTCAAAATGTGTTGACTTGTGCTGACGACTGTTGACTTTTGTTGACGACTGCTGATTTCTGCTCACTTTTGTTGACTTCTGTCGACTTCTGCTGATTTCTGCTGACTAAGAACTTTTCCATGCTTTACATCCATTCATTATGGTGCTATATGTACAGCAGCATGGGAAGGCGTGTCAATGCAAAAAGACTACCGCCACAGCCTGGACAAGCTAGCGGGCACCTCGCCTAAGAGAAAGGCGGCGCTCATTCGATCTCTGCTTCCGGGAATAGAAGCGGCGCTCCAATCAGGACAGAGCCTTAAAGATATTTGGGAAGTGCTGGGGAATGACGGTCTACAGATGAGCTACCGCGTTTTTCACATTACTGTCTCCCGCGCGAGAAAATTAAAAAACCAAACCGCGGCCAGCAACTGGGGGAAACAGGATAAGCCTTCTGAGGCGCAAGGACTGGCGCAAACAAAAGTGGAAGCAGTTGAAGGGCGGGACCCGTTTGCGAATTTAAAACGGCTTGAAGAAAACAGGCCTGGGTTTCATTGGCGGGGTACACGGGATATGAAAACGCCGGTGGACAAGGCGGAGGACTCGAATGACAAACACAATCGGTAATGCCAACGGTGGAGCATCGATTCACATCTTGCTGCAAGGCAAGGGCGGGGTTGGGAAGAGCCTGATCTCCGCGATCCTGTCGCAATATTTATTGTCGAAAGGGCAGGATGTGCGTGGCATTGATGCGGACCCCGTGAATCAGACGCTGTCCGAATACCGGGGTTTGGCGGTGAGCTGCCTGAATCTCTTGAAAGAGGGAAGCGTCGACCAGCGTGAATTCGATCTGCTCATGGAGCGGTTTCTTACAGAGAGCGGCACGTTCGTTGTGGATACTGGTGCGTCCACTTTTATCCCTCTCTGGCACTATATCTTAGAAAACCACGCGCTCGATTATTTGCGGGAGAGAGGCAAACGGGTGTTCGTTCATTCGGTTATTACTGGAGGCCAGTCGCTAAACGACACGCTAGCTGGGTTCGAGCAACTCGCCGAAACTACGCGGGAGAAGAATATAGTCGTCTGGTTGAATGAATATTTTGGCGCGGTGCTGCCGGCCGGATCGCTTTTCAGGGACATGGCTGTCTGTAGGAAGCATGCGGGTAAAGTGCATGGCACTGTGGCGGTCGTGCGGCGCACAGCGGACACCTTTGGCCGGGATGTCGAAGAGATGATTTGCCACAAGATGACTTTCGATGAAGCATTGAATGGAAGTGGTTTCACGATCATGGCAAAGCAACGGTTGCGAGTGGTGCAGCGAGACCTCTTCGAGCAGTTGGATGCAATTCCATTTGTGTAACGATGCCGTCCGCCAGGGAGAGGTGAAACCTGTGAACTTGAAGCACGAAGAGCATCGTGAACCTGATCACGGAGCGCGGAAATCGCCAACGGAAGAAGTCCGATGACAACAGGAGTCGCGCTGGACTTAAAACGCATAACCGCGGAGGTCGCGGCGCGTCACGGAATGCTGCTCAGGCCGGATGATCCTGCGATGCTCTTGGTAACGATGAATGAAGTGGTATTGCAACAGGTAATGGGGAGTATCGAGGGTCGCACGGAGGAAATCGTTGCCGGCATAGAAGCGGCGTTCCGCTCCGCACAACGCGAAGCGTTGGGAAGTGTCGAAAGGGAAGCTCGGAAAGCGGGGATTGCGGTGCGTGAGGAGATTCAGAAGGATATTGACACTGGTCGATTGCACGCGCGAGAATTAATTGTAGAGTTGAACCGCGCATACACGCGTTCCGCGGTCCGTCGTTGGGTTGCAATGGGCGTGGTTTTGGCGAGCGGGCTTTTTGCTGTGGGTGTTGGTTTAGGGGTGCTGCTTGCGAGGGTGTTGAAATGAGATCTTTCCTTGCACTGCTGTTTTATATCGACCATAAGTGCGCCACGCAACCGGCATTTCGGAAAACGTTTTTGGTGTTTACGCTGATCTTCGTGCTGCTCTTGTGGTCACCCTGGCGACCTTTACTTTGCCCTGTGTTCGGCGTTTGCCCGGCTCCAGTCGTGCGGGCTGATTCAGCCCCACAGCCCAAGCCCGTACCTCGTCTGGCAAAACATAGAAAAAGCATCGCTCCAAGTCCTGTCCAAGTTCCAACACAACCCTCGGATCAAGTTGCGGTCCAACCGTAACCTCCTCCAGAAAACATTCTCACCGTCGTCTTCTGATAGTCGTAAGTCAGTTATGGGCAGGAATCTAGGCATGGTTTTTCCCTGGAACTCATTGGGTGTCGGGAGCGGGCGGGAAGCCGTTAAGCAACGGAGGCCCTCCAGAAGCGCGCCTGGGGTTTCAAGGGGCACGTTCAATCGCATGGGCTGTGGCGCATGTTGGGACGAAACGTGTAGGGAAAAGGGGGAAGGGGTGCGCGGAGGTTGGGCCGATGTTGCCAGGCAACTGCCCGCGAGCTCTTCGATTTGGGTAGCACACTGCGGTGCGGGAAGAACGTTAAGGGTCTTTAGTCTTTCCGATTGTCTCCGATTCGCTCCCGAGCCTTCCTAATCGTGCGATCAATATATTCTTGTTGCCGCTTCCTATCTCCTTTGTGCGAAAGATCACGCGAAGTAAGCGCCTCCCGCGCAGTGTTCTCCGGGACGCCGTGGGCCAAAGCATAGACTGCATAGGCGAGATCCACGCGCGTCTGGTCGCCGTCGTAGACTGGCTTCGCTCGGAAGTCCTCGATGCTCTTGAGAGTACAACGGCACAGGCTCGGGCGCCGGAAAGAGACGGGAGGGGGAGGCTTGGAGTGCTCCGATTCATATATGGTTCTGACTTCTGCGAGAAAACCGACCGCTTTTGAATACACCGCTCCCGTAGCCTCATGCAGCCTCACGTAAGGAAAGGTTCCATCCTTCGTTCGATATTTGTCTTTGCGATTCGTAAATCCCGCAAGTCTTCCGTAGTGCCGCCAATCCGCCGAAGCAGGATCACCGCCAAAGCGTGACGCCAGCAGTCTTGCTGCAAACGTAGAAAGATGTTTCGGCAGGATCTGCCCGTGGCAGAGCCATGCTTGAAAGTTCCTCGGAGACGTTTCAAGAACTACCGCTGGAGCAAAGCCCTCTGATTTCAACAGCTCGATGGTCTGAGTACTCGCGTCGTCGATAAGCGAAAGAGGGTGCTCGCCACTCGGCCGGATGTAGATATTCCGCCCTTCAAGATTCTTTAAGCGCAGCCAGGACACGGAGCGAAGCAACGTGTCGAGGTCCCATACGCGCGGGAGCATCGCTCCATGCTCGGCGGTCGGATCAAAGAGTCCAACCTCGAAAGCGCTTGCGCTCATGGCGCGAGCCTGCTTCTCGACGGCTTCGGCGGTTTTGATGGTAGACATCTTTTGACTTGACAGCCGCAAATAATCAGCGTAATTATTTGTCGCAGTTAGATGGTGCTGTACATATAGTAGCATAGGTGTTCGAACAGAACGATGGATTCAGGTTTAGCTGATCTCACGAATTGGCAGGGCTAAATGCACGAACTTCAACAAGTCACCGAACGCCGAAATGAAAAACTGGTCCGGGAACTCGGGCCGCTGGTGGCCTCCTGCCTTCTAGATCATGGCACCGAAGACATCTTGCTGAATCCCGATGGGCAAGTGTGGGTCAAGCGGACGCACGAGGATTTTCGAGTTATTGGCAAAATGCCTCCTGCACAAGCGTTGAGTGCGTTCGGCACGATCGCCGCGATTCGCGATACGGTCATCAATCACGACAACCCAATTCTCGAAACAGAGCTGCCCACGGATGGAAGTCGCTTCGAGGGTTTGATCCCTCCAGTGGTGCGGTATCCCGTATTTGCAATTAGGCAACGGCCGCATTGCGTATTCACTCTGAACGAGTACGAGATCGACGGAATTCTCACGGACAAGAGCGATGCGCTGAACCTCCAGCGTCGTCGCGATTACTTTCTTGATTCAGTGCGCGGAAAGCGCCACTTGGAAGTGATCCGCGCCGCGATAGAGCAGCGGAAAAATATTCTTGTCGCCGGATCAACCGGTTCGGGCAAAACGACGTTCATCAATGCTGTCCTTGATGAACTGGCGTGGATTTCACCGAACGACCGTGTCCTCATCATCGAAGATACGCCCGAATTGCAATGCAACGTAAAGAACTCGGTCGCGCTGCTCGCAGTCGGGCGTGTGTCGATGCTCGATTGCCTGAGGGCCTGCATGCGGTTGAAGCCAACAAGGATTGTCGTGGGTGAAGTCCGGGGTGCGGAAGCGTTGAGCATGCTCAAAGCGTGGAACACAGGGCATCCGGGTGGTGCGGCAAGCGTGCATGCAAACGACGCGCACGGCGCACTGATTCGCTTGGAAAGTCTGGTGGCAGAAGCGACTGCGGCTCCCCAACAGCAATTGATAGCTGAAGCTGTGAATGTGGTTGTCTTCGTTGATGGCGAACCAAGCATTCGCGCTGGTCGGAAGGTCCGCGAGGTCGCGGTAGTCACCGGATACAGCGACGGAGATTACAAGCTGGAGTATGTGTAGGACCCCCCATGGAAAACAGAAAACAGCAGAGCGGAATAGATTCGGTGCATGACACAAGTGCTTTTTCGTGTGGGTTGTTCGCCACAGTCGCGGCGATTCTTGCGGGTGCAGCTCTTTCTCTCGTTCCTGGCATGGGAATGTCGCGCATGGTTTTCCCTGGAGCTGAGCGCGTCGCGCTGGCGGTTATGGTTTTAGGTTTTGCGGGTGTGCTCTTAACCTCGCTGCTGAATCTGTCGGACACAACGCGGTGGACGTTGGTGGTGTTGTTTGCGGCGGCGCTCCTGTGTTCAGGATTCGTTGCACTAGTGGTGTGGTTCGCCGTTAGTGGAGCGAGTGGTCGGTGCTTGTAAATTTCAGAACGAAAGGAAAATACAATATGAAAGTATCTCGGAGAAAAGTGGAATGGCGGCGTCTCGTTGCTCATACAGGCTTGCTCACCCTGGCGTCAGCAATTCTCAGTCTGCCCGCCTCCGCGGCTGCGGGCGGACAGGCGTTGCCGTGGGAACAACCGCTAACAAGGTTGCAACAATCGTTGAGCGGTCCCGTAGCCGGGGCAATCGCGATTATCGCGTTGGTGGCAATCGGCGTGACGCTTGTGTTCGGAGGTGAGTGGAATGAATTTGCCCGCCGTGCCGTGTACGCCGTCTGCGCGATAGCTTTCATCATTTCCGCGGCTGCCTTGCTGGGAGGCTTGTTCGCGGTAGGCGCGGCGGTCGTTTAACCATGGACGGACCACGGGAAGTACCGTTCCACGAGTCGGCAAACCGGCCGCAATTGTTGATGGGCGGAGACCGGGAATTGATTTTGGTCGCGGCCATCCTGGCAGCGATGTTGGTTTTTGCGGTCATGAAGTGGTGGAGCATTCTTGCCGGGCTCATTCTGTGGCTGATCGCCGTGGGGGTTCTCGCGCGCATGGCGAAGGTGGACCCCCTCTTGCGTCATGTCTATATCCGGCACATTCGTTATCGGGATTTCTATCCCGCCAAGAGCCGGATGTCCGCTCCCCCCACTACAACCCCCGCGAATTGGAGATGAACGATGCCTCTTATCGAACAGCGCCGTCACGCGATTGGATTAGCCGACCTGCTTCTATACGACTCGCTGATTGAGGATGGGATTCTCTTGCTGCAGGACGGCGGGCTGCTTGCGGCTTGGAAGTTTCAAGGACCGGATCTCGGTTCCGCGACGAACGGAGAGATGGCGGCGCTCAGCGGACGCTTGGGAGCTCTGCTCCGACTGGGCGGGGGCTGGATGGTGCAGTGTGACAGCGTTCGCTCCCCGGCTCCTGGCTATCCCGAACATCAAGAGTTTCCGGACTCGGTTACAAAGATCATCGACGATGAGCGTCGCGAGCAGTTCATGTCCGAGGGCGTGCATTTCGAAAGCGATTACTATCTGTCGCTGACCTACCTTCCTCCTATCGCGCGGGAAGAAAAGATAAAAGGCTGGATGTTTGAGGGCATGAAGGACCAAAGGGGGAATGCCGGGCGCATCTTGGACTATTTCAAGAGCCACGTCGCGAGTTTCGAGGATGTTTTCAAGTCGTTGTTTGCTGTGATGCGGCTGAAAGCCGTGCGCACGAAAGATGATGCCGGCAATCCAGTAGTTCACGACGAGCTGCTGCGCTACGTACATCGCTGTGTGTCCTGGAAAGATCATCCCATCCGGCTACCTGAGTTCCCGGTGTATCTGAACGACATGCTTGCGACGGAGGATTTCGTCGGTGGTTTAACCCCACGCATTGGGCGCAAACACTTGCGCGTGGTTGCAATCGATGGATTCCCCAAGGCAAGCGTCCCTGGGATTCTCGGGGCGCTCGATACTTTGCCAATCGAATATCGCTGGAACACACGGGCGATTCTCATGGACCCGGAAGAAGCGCGCTCGTTTCTCGATAAGGTCCGCAAGAAATGGCGTTCTAAGATGCGGGGCCTAAAAGACCAAATCATGCAAACGCAGACCGGCGCTGTGAACCTACATGCACAAGAAATGAGCGTTGATGCGGAAGAGGCAATGAGCGTTGCCGCCGCGGGGGACGTGCTGTTCGCCCAATACACGACAACGGTGATTTGCGGCAATGAGGATGAAGGCAGCGTCGACGAAGCCGTCGCGTTGGTGGCGAAGACCGTCCAAAACTTAGGCTTCTCTGCGCGGATCGAAGACGTGAATAGCGTAGAAGCGTGGAGGGGAAGCCTTCCTGGGGATGGCTACCGCAATGTCAGGCGCGTGGTCCTGCACACGCTGAACCTGGCAGACCTTCTTCCGATAAGCGCGGTGTGGGCTGGAAACAAAGAAAATCCCTGCCCGTTCTATCCGCCGAAGAGTCCACCGCTTTTGTATGCTGCGACAACGGGTTCAACTCCCTTCCGCTTCAATCTTCACTGTGGAGATATCGGTCACACATTCATGGTGGGTCCGCCTGGCTCGGGAAAATCGACATTCCTGGGATTCATTGTTGCGCAATTCTTCCGCTATCCCCGCGCACAGGTGTTCGCCTTCGACAAAGGCTACTCGCTCGCGGTGCTGACGCGCGCCTGCGGCGGGGAGTTTTACGATCTCGGCGGTGAGACCGATGGCTTGTCGTTTTATCCGCTGGCGGACCTGACTGACGACAGCGACCTGGCTTGGGCAAATAGCTGGGTTGAAAAACTCTGCAAACTTGGTGGTCTCGACATGAAACCCCAGCACCGAAACGCCGTCGCCGACGCCATGAAGCTAATGCAAGGCTCGCCGCGGCGGACACTTACCGACTTTCTGGCGACGGTGCAGAACAAGGAAGTTCGCTCGGCGCTCGAAGTTTACACACTGAGCGGACCGCTCGGTCGTCTCCTCGATGCGGAAAAGGACGGATTGAGGGACGGCCGGATGATGGTGTTCGACATGGACAATCTCATGAAGTATGGGGATGGCAATAGCAAAGCCACGGTCGCAGTGTTGCTGTACCTGTTCCGGCGAATTCAGAAAAAGCTCGATGGGCGTCCCACACTCATTGTTCTGGATGAAGCTTGGGTTTATCTGCGGGATGAGTTGTTCCGCGAATACTTGCGTGATTGGCTAAAGACGTTGCGAAAGCTGAACGCTGTTGTAGTTCTCGCCACGCAAAATCTCTCCGACATCTTCAATTCGGGTATCAGCGATGTGGTCATGGAAGCATGCCCCACGAAAATCTTACTGGCCAATGCGGAGGCGACAAACGTTCAATCGCGCCGTTTGTATGAGGCGGTGGGCCTCAATGACCGGGAGATCCAGATTGTCCAAGGCGCCATTCCGAAGCGCCAGTATTACGTGATTTCGCCAGAGGGTCGTCGTCTGATTTCGCTCGGATTAGGCGGCGTTGCGCTAGCGTTTGTCGGCGTGAACAGTCCTGACGACCGCAAAAAAGCGGAGGAGGTCATGCGGGCCCACCCCAGCATCTGGCAAGCGGAGTGGTTGCGTCAGCGAGGCCGCTCAGATTGGGCGGACTGGTGGCGCGAAGTAGAGGGAGTTCTTGAAAGGAGAGCATCGGCATGAAAAAAGTAATGGTGTTCACAGTTGTGGTGTCTATGTTGTTTTTGGGAGTTCCCGCACCTACGGACGCGGGAGTACTGGCGGGTGTGGCTACGGAGTGGACGCAGATTCTAAACCACGTCCAACTGATTATGGGCTACATCCGGCAAGGACTTCAGCTCGAGAACGAACTGAGGCAGTACGCAGAGCAATTGAAACAAGGGCGGGTATTGCCACAGCAGCTCTTTGGTCCTATCCAGCAAGACCTATCGCAGCTTTCACAAGTCGTGCAGGGCGGACAAGCATTGGCGTATTCGATGGGTAATCTCGACGCGCAGTTTCGGAATACGTTTCCTGGATACAGCTTCCGCAGCCAGGGGTATTTCAACGACTACAAGAAGTGGTCGCAGACTTCGCTCGACACGACGATGAACTCGTTGCGGGCTGCGGGGTTGCAAGGTCAGCAACTAAACAATGCGCAAGCAGTGCTCGCGCAGCTTCGCACGATGTCCACGGGCGCAGGTGGGCAGATGCAAGCAGTTGAGGTAGGAAATCAAATTGCGGAGCAGCAGGTAGAAGAACTGATGTCACTTCGACAGTTGATGTTGACGGACCTACAGAGTAAACAAGCATATCAGGCGGAGCAGATTCAAAAGGAACAAGCGGATAACGCGGCTCTGGAACATTTGTTTGGCACGCAACCGCTTGTCACTGATCAAAAAAAATACTGACTCCGCAGGGGGAATCACATGAAACGAGCATGGATGGCGGTTTCGATTCTGGTTCTAGCTGCTGGGTTCGTGGGTTGCAAGAAGGCGGAACCGCCAAGCCCCATCGTGAAAAAGGTCGAGGATGCCGGATCTGGTGAGTTGTCTCAGGCAACTACAAAGTCTATCTACGACTGGTTCAATAAGCATCAGGAACTAGCAAAAGAAATCAAAAACGATTGCCTTGCAGTGAAAGAGTTGAAGCCCGCGAATTGGAGCGACACAACTGAAGGCCGCGTCTGCAGCGCGGCTATCTCTTCAACAATGATCGGGAACGAACCAATCAAGACTGACGACAAGAAGTATTGAGGTGAGGACATGACGGGAAACTGCGGGGGGCGGCGGTTCAGCATGGTATTGATCCATGTGGTAGCGATTGGCGTTTTTCTGCTAACTTCCGCCGCTCTCGCGCATGCTCAGGGACCCAATTCCGTTAACGGCCCATCCAGCATCTTGGACGAATATAAAGGTCTCCAAAACGGTTGGATAACCAAGCTTCTCGGCGCCGCACAGCGACTCTTCTTTTTACTTGCGGGCATCGAAGTAGCTTGGAGCTTCACTCTTTTAGCCATCGAGAAAGCCGATTTTCAAGCTCTTACTGCTGCCATCGTTCGCAAAATAATGTGGATCGGAATTTTCTACGCCATCCTGCTCTATGGAGTAACTCCGGGCGGAGGCGGGTGGATTCCTGCCATCATGGACAGCTTTCATATCCTCGGGCAGAACGCCTCGGCCGTAGGTCCCCTCGGGCCAAGTGCAATTGTTGGGTTTGGCGTGAATATGTCCGTTGACCTTCTTTCATCATTGAAGGGTGCGGATTTTCTAACAGGTTTCTCGAGTAGCATGGCGCTCGTTTTTTGCGCAGTACTTATTTTTATCGCCTATCTCGCTATAGCGATTCAGTTCGTTGTAGCGATGGTCGAAAGCTACCTCGTGATTGGTGCGGGTGTGATTTTTCTTGGGTTCGGGGGATCGCGGTGGACCGCTGCGTATGTCGAGAGGTACATCGCCTATGCTGTGTCGGTCGGCATGAAAATCCTTGTGCTTTATTTGCTTGTGGGAGCCGGTATGACGCTCTCTCAGGGCTGGATAGCGGTCGCACAAAATGCCGCTGCGTCGCCCGACCCTGCCCGAACTGGATTTGACTTGGCGGCCGCGGCGGTCATGTTCCTTTGTGTTTGTTGGATGTCTCCCAAAATCTCGTCCGCAATGCTGGGCGGCGTCGCCTCGATGAGCGGCGGCGACCTGGTAGGCGTAGGCATGGGAGTGGGTGTGGCCGCAGTAGGTGCAGGCGTACTTGCGACGGGATATGCAACGCGAGGGTCGGATGCTTTGGCGAAAGTAAAGGAAGCCGTGGCCGCAGGATCACGAGGGCCACGTGGCGGTGGGGCGAATGGAGCAAGCGGGGCGACATCACGGCCAGGTGGAGGCGGGAATGGAAGCGGACCAAGCTCCCCGAGTGGAGGAGGATCTTCGGCTGCAACACAAAGCGGCATGCCAGGTAGCACAAATCAACCGGCGCCGCCGTCGCGTCCTCCCACGTCGCAATCGTCGGGCCAGCAACCGGGGCCCCCGCGCTCTGGGGCAGCCGGCGCGAACGACTCCCTCCTCGGCGCACTTGAACGCACGGCAATGCGTGCGCGTGATGTGATGAACAGCGTTCGCATTCCGCACGACGGAACGTCTCATGCACCGCCGTCGAGTTCGACGGGACACGGTGACAGCTAACTACGAGAGGTGGAGCGGTGGCTAAAGAACTTGCATTCACGCAGCACTTGAGTTCGAAAGAAGACTCCATCGGGAGTCCTTATCTCGTCGCGCGGAGAGAGTGGGACGAACGCTACGGCGGTTTGATCAAACGCGCGCAACAATGGCGCGGAGCTGCGGTTCTTGCTCTCCTCGTAGCTCTTGCTGAGGCCGTCGTCATTATCGGTTTTGCGACACGTCCTCGAACTACTCCGTATGTGGTGGCCGTTGATTCTCTCGGCAGAGTGGCCGCGGCGGGCGCTGTCGATCGGACTTCTAAGGTCGATGAGCGCATGAAGCTGGCGGTGATCACACAATGGGTACAGGACATGCGCGGCGTGACCAGCGATGGTCTGGCCGAGCGTGTTTCTATCGATCATGTTTACGCAATGATTGGCAGTCAGAGCGCAGCGCAAACAATCGTCACCGACTATTTCCGAACGAATCAACCCTTCGAGCGAGGCTCCCGCGAAACGGTGCAAGTGGAAGTGAACGCAATCCTTCCCAACTCACCGCACAGCTACGAGGTCGATTGGACGGAGACGCAGCGCACACTTGACGGTAAGCCGATCTCCTCCGACAAGTGGAAAGGCATTTTCACGGTAGCGATCAATCCCCCGACTGATGAGGCAGTTCTGAGAGTGAATCCGTTCGGAATTTACGTCATGGATATTACGTGGTCGAAGGTTCTGTGAGGGACATCATGAAGACGAAATGTGTAATGACAATGCTTGCGCTCTCTGTCGTGGGAATTCCAGTAGTACGAGCACAGCAGGCAACGAATAGCTCACCAACTCCAAACGCAACACCCGCGCAACCGCCCCCGTTGGTGTTAAAGAAAGAACCCGTTCCTTCTCCCGACAAGTATTCGCTGGCGGAGGCTGTGCGGGTGCTGGAATCAGGTGATGCGCAAGGGAGCGGCGTGGCAAAGCACTCGCCGACCGTTCCGGCGCTGCCCGTGAGCGTCGCTCCTCCGCCTCTTTCGCCGGAAGTGCCTCGCTCCTTCGAGGCGAAGCGCGACGTTGCGCTGAACGCTACAGGCTTGGAGGCGGTGGTGTTGAGCCGCGAATGGACGGAGAGCCGCAATGCCCCTGCGCCCGGCAAGGACGGGCGAGTGGTGTACGCCTATGGCGGAGGCTTGCCTGTTGTAGTGTGCGCACCGCTGCACGTCTGCATCTTGGAATTGGAACCCGGAGAGAAGATTGTCGGTGAGCCTCACATTGGAGACAGCATCCGTTGGGAGATTTCGCCTTCCGTGTCGGGAAGCGGCCCGGACGCGACACCCCTCATCATCATTAAGCCGCGGATCGCCGGGCTCGACACTACGATGGTGGTTCCTACCGACCGCAGGGCCTATTACGTTCGTCTCGAATCAAAACCGAATGAGTACATTGCTCGCGTAGCGTTCTCCTACCCGGAAGATTCCAAACAAAAGTGGCAGGAATATCTTGCGAAGCAGCGAGAAGCGGAACAGAGGGAAAAGGCTCAGGCGGAGCGTGTCGCTGAGTTGCCGGACACGGCGCTCGAAAATATGTATTGGAATTATGAAATTAAAGGCGGCGATGTATCGACTCGGCCCTTGCATGTTATGGACGATGGTGCGAAGACCTACATCCAGATGCCCGTTGAGACGATTCACCGCGAGCTGCCCGTCCTCGTTGTGAAGGGGCCGAGCGGTTCGGAAATGGTGAACTATCGTGTCAAAGACAACATGTACATTGTGGATCGTCTCTTTGACCGAGCAGCCTTGCTTCTGGGATCGGGAAAACATCAAACGAAGGTGGAGTTGATTCGTAAAACGGAAGTGAGCAGTGGCAAGTCGCCGGGGCAAGTACCCCAAGCGCGGCCAGCTTCAAGCGTTGCGGAAGCCGGAGCGCAGCCATGACCGACGAGAAACAACCAATCGAATCGCCTTCTGGGTTAGAGCTGCATCCGGAACCACCGCCAACAGCACGCATTAGCAAGAAAGTGGGCGTGGCAGTGCTCGGAGTCGTGGTCGTGGTTGGCGTCCTTGTCGTATACGGACTCTATGCGCGCCGTGAGCAACAACAGGTTGCGCAAACGCAGAATGAGGAGAAGCACCCTGAGTCGGCGCGGAGCATCGGGGATCAACTGGTAAAGGAAATTGCGCCGCCCGCCGTCGCGAATCCAGCTCCGGCATTTCCCGGACGGACTGGGCTCAATCCCGTACAAGGAAGCGCGGGAACACAAGCGCACGACCCAGGTGGCTTGCAACCTCCGGGGTTGGTGTATCACCCCGATGAAAAGGGGGATCGCTCTGTTTCGCGCGGTGCGAGTACCGATAGCAATCCATCCACGGGCGGTGTGACGGAAATCTCAGCTGAAGAAAAGTTGCGCTTGGTAGCTTTTCGCCAAGAGCAGGAAGCAATGAACGCGCCTACGGTTGTGCGTGGAGGCAACGGCTTGCCGTCAACACCGAATGCAGGTCCGATTAACGATGCTCTGCAACAATTCGGACCGCTCGCCTCGCTCCTGGGAGCAGGAAAGGCACTGGTCGGAGCAGATGGTTCCGCTAGCGGCATAGCTCCGGCGAGTGCAAAGATGCAAGCTGGCGGTGATTACGACCTGCAGAACGACCAAGAGCGAAAACAAGCTTTCATCGAAAAGACTCGGGGACGCGCCGTCAATAATTATCTGAAATCCACCCGGACTCCGGCGCTTGGTAAGTACGAAGTGAAAATGGGCTGGGACATTCCAGCCATTCTTGAGCAAGGAATTAATTCCGACCTGCCGGGCGAGGTGAAGGCGTTGGTGCGCTCGAACGTGTACGACACGGCGACCGGAAAATACCTCCTGATTCCTCAAGGATCGCGCCTGGTTGGAGTTTATGACTCCCAGATCGCCTACGGACAAAACCGCTTGCAGGTAATCTGGTCGCGGATCATTTATCCCGATGGCAGCTCGGTCAATCTCGATGGAATGATGGGCCAAGATATTCAAGGCATGGCCGGATTTCACGACAAGGTTGATAACCACTACAAACGATTAGTCGGTTTTGCCCTTCTCACGAGCGTATTCACAGCGGGGATCGAGCTGTCGCAAAGGCAAAACACTTCTTTGCTCTCGACGCCCACGGTTGGTCAAACTGCATCCAGCGCGGTTGGCCAGCAACTCGGCGAGCTGGGCACGGAAATCACCCGCAAGAATCTGAGCATCCAGCCGACCGTCAAGATTCCGATCGGCTATCGCTTCAATGTGCGTGTGAACCGAGACATCCTCTTTGAGACGCCTTACATCCCCGCAGAATTGTAGGGCGGCTTGAACAAGAGGTGAGGGTGGTGTATATATCTGCATGTACGGGCCGTACTGTATTTTCAGTCTCGGCAACCCTATCCCAAAGACAGTAGGGAATCGTGCCCAAGCGGCGAAGCGCTAATTTCGGAGTCTACAACGTCCGGCTCTTGAGTTCCCTCGATAAACTCCTGCGGGACAAACCGAGATTTATGGGAGAACTGTCTACTTCGATCAATGATGCGCTTCTGGCAGTCGACCTGAATACTGTCGAGCTTGTGACTCTTCAATCCAGACAGAAACAAACCGGGAGAGAAACGCAAGTCGTCATCTTGAATCGCCTTCGTAAGCGCATTCATGACGTAGCTAAGAAGCGGAATTGTTCGATGAATCAGCTTGTGAATAGCGCTCTTCTGGTTTTTTACTCAAAGGGCGGAGAATCCAAGCTCAAAAAACCAGCCAAGGGACGGGGTTCGTCCGTGCATTCGTATGACACGATGACGGAGGCCGAACGTCGGGAGCTTCATCAGATGCTTGCGGAGCTTTCGGCAATGCAATCTGTTCCCTTCGAGGCGGAAGAGCCGAACGGGTCATATTACGAGTACGATCGAAACCTGAAAGCGACAGTGAAGGTAACGCCTGACGGAGAGCGAACCCCCGTTGAGAAATTAGAGACAGGCTTTGAGCCCGCTCGCGGGAAAGCTCCGCGCAAAATTGCACGCGAGGAAATCACAACCTGAGCCAGCAAAAACCAGCATTGTTCATAATCGCGGGACCGGTAGGCGCCGGTAAGACAACTTTCTACGAAGCCTACTTGAAAGAGCCGTTCCCAACCCTTGTTCCCGCCTTGAGGCACCAGCAACAACCGTTTCTTGATGAGCGACGTTCTTTTGCCGTCGAAGACATTCGTGTGGACAGGCAGCTACTTGACCAGGCCAAAGCAGCAGGGTATTCGACGAAAGTTCTTTTTATCTCTACGGAAGACGCAAATTTGAATGTGGGCCGGGTGTTGGTGCGCATGAGTCGAGGTGGGCAAGCCGTGCCTGTGTCCAGCGTGATTGACTCCTATCGGGAGTCAACGAAGAGTCTTTCCGAAGTTCCCAAACTTGCTGATGAACTGCTTGTGTACGACAACACAGCGCATCGGCGCGGCTTCCGCGTAGTCGCGCATTTCATCGGTGGCAAATTGACTAAAACTGCGCAGACGATACCGGACTGGGCCGCTAAGGTGTTTGGCAAGGACTTGCAGTCGGGAAAGCAACACGAGAAGCCCGGGCGTGGACGCTAACTCTTTACTCCCTTCAATTCAATGTGGGAACATCCCTGACAGTAGATTAGCAGCGGCCATTGGGACCAGGGTCACGGATGCTCCTATCAAGGCGCCTGCGAGCAGTGCTCGTTTTGGTAGTCGTGGCTGGCGCCTTGGTCGCCGGCATCTCCCACAAGTACGTTTGGATCTACCTGACGCGAAAACCGGTGTTGCGACCACTCGCACAGGACCTCCTCAGCGATCCCAAAACTTCCAATAATCCCGAAGCGCTGCTTGGGGAAGCAAATCGGCTCGCTTGGCTCTTCAATTGGCCAAAGGCGGAGCCTCTTTATGTTCGCGCTGAGGAACTCTTCAGAGAGAAGCGCGACAGCAGAAATGAAACGTACGCCCGCGTGGGCAGGATTCGAGCCCAATCAGAGAGGATGTCGTGGGTTGACGTATCCGACATGCTAGGGCAGGAACTAGAGGTTCCAGTTGCCAAGACTGACCCAAAACTACGCCTGTGGTGCCTTGCAGCGAAGGGATACACGGATTTGGAGATCAATCCGGCTTCCGCAAAACGCGCTTGGACAGAGGCCCAAGCCATTGCGCACCAGTTAGGAGAGACACAATGGGAATCGCGGGCGAAGGGAGAACTCGGAATCATCGGCTTTCTTGAGGGTGACAGCCGCCGCGCCGCGACAATGGTTGGGGATGCACTCTTATCTGCCATGGCGAGTGGCGATGTCGGCGGACAGGTTCGATACCTTGAAATGCTCGGCAACGGCTTTAACGAAGCGAAGCGATACGGGGAAGCGCTTGCGTTCTTCGAACGCGCCATAAAGACGAGCAGTGCGCACCCTGATGCAGGGTTTCCCTTCATGGCGTATGAAGGCGAGTCCGAGTCGCTGGTCAGCCAGGGCAAAGTCTCCGAAGCACGAGACAAGTTGGAGCATGCTTTGACTGTAGCCAGACAAAATCAAAAGCTCGGGCATGAAACCATGATTCTCCAACTGTTGGGTGAACTCGCGGTTCGCACGGGAGATCACCAGGTCGCGATGAAGTATCTCAAGCAATCTGGCGACCTCGCACAGCAGTACAAGTTCTATCGTACCGTGGGCCAGTCAATGATTGATTTGGCAGGGCTTTATCGAGAAGCAGGCGACCTTCAATCCGCAGAGGAAAGTGCCACTCTCGGGGTCGATGCCAGCAGACGAGTGGGCGACAGGTACTATCTCCCGCGCGACCTGACAGTCTTGGCGGACCTCAAAGCACAACGTGGGTCTCTCGGCGAAGCAGAGGCACTCTATGAAAATGCCGAGGACGTGATCGACGGAATGCTGGTCAACCTACATGAAGCGTACTGGAGTAGCTCCCTGGCCGGAGCGATGAGCGAGACATACTTGCACCACTTCGAACTAGAGGTGCGGCAGGGAAAAGTCGAGCAGGCACTCAACGTACTGGAACGAGTTAGAGGGCGAACGGCGGCAGCACTGCTAGAAAACAAGATTTCCTTTAGCAGCAGTGAATCTGGCGAAACGCGAGCGCTCGAAGAAAGTCTCTCCGATTTACAACTTCGATTGATGCGCTCCGAGAATGCGAAAGAACGGAGCGCTTTACTCGATCAGCTTGTTGAGCACGAGCGTCGGCTAGAGTTGACGCGGACTGACCGTAGAGAATCGAAACCCGGATGGTTTCAGAAGCCAGCGCCCTCGAAAGCAGTCCAATCCAGTCTGCGTCCTGACGAGCTCCTGGTTGAATACGTGCTCAGTGAGCCGCACTCGTATTGTGTTTGGATCTCCAAGAAGAGTGAGGGTGTGAAAGCGTTGCCGGCCGGCCGGAAGCAGATTGAAGAGCTGACACGTAAATTCCTGGATGAGACGCGAGCGAAGCGCGATGACATCGGTCTTGCGCAACAGCTCTACAACGTCCTTCTGAGCCCGCTTCCTCAAGAGGCAACTAGCGAACGGCTCATCGTCGTACCCGACGGGATACTGAATCTATTGCCCTTCGACACCTTACGCGACCAAACAGGTCCTCTTTTGGTGGAAAGGCAGACCATTAGTTATGTGCCTGCGTCCACGGTCTTGACCGTCCTTAGAAACATGAAGGAAACGCATCCCTCGCGCCGGACTTTTTTGGGGATCGGGGATGTGCCATATCAAAATCAGGGCAGGATTTCCGCGAAGGTGGACAAGCCAAACGGAGTTAAGCAAAGGTTGATGCGTGGATTGTCGGACACATTCGGCAGTTCTCTGAGTGATTTGCCGCAAACTCGCGAAGAAGTAATCGAAGTGAACGAAATTGTCGGCAAAGATGGGGTGGTGTTGTTAGGCACTGACGCGACTGAGACCGCATTCAAGTCTGCTCCGTTGGCGGATTTCAAAATCATTCATATTGCTGCGCACGGATTTGCGGACACTCAATTTCCAGAGCGATCAGGGCTTGTGCTGGGCGTGGACCCGACTTCTCACGATGACGGGCTATTGCAAGTTCGCGAGATCATACGCCTTCGCTTTAACGCCGACCTCGTGACACTCTCTGCCTGCAACACGGGGATTGGAAAGCTCCAAGGAGAGGAGGGAGTCACGAATCTGGTTGAGGCATTTCTTGTGAGTGGTGCAAAATCAGTGGTAGCGAGCCTGTGGAGTGCCGATGATACGTTCACGCTCGCACTTATGGAGCGGTTTTATACTCACATCGCTGAGGGCCAAGACAAGGCCGCGGCGTTACGGCAAGCCAAACTTGACTTGCTCATGAAATACGGTAGGGCAGTACCACCCTACTATTGGGGTGCATTTGTTTTAGTCGGAGACGGAGGGTCTCCAATTCCACTGAGGGTCCAATGAGCCTTGACATACAAATGCGAGAGAAGATTTATTCCCGTGTATGCGAGCTTGTCGCGCGAAAGCATTTCGATCCCGCGATGAACGGAGCAAATTGGGGCGAACTATCGAAAAATAGGAAAGACCAGATTCTGCAAAGCAACACCGACGATGAGTTCGAAAAACAGATACAGGACTTGCTAAACGAACTGAAAACTAGTCACACGGGATTTCGACACTCGAAAAGTTCGAAAATTCCTGGGCGCCACGCAATCAGCGCAACGTTCATGCGTTGCAACTTCGATGGCACGCAGCGGTGGATGTTTCAGGATGTTCACGAAGGTGGGCCAGCTCATGTGGCGGGACTTCGTCCGGGGGATATTCTCCTGCAAGTCCGAAATCGTGAACTAACACCGCCCGAACCGCCGATTTTCCCGGTGGGCGACGACTCTCAATATCTGGTCCAAAAACCAGACGGCAAACGGGTCACGGGGACGTTGAACGTGCCGTCTCCTAAATCGAAGAATCATCCCGTCATCGTGCCCAAAGCTGTTGTTTGTTCACAGCTACCCGAAGGGATCGGATGGCTGAAGGTGACTATGTTTCCCGGAGCGGTCGGGATTGATCTCGCCAAAATGTTCGATACGGCCTTCGCTCATTTGCGGGATTCCACACGCTTGATTGTGGATCTCCGTGGCAACACTGGCGGAGGTATCGGTGGATTGCGCCTGATGAGCTATTTAACCCCCGATAAGAAAGAGGTGGGATACAGTTTGACGCGCGCTCGCAAGGAAAAGGGATATTCAAGAGAAGAGTTGCCACGGTTCGGTCGGATACCGTCCCACAAAGCGACACTTCTTTGGTTGGCTCTGCGGTACGGGTTTATTGACAAATCGATTCTCGTGGTCACGGAAGGGTTCGGTCCACAAAAATTCCACGGTCGCGTTGTAGTCCTCGTGAACGAGCACACTGCGAGCGCGGGTGAAATGGTTGCTGCATTCGCGGAGGAGAATCAGCTTGCAGCTATTGTTGGCACGAAAACGCCAGGGCGGCTTCTGAGCGGCAGTGCGTTTAAGGCGGGCTTTGGCTACCTCGTGGGACTTCCAGTTGCTGCTTATCTGACATGGGAAGGAAGGCTGATCGAAGGTAAGGGAGTGTCGCCGAGTATCCCGGTTGGATTGTCACCAGAAGAGCTGCTGGCGGGCGAAGACCCTCAAATGCAGAAAGCATTGGAACTTGTGCGCGAGCTTTGACCCAAGTTGCCCCCCAGGCTGTAATA
>Ga0207137_1082_pt1 | contig 24403 bp, 20 predicted proteins | sample Alteio_BWMinHeat_9_FD_153572 | JGI IMG/M metagenome (GOLD analysis project Ga0207137, IMG submission 153572) | Enriched cells from forest soil in Barre Woods Harvard Forest LTER site, Petersham, Massachusetts, United States -... | ecosystem: Environmental > Terrestrial > Soil > Temperate forest >...
TTGTGGTAATCCGCTAATGACATTTTTTGTTGCGTCAAGGATTCATTGAACGCCTCAGGATATTCTTTGATGTTATTGCAAAGCCCTTTCTTTTGATCGGCTTTGGTCATAATACCGTATTGACGAATTTCACCAATGACGCGGTGGCCCATGCTGCCATTCCAAGCGCTATCCCAATAGCTAAATTCACTGAGGGTGTTGCTCAATTGTAATAAACACAACTGGCTGATGTAATCGCCTTTGCCGTAGGCGGCGTCGATAGCGGCAGTGACTGCGAAAGTAACGCAAGTGCCGTATTCGCCCTGATCGAACACGGGTACGCGATTCATGCCTAAATCTTTTTTCGTAGGAAGAGTCTTGTCTTCTGGGCCGCGACGAGTGGCTAAGCGTGATTTTTGCAATTCTAACATGGCAGGAGAGAACTTGACGGGTAAAATGGGAACTAGTTTCGGTGCAGCATTTTTAGCTTTGGTAGTAGGAGATTCAGGTAGTGGCACTAAACGGACGCGGTTGTTGTCTGCAGCAAAGCAGAAGCTTGAACATAACAGAATGCTGGCGATCACTAGTTTTTGCATGGGATTCTCCGAAGTATATTGTTTATCAGTTCCGAGAATATAACATGAATTGAATGAGGCTTGAAAGTGAGAAAAGACGTTCCCGCTTTCTGCAGGAACGTCTTTTTAGAGGTTATGGTTGAGTTGTAGCTTGATCGATTTGTTCAAAAATTTGCGGAGGACGTACCACCGGCACAGTCGTATAATCCACCAAGTCTTGGCGAAGCCCGCGATAGTATGGATCGTGGTAGTTACGCGGTGTGGCGTAAGTGTCGCCACCCCAGCTATAGAATAATGCCAGTGCAACGCGCTCTTCTTTGCCGAACACACCTGCGCCGCCATCACTAGTAAACTGCAGCGCGATTTCAAATAATGAGCCAACAGTTGATGTGGGAATCCATTTGATGCGAGCGAAATATTCATAATAGGGTCTTCGATCAGTACCGCTGAGTGTCACGACGATGCAATCGTTGAGATTTTGATTAATGGCCATACCGAAGCCTATTCCGGAAGAGCCGTCAGTGGGCTCGTTGACTCGTGCGTAATCCATGGAGTCATAATATAATTCGAAATCAAAAACACCGGTTTGCCATGGCTGCACGCGCACGCCTAAGTCTGCGCCCATCTCTTGTGTGCCGCACACTCTGCGGATGTTGGTGCCAGCACCATTGACCGGAAGATTGGGTAGGCTGGGTAGATTTTCTGATTGCGAGTTTAAGTATTGGAAAGCAAAGTGAACGCTATGGATGCCTCTGCGGGTTAAAGGTCGGTAGCGTATGTCAGCCCCCAAACCCCACTGGCCATACCATCGGTCTATGGTGCCAGAAGTGAACGCAAAATCAGGATCTTCAGCAAAATATTCTCCGGTGACTTTAGTGAAGAGCGTGTCGGAGATGGCATGTCCCCAAGTTGCAGAAGTGCGGAATACTTGGGTACCGAAGCCGAATTCTAAAGACAATGCATCAAAGGCACAAATGTCGTTAGTATATTTTGGATCGAACATCCATTGAAATTTATCACTGTGCTCGATGGCAAATTGAAATGGTCCGTTCATAGCAGCGACGCTGCGATCAGGTACGATCTCGGGGATGAATTCCGCAAAGCTGACATTGCAGCAAAGCGTGGTAGCGGCAATTGCGAGTTGCGCACAGTAATGAGAAATCCTTGAAGCCATAGCAAATCCTTGCAGCATGAGTTATTCCTTCACGCATGATAGCCGATTGTTAATACATATTAAAGTGCTTTTATTTGACATGTTTATGGATTCGCCTATTATAGTGTTATGAGTGAACCAAACGACCCTAATCAACAAACGCATTTTGGCTTCGAGAAGGTTAAAGTCGAAGATAAGGTGGATCGCGTTGCTGACGTTTTCCACAGCGTTGCGAATAAGTATGACCTAATGAATGATGTCATGTCATTGGGCGTACATCGCTATTGGAAACGATTTACCCTGGATTTATGCGCGATACGTTCCGGGCAAACGGTGCTCGATGTGGCGGCAGGTACGGGTGATTTGAGTCTCGACCATGCACAAAAAGTGGGTGACACCGGTCTGGTCTTTATGACCGACATCAATCCTTCGATGCTGGCGCTAGGGCGTGATCGGTTGATTGATGCAGGATTTGGTTGCACAGTGCAGTATGTTTTAGCAGATGCAGAAACCCTGCCCTTTCCTGAGAATACGTTTGATTGCATCACTATTGCGTTTGGATTGCGCAATGTCACAGATAAAAGCAAAGCGTTGGCTTCAATGTTCCAAGCCTTAAAACCCGGTGGCAAATTGGTCATCCTGGAATTTTCTAAACCCTATGAGGGTTGGTTCAATTCAGTCTACGATTGGTATTCATTTTCATTATTACCTTGGCTAGGTGAAAAAATTGCACAAGATCGCGAGAGTTACCGCTATTTAGCTGAATCAATACGCATGCACCCTGATCAAGAAACCTTACGCAAGATGATGCAAGATGTTGGATTTGAGCGCGTAGATTTCCATAATTTAACCGGAGGCGTGGTCGCAGTGCATCGAGGCTATAAATCATGATTCAACAAGCGTTCAAATGGGTGTGCAGTCAATTTTTTTCTTTGGATACAGAAGTTCGTGATGAATTTGCAGACTTGCCAGATAAAGTGATGCAGGTTGAGTTGGTAGGATTAGACTGCAGTTTTTATGTGCGGCCGAGTCGCGATGGTTTGGCATATTCACTGGATTCTGATCGCGCAGCAGATGCCATCGTACGCGGCACACCCATCGCTTTAATGAAAATGAGTATAATGCAACGTTTTGGCGGCACAGCCCGCACTGATGATATTGAAATTTTAGGCGATGCTGAGTTCGTGCACCAAATAAATACGTTGATGAAAAAATTTCGCATCGATTGGGAAGAATTCTTGGCGCGCGCAGTGGGCGATCGTGTGGCGCAACCCGTTAGCAGTTGGACGCGTGCTGCAACGGATTCAGCAAAACAATCAGCACAATCGATGCAAGCAAATATCACAGAATTTATTCAAGAAGAAATTCGTATCTTACCACCGCGTGAAGAAATAAATGATTTTATGGCTGAAGTAGACGAAATGCGTAATCGCGTGGAGCGACTCGAAGCGCAAATTCGATTGCAGGAGAATGTCGAGTGAGATGGATTGTACAATTTTATCGTTTACTCCACATTAATTACATATTAATTAAACACGGCATTGATCGTGTGGTGTTTACCGTGCCGCAACTTGATCGTTGGCGGTTTGTCAGTTATTTAAATCCTTGGAACTGGTGGCGCGACGATAAAGAGCAACCTTTGGCCGTTTCGGTGCGATTAGCTTTAGAAGCGCTCGGTCCGATCTTCGTAAAGTTTGGTCAGATTTTATCGACACGTCCTGATATTTTTCCAGATGATATCGTTAATGAGCTTTCAAAATTACAAGATAATGTGCCGCCATTTTCGGGAGATTTAGCTAAGCAAATGGTAGAAGCGGCTTATGGTTGTTCAATTGATGAAGTGTTCACGCATTTTGATCTAATGCCGCTGGCATCGGCTTCGATTGCGCAAGTGCATGCGGCGACTTTGAAAAATGGCGATGCTGTCGTCGTTAAAATTATTCGTCCTAATATTGAAAAATTAATTCGGCGTGATATTGGCTTGATGTATTTGGTGGCTAATTTAACTGAACGTTTTTGGTCGCAAGGGTATCGTTTGCGTCCGCGTGAAGTGGTGGCGGAATTTGAACAAACTATTTATGACGAACTGGATTTAATGCGTGAAGCAGCAAATGCATCGTTATTGCGTAGAAATTTTGCGGGCTCTGAAATTTTAAGCGTACCAAAAGTGTATTGGGATTATACGCGCAGTGAAGTGATGGTGATGGAGCGAATTGATGGCATTCAGGTCAGTGATATCGCAGAATTAAAACGTCGCAATTTTAACATGCGCAAATTGGCAGAAAATGGCGTTGAAATATTTTTCACGCAAGTGTTTCGTGATAGTTTCTTTCACGCCGATATGCACCCAGGAAATATTTTTGTCGCAAAAGAAAATACCGTTAATCCGCGTTATCTAGCAGTGGATTTTGGCATTATGGGCACTTTGAGCCCGAACGATCAGCGTTATCTGGCCGAGAATTTGTTGGCGTTTTTTCATCGCGATTATCGTCAAGTGGCGGTGTTGCATGTTGAATCCGGTTGGGTACCTGCAGGAACGCGGGTAGATGCTTTTGAATCAGCCATTCGTTGCGTCTGCGAGCCTATTTTTGAGAAGCCATTGAGTGAAATTTCATTTGGTCGCCTGTTATTAAAGCTGTTTCAAACCGCCGGCCGGTTTCAAATGGAAGTGCAGCCACAGTTGTTATTATTACAAAAGACCCTATTAAATATAGAAGGGCTTGGTCGACAGCTGTATCCCGAGTTGGATTTATGGGCCAATGCGAAGCCCTTTTTGGAACGTTGGGTTCACGATAGGGTGGGTATCAAGGGTTTGGCCAAGAAAGTGTGTAAAGAATCGCCGTTTTGGGCGGAAAAGCTTACCGATATGCCAGATTTGGTGTACAAAACCCTGCGTGAGCAGCTGCAATCGCTGCGTGCAGCCCCGCCACAGCCATTCCAGCCAATACGGAAATGGAAGCCCAGAGCGATGCCGCGAATGCTGTTTGGCGGGGGAATAGCCATGGTGCTTGTGGCGGTGGTCAATCTATGGTTTTTGGAGGGTGATCCTTCATTACGATCGACACAATTCGGGATCATCGGGTTTGGTCTAGTGTTAGTGCTGATTTCAGCAGTGGCTTCGGCAAAAACCGAATAAAATAACTATAATATATAGAGAGTCAGTGAAAAAGGTGTAGGTATGGCGCGTAAAATTGCAGTCAAGTTTAAACGCAAGCTGTCTGAGCTATTGGGCATAGGCCATAGCCGCTTTGGCAGAGTTGCCCTACGTAAACCCTATCGTGAAGATGAGGGCGGTACCGGCACGGGCACGGCAGAAATGCACTTTGATAGTCACCCTTTGTTCGCCAACTTACCAGATGGTGCAGATTCTGATCTTTCAGCATTACCCAATAATAATCCTGTCAGTGAAGATGCCGCCAAAGAACGGGTGAATGAAGCAAGTCCTGAGTTGCGTTTACAACCGGTTCTCCAAAATGAACTGCAACCAGGGCCGAGAGCCACCCCAACTCCTCAACCGGGCACATAGAGAAATTTAGATGGCAAAGCAACAAACACTGTCAGATGCAATTATTTATGGCACCACTGAGCTAGTAGCGCAGATGGTCAGTGAGGGCGCGACCCTCGATGAAATTGATAATTATGGTTACACCCCGATCGTGCAATGCGCCATCGTCAATAGTGTCGAGAAAGCAAAAATTTTGGTGGATGCTGGTGCAAAAGTGGATTTCGATGATCTAACCGGCCGCACCGCATTACATTGGGCTGCTGATAATGGCAATCTTGAATTGTGTGAATTACTGCTTAAAAAAGGCGCCAATGCTAATGCCTACACCCGAGCAGGTCAGCCCGTTTTAGTGATGCCGATTTTGCGTCAAAATGATGAGTTGAAAAAATTATTGTATCAATACGGTGCCCAGCTCGCATTTGCGCAAGATTTTATCAACGGTAAATTATTAGGACACCGTTTTGAACTTGAAGGGCGTGTTGACGTCATCGATAATCACGGCACCTTTATTGAAATTGAATTCGAAGGTTTTTATCTGGAATTTACTTTGGCACTAGCTTTTGAATCGTTAATGCAATTTAAAAGAAATTATGCTGCCAAAAATTTGCACAAATTTTTCGATAAATTCGACGTGATCATTAATGCCATGCACACCGCATCCGAACTCATTAAATATCAACACTACATGGTCAATTTCAAAAAATTTCAAGATAAAATTGACAAGATGCTCGATATCTTTCCGTTGGTTCTTCCCGTTGTTTATACGGGTCACGCAATTTGTTTGATTTCATTCGGTGATTTTTTAATCCGTTGCGATCGAGGTGCGTACGGTCGAGAGCACGGCACGGTGATTATTTATAAAGTATCCCACCCCAGTCGTTTCGATAAAAAATTTATTCGTGATTTGCTTTACACACGCCAAGATACTCGCACCATCGATCAAGGTTTAATTGATACCTTAGGTTTGGTGCAAGTAGGCACTTTGCCCTTATCAGAGCAAATTTCAGGAAACTGTACTTGGGCAAACGTTGAAGCTGTCGTACCCACAATGATGTTTTTATTATTATTACAAGAACACCGCGGTGCAAGCAAAATAGACATGAAACAATGCCAAGACGATGCCATGTATTTCTACGAAGAATGGCTCAAATGGGACAAAAATCGCGCCCTGACATTTTGCGTGCAAAGTTTCGATCGCGTCAGCCCCGCAAGAAAAGCCACCAAAGCCGCCATCATCGCCGCAATTTTATTCCAAGAATACGATTTCGATAATCTAGAAGATCGCGAACGCGCAGAAAAATTTATCCCGATACTCACAAACCCTGATTATTTATACATCATAAAATCTTACGTAGAAGTTTTCCAACACGACAGAGATAATCCGTTATTTCAAAACCTCATGAAGTTCGTTGACTATTTTGAGATTGAAGTTACTTAGTTTGATCATCTATTTATGCGCTCGAGAAAATGGCCCAAAAAAGCGCCCCAAGATTGGGGCGCTGCATTTTATAAGAATCAATCATCGTAGTTACCGTCATTATAGCCATCGTGATTCCCATCACCTTTAAGCCCAGAGCATTTTTTCGAATTACTCATAACATTGCTATTTGGATCATCCTGTTCACTCTTGCCCTTCACATAAATGCAGATGGGTTGTGATGCAATACCATTGGCAATTACCTCTATCTTACTCGGTCCAACCTCTTGGGTGAGGGGCACATCAAAATGCGTGTGCACACGTTTCTTAGTAGCTGCCACCCCCATATAACTGTGATCATGGGTGCGGCTATAGAACACATGCCCTGTTGCCAGATTGGTGATGCGCACGAGTGGGTAGTTGGTTGCCATTTGAAAATCATCGCCTTCCATACTGCCTTGTGACATGCCATTGAACAGAACACCATGGATAACATACGATTTTCCGGGCTTCACTTGCGCAGGCACAGACTTAATCACAGGCTCCCATGCGGGATTGTGACCGGGATTTGCAGATGTGTACAGTTCCAGCTCTGTGGTGAAATCAAATGTCAGAACCTCTCCTGTAGGGAGATTGATAAAGAGATTTCTGAGACTTGATGTGCCTGCTGCAGCCTGGAGTGACTGAGGCTGTGCTATATATTGATTACCGTCGAATTCAAAAAAGTCTGTGGGAAAGGGATTTGCTCCTCCCAAGGCGAAAACGACTTCATAACCTGCAAACAATACGTTGCCATTAGGCAAGAGAGCGCCACCCTGATCATCAAAATTAACGAAACCACCCGAGATAGTCTTTAAGGGTGGTCCTGGAGTCCATCTGTTGGTATATGAGTTATATACCCACGCTACAGTCGGTCCGATTTCTCCACCATCACCCACTGCAAATACCGTACCATCAGGACGCAGAACCGATGTCCCGACTTCACCAATAGGGAAATAGGTTAAGGGCGGATTTATGGTTCCAGCACTACTCCACTGGCCGGTTTTTGGATCATAGAGTTCTGTATTCTCATCAAGAGGATCTGTAAGAATATATCCAGCCCAATAATCAAGATATAAATCCATCGTTAAAACTTTGCCATTCGGTAATAGCACCCAATTTTCTTCCGAATTGAAATCGTTTTTAGTTGCTGTACCCGTCTCGGTCCAGGTCAGTGTTTTAGCATCGAGTAACGCCGCTTGCTTGCTGAATTTATCCGCTATCATAAACGTGCCATTAGGCAAGACTACACTTTGTGAGTCCGAAATTGGATTGACAACAGTCGAAGTAAAAGGTTGCGGGTAACGCGGGTACGGATAAATGTCGAAATAGCCAGGTAATACCGGTGTAACCGCAGGCCACAGATTAGCAAAGAAAGGGGGTGGTGATACAGTTGCCCATTGATCTTTCACTGGATCGTAGATTGCGCCTTTACCTGTGAAAGCAGGGTCGAATGAATTTGGATCATTGTATTCGCCTCCTTCAAAGATGACCCTACCATCTGGCAGTACAGCTGAGGCGAAAAATAAGGGGGTATAACCAGCCGGTAATTGCGCTATTGTGTTGATCAAATTCCCATCTTGGTAACTGCTACTCAAGGTCCCATTTTGGTAACTACCATTAATATCAGGTGTTAGTGTAAACATAACAATAGTACTATTAAAGTTGTCATCATATGCCTGGCCTTCTAATAACACACGGCCATCTGTCATTAGCGAAGCATTTATCACCGCACCAACAGAACCATTTCCGGGCGGGCGACAATTCGCATTAGGAAATTCACTACACAGAAAGGGTGGATTTAAAAAAGTCGGTTCGTTCGCTAAATCTGTCCACTGAGCTGCATTGGCTATACTAGTTCCGGCCAGTAGAATAAGCGAAAGCGCCCCCCCCCACGAATTAACAGTATTGCATAAATACTGTTTAAATAGCTTTTTCATGATACCTCCTCGAGAGTGACGTGTTCTCAGGCCTTACAGCCATCGAAAACGACGCTCCGCCTATACCTTGCGCATCCTTCACACCATTCGTACTAAGTCCCTGAACTAGCAAAGCTTTGGTTTCCACTTCACTTACTCTCAGTATAGTACATTTTAGCGGTTGTCGTGGCGGTATTATTAATATTGTACCATTCTGTAATGTATGCTTATTATGTACAAACGAAAAATCAGAATACAGCGAATATATAGGGTGTTTCGACTCGCAGCTTAGAGGGATCATCTGTGACGCATATGCGGGAAGCATCTGATATTTATGCTCCTACAGTGGATTTCTAGTTTGACACTTTTTGTTACATCTAATTGACATATTATATTACATGTGCTATAGTGTTAATATAGAGAGTAAGAGGGTAACCGCTATGAATGCATCATTTGGTAAAAATTTAGGTGAGAGAATAAAGGCTTTACGCGAGCGGTTGAAGCTCTCGCAAGTACAGCTTGCGCGGAATATGGGTATTAACCGTGTGTCATTATCTCAGATTGAAAACGGCAATAGAGAGGTGAGTGCTGAAGAGCTTTCAAAGCTGGCTAAATTATTTAATATATCTATAGATGGTCTACTTGATTCAAATACTGATATTGAAGTTGAGCTGCTCATGAATCAAGCAACCTCACCTGAAGAAAATACCGGATTAAGAATTAGTGTACCTCAAAATCGAGTGGATAAATTTAAAGAGGTTCTACTTTACATACTCAACAAGGTTGGTTCAAAGCCAAATGTGGGTGAAACTGTAATTTATAAGCTACTATACTTCATTGATTTTGATTATTACGAAAAATATGAAGAACAATTAATTGGTGCTACTTATATAAAAAACCACTATGGACCAACGCCTCCTGAATTCAAAAAAATTACCGAACAAATGGAAAAAGACAATGAGCTGGAGGAAGTTAAGAGTAAACATTACCAATTTCCTCAAACTAAATATTTACCACGGCGTGAAGCAGATCTAAGTCTGTTTAATGCTAATGAGATCCAGCTCATTGACAGTGTTTTAGAAAAACTCTCTCATTTTAACGCCAATCAGATCAGCGAATATTCTCATGAAGATGTGCCTTGGTTGACAACAGAAATGGGCAAGACTATTGATTACGAAAAAGTTTTCTATCGCCAAAAACCTTATTCCGTGCGGAGCTATGACGATGTTCACACAGACGAGACGACTTCCTAAGTTTGAGAATGATCTAAAAAAGTTATTAAAAAAATACCGATCGTTGGATGAAGATATCAAAAATTTTGAGGATACAGCTTTAAAGATGTATCATAATTTAAACAACAAACATGACGGCATTGTACGCATCTCAAATTTGGGGATTGTAACCCCCGAGATTTACAAAGCTAAAAGTTTTGCATGTAAAGCTCTTAAAGGCAGGGGAAAGCAGAGTGGCATTAGAATTATTTACGCATATTGTGAGTCCAGCAGCTCTATAGATTACATTGAGATTTATCATAAAAATGAAAAGGAAAATGAAGATCGTGATAGAATTTTGCAGCAATACAACAAATTAGAATGAGGCTCAGTCTGTTCCCACCTTTAGTTTGAGCTCATATTGGCGAATTCAGTGGGCATTGAGCCAGATCGGTGGTAGAGGCCTTGTTTGACAAATACCCATACTTTAGCTATTCTCGCGGCACTAAATAACGACGCAGGGTATAAAATGTATGAAAGTAAATATAAGGAAAGATCTCCGAAAGTATGGAAATGGGCTAATGAGTATCGGAATGACGATTCTAGTCCTATAGAGTGTGCAATCCAACTAATGGAATCACATCCTCGCCTGACCTTTATCGTGGCATCCGCATCCATTGTATTTGGACTTTTCCGATATTATAATCCTTCTCAAAGCAAACGCAGGGTAGACATTATGAAATCACCAACAGAAACCTTTGTAACAAAAACATTTACTGGGATTTATTCCTCATTTTTTAACACAAATACTAACAAGCCAGAAACGCCCTTGAATGTTGCATTGAAGAGATTTAATTCATTAGTGACTACCCATGATGAAGAAAATGATGATTTCTTGGAAGCAATAAACCAGAAACAGCAAGATGACACTACATTGGATATTTCACCGTTTATTCAAGAATTATTGCGTGAAATGTTAACCTATCCTACTTGCCCTAAAGATGTAGCATGCGTTACTGAAGTTGAACAAGCAATCGATGCCCGAATCGCGCATCATGCTAAAATAAAATTGTCAGTTGAAAACTATTTATCATCACTACCTCAAGACGAAAATTTTAGACAACCTTATAACACAACCCTGGAGAATTAAACATGTTTGAGTGGATTTCTAATTATACTTCTAAAGCATTAACTGGTTTAGCAGCGGCAGCGACCGTTGTTTCTGCTTATGTTGCATTCACAGTGGCTGGCCCAGTAGTTGGTGCGGTTGCTTTGGGGGGAGCAATAGTTAGCGGAGCTGTTACAGTAATTAGTGGAGTCACAGAGATAATAAAATACGGAGTCAGCATCGGAAAGGCACAGAAAGATAGAGATATTGAGAAAGGTACAACAAAGATTAAAGACAACATTGTTGCAAATCAAGATAATGTAAATGCAAAGAAACAAGCGCAACTTGAGGCGCTTAATAAAGCCAATGAAGAAAAACTACTTAAAGCCAAAGAGGATTTAAAAAAGAAAGAAGAAGAGCTTGCCGCAGAAAAAGCAATCAATGACCAAAAAGTTGCAGAAAGATTAGCTGTCAAACTTAACGATCAGAAACTTGCCCATGAAGCTTTGCACAAAAAAATTACAGATGAGTTGGATGAAACCAAAACAGCACTCACAACTGCCCAAAAAACACTCTCTGAAGAAAAAGTGGTAAGTGATAAAGCACTAAAGAAACTGGCTGACGAAAAAATTGTATATGATACAGAACTAAAGAAACTCGCTGCAGAAAAAGCTGTGCATGTTACAGAATTAAAGAAACTTGCTGACGAAAAAGCTGCAAGTGATAAGGCGCTACAGAAACTCGTTGGCGAAAAAGCTGCAGATGAAGAGGTGCTTAAACGTTCTCAAGAAATCCTTGCCAAAAAAGAGCAAAAATGTAAGGAATTACAAATTCAAATTGATAGTCAATTACACGAATTGGAAGATCTTAAGGGGCGACTAAAGAAAGAGGTAAACATTGGTGCACAACTTCAGGGCGAAGTAACAAAAAAAACCGAAGCACTTGCCGCTGCAACAAAAGAACTTGATAGAGCCAAAGAAGAAATTGACGCTCTCAATGAATCTAATGAGGTGTCTAAAAGCCGTAATGTTATGCTGCAGAAGCATATAGATGAGATGAAAAGTTCGGATGAGGCATTAAGGAAAATTAATATTAGATTAAATAAAATTATTGCAGATAAAGATGAAGAGATTGAGAACAAGAAACAAATAATTGCTAAATCGATTGAAATTGAAAAACAAACCCAAGCTCAGCTAGAGGAAAAAAAGCATGCGCTTATAGCTGCTCAGCAAGAATGCATTGAATTGAAAGCAAGAGCGACTACTCAATTAAAAGACTTAACTGAGCTTGGTGCTAAACTAGAGCAAGCAAATAGTCGTATAGTAGAAAAAGAAAAAGGGTTTGAGGCTCTTAAACAAAATCTTGAACAACAACTTAAATCTAAAACTATAGACCTGGAGAAGACAACAGTACAGCTTAAGGATGCGCAGAGAGATCTCAAAATAACAAGACAAGAGCTGGATGATCTCAGAGCTCAACCTATGGCTATTAGTCCTACGAAAGTTAAATCTGTCCCTCTTGCGCCTGATAGTCCACTGAAAACTTCCTCAGTCGCTCCGGCACCTGCTAAAACAACGCCAAAGAGCATGCCACATGATTTGTGGCAACCAACGCTCGAGGTAGAAAGCCCTAGTCCATCGAACGAATCAAAACCCAAGGTTAAAGATCATCTCGTATCATCGTTAGAGAAGAGGCGGCCTGCTATGTCAAGATCAAGTAGTGATGATGACTCTAGTAATTAATCTTTTTGATGACACAGCTTGTGAATTGGAGTCGGAACAATCCAGCCCAACATAATTTGGGCTGGATTGTGTGCTAAATTTATTTTGACTTAAGAGGAGTCTCCCACTCGTGATCTCGGACGCTGCCAGGTTCTGCGACAAGGCTTGGCTTTGCAAAATTTCTAGATTTAAGATTGTCAAATCCCCGTGAAAGCACTGAACTGACATCACCACTTGTTTCTAGTGTAGGATTTTTTGCTTCCGGTACTCCCTTCGCTGGAGGGGGTGATTTAGAGGAAGGTTTGTTCGCAGGGACCTTTGTCAGATTCGTTTTTGGAGAATCTGCTTTTGGCGATGCAGCAAAAAGTCTAGGATCAGCAGTGCCTGCAGCTGCGTTTTTAGCTCTAGCCTCAGCTTTAGCCTGAGCAATTTTCAAAAGTTCATTCTGGTCAAGACCAGACGGCTTGCTTGCAACTGGTGTAGCAGGTTTGCTGACTGGTTGATTGTTAGTAGATCTAGTTCTTTTAATGGTTGAACTGGATAAATCAAGAGCAGGTGGAGGCGGGGGTGTAGGAGCGGGCGGAGGAGTAGGAGCTGCCTCTATCTCAGCTAACGGTGACATTTTAGGCGAAGTGTCTGAAGACTGTGTAGCCATAGGTTTAGCTTGTAAAGCTTGCGCTAAACTTGAATTAAGATCCGCATTTTTGGCTTGTTCTAGGGCTAGCTGTTGTTCTAACCCTTTTCTGATATCCAGATTGTGGTCAATAGTCTCTTTGTAGACAACGGCCTTGTTTGATTGCTCAATAAGCTGTTTAGCCTGAACCAACGTATCGACAACATTATCTTGAAGTTCAAAAACCGTAGGAATAGTAGATCTAACATCTTGATTGGTTGCAGGATCTTTGAATTCTTCCATCAATGAATGTATTGGGCGATCGCCAGCTTCATTTTGGAACTGCTCTCTGAATTTCTCTTCTTTTGTAGCTTTCTTGAAATATAAGACAGCAGTGCTGAACATCTTGGTGAGTGATCTTATAGTGTCGGTGGCGGCTTTTTGGAAAGCCTCAACTTTACCTTTTAACTCACTGAGCATACCATTAAGTTTTTTAATGATATCGCTCTGCTGATTGATAATATGTGCTTGCTCATCTTTTTCGCGCTGTAGTTGCCGGTTATCTTTCTTTGCTTGATCAAGCTGAGGTTTAATATCTTGTATTTCTGCCTTTAGATCGCGATTTTCGACCTCAGCACGCTCAAGTGACATTGTAGCTGTGGCAAGTGCCCTCTGGATTTCTTCCAGTTGCGGTTGGGCATGAGTATTACCAAGTAGAGCCTGCTGAGCTGCTTTTAATTGCTCAACTTCTTGCTGAGAAGCTTCTAGCTGCCGCTGAGTTTCTAGAAGTAAATTTTCCGGTTGCGGTTGGACATTAATATTGCCACGCAAAGCCTGCTGAGCTGCTGCTAATTGCTCAACTTCTTGCTGTGCGAGTTCTAAGCGATGCTGAGTCTGTTTAAGCACAATACGCTGAGTTTTCAATTCCTCTGACAGAGCTGATTCGCTATCATCATCAATAGATTCCATTCTTTCATTGGGTAAGCTAGGGGTAGCTAAAATAGCATCGGTTAATTCGAGTGACTCGATACTGTGCTCTTTTAAATAACGTTTGACGGCGTTACGTATATGCCGGCGGAGCGGGCTTAATTTACTCCATTTAAAATGATCTCGATCATTAATGTAGCCTAGCATATTGTCTTTTAGAAAGAGGGTAGATTTTGCATTGTCGAGAATTTTTTGAAGTTCTTGAACATCAAGGAGGCGAGGATGAAGTTCACCCGTCACGCGCGATTTTTCTGCATGACGACGATAAGTGAATGATGATGTGTACTTATCGATAGCAGCTTGAAGCTTGTCATGAAACTTTGTGAGCTTATCGTGGGCCAAAGTATATGCCACATTAGGTTGATTTTCTGGCAATTCCTGCATGATTTCTCCTTTTAATGGAACAGTTAATGTTGTGCCGCATATTACGAGTTTTAAGGTGGCCATGCAACCTTAGAATGAGGATTTCCTAGAACTTTAGTGCGTCTATTTGTGCATCATTCGAACAATACGCGGTAATTCGGCGATGGTCACATCAGAAAATAGTATGTTAAGGGACGGCTATAGCTTTTTTATAGCCGTCCCTTATTTTTAAATTCTTGACTTTAAGGGACGGCTATAGTATTCTTATAACTGTCCCTTAATCTCGTTTTTGGTGAGACGTCATATGGCTATTATTGCGCGAAAATATGAGCAGAAGCAGCTGGAGAACTTTTTTGGATCAAATGTGGCTGAATTTGCTGCGGTGTATGGTCGCAGGCGCGTTGGAAAAACGCATCTAATTAGAGAGTTTTTTAATAAGAAGCGCTGCATATTTTTTCGGTCATCTGGTATTCTTAATGGTACTCTTAAAAAGCAGTTGGGTAAATTCAAGCAAGAAATAGAAGACACGTTTTATAGGGAATACAAAGGCACCAAACTTTCATCCTTTTCGAGTTGGCACGATGCATTAGAAGCATTAAAAGACGCAATAAATTTATTTGCTGGAAAGCAAAAAGTAGTTCTGTTTTTGGATGAAATCCCGTGGATGGCGACGCCAAAGTCAGGATTATTGGAGGCGTTGGATTATTATTGGAACCGACATTGGTCAGAAGATGGAAGAGTAAAGCTGATTATATGCGGATCAGCGGCTTCATGGATTATCGATAATGTTTTGCATAACACTGGAGGGCTTCATAATAGAGTAACATTACGTTTACGTATTGAGCCATTTAATATGGCGGATACAAAGGCTTATTTAAAATATAAAAAAATACACTATAATAATGATCAGATATTAACGTTGTATATGTGCATCGGTGGAATACCTTTTTATCTCAACTTTATAGAAAAGGGTCTGCCAGCCATTCAAAACATTAATAATATTTGTTTCAACAAAAAAGGGGCGCTGCATGATGAATTTGATTTGCTATTCGTTTCGCTATTTAAAAAACATGAGATCCATAAGGATATCATAAGTTTTATTGCCAGAAAAAGGGAGGGTGTTAGCAGGAGTGAAATTGAATCGCATTTTAATTACAAGGGCGGCAGGTTGACGGCGCGATTAAAAGAGTTGGAAGAAGCTGCCTTCATTACTGCTTATATGCCGTGGAAAAAAGAAAGAGGCTTATATTATAAAATAATAGATGAATATTCCTTGTTTTACCTAACATGGATTGCTCCAAGAGCAGAGAATAGAATCTCAAATAACATTGATGATCGATACTGGGAGGTTCTATCTAGCAAGCATGCTTGGATCGCTTGGTCTGGATATGCATTCGAGTCAATATGTTTCAAACACGTTAACCAAATAAAGGCGGCTCTATGTATTCCAGATGGTTCCGAGGTATCGGCATGGCGATATACTACTGATATGGGTGAAGTAAGCTCTGGAGCACAAATTGACCTTATTTTCGATAGGCCCGATAAGATTATTAATATATGTGACATAAAATACTGTACGTCACCTTATGTGGTCACTAAAAAATATGCGTCACATATCTTGAGTCGGGAGAAAATATACTGTTCTGTTACAGGCACCACTAAACAGATATTTCATTCATTGGTTGTCTCAGGAGGGTTAAAAAAATCAATGTATAGTGAGGAGATTATTGCTTCATATGCAGTGTTGGATGATTTATTTAAAGATTAATGTATGCATCAGAAAATTAAACTGCCATACCATTTTCTTTTGCTAATTGTTTTGTGGCTATGTCCATTTTAAATGCGATTGACATACCCAGTGGGGTATTAAAAAATAGCAGCGCGCTTTTTTCTGTTTTTGCATTTGCCTCTTCTAGATTTTGTGCTATAAACATTTCCAATAATTTAATCCGTATGGTTTTAGCTGAAGGTAATAATTTCTCTGCATATCTAAAGGAAAACAAAGCTGAAATTTATTGCGCCAAAATTGCTGAGCATATTCGCCATGAGATAATTTATCTGCTAATAATGGTGAGGATTTCATTGCCTGCCAAATTTCTTGAGGAGACAAATGTGCTACTTTCATCACACATATCTTGTTTTCTACTCACGCTTAGTATAAAACTGAAGTTCTTAGCAAAAAGTGAGCGCTTATGTTGGATTTTATTTTCGCAAAGTTAGCAGGAACATTATCTACGCAGGTAATTGGAAAGGGCGAATGTCTTCAAATCCCTGGATTTGCGAGCCCGAGCCAATGTCGCGACTGGGCCAAAATCATTCTAAATAATCGATGCGAGTGGATCGAACGTTTTGAGGGTGCTTGGTCTTATGGCAATGCTTGGTATTTCGATATCGAGGCCGGCGAAGCTCATCGATATTTTGCTAATGCTCAGAACTCGAATCGACTGATCAGCAAGTTGCCGGGTTATCTTGATCTGATGCGCGAGAGTATTCAGTATATACTGGGGCCGGATGGCCGGCTCTGTTTAAAATCCCGCGCACGACACGAGAATTTGGGGCCTTATTGGTGCGAGTCTGGTCTACATATCCTTCAAACTGACTTTGATGTTTGTGCCGAAGTGGGTTGCGTACATCAAGACATAGAGGGGTTAATTCCATATCCACATTTAATGTTTGCAGAAAGCACCTCTGCTTACAGTGCTATTTTGAGTGTCATGGTTCCAGAAGGACGGGGCGGATTGAATGTCTGGAAAACACGATTTACCGCTTCAAATGAGTTTCCCGATCTGAACGATGACGACAAAGTTGAGTTCGATTATCAAATAGGAACCATGACAATCATCGACAGTTTCATGCCGCACCAAATCCAGGACATGGTGTGTAGTATGAATAATCCATTTCGCATTTCGGGTGTGATGCACTTTCTCTATCGTACAGATCCTTACCCGCATTGGGAATATTGGTTTTAAGATAATTAACTTTTAAAGCGGTTATTTAGCCAGTCTTTTAACGTGGTAAAATGTTCATTACCAAAAGGATCCATAATATCCCCTAATTCCCCCTCAAGCAGGGCCTTTTCTTCTTGCTCAGAAAACTCAACTGTCACCCCGTTTTCTTTTGCTAATTGTTTTGTGGCTATGCTCATTTTAAATGCGATTGCCATACCTTGTGGGGTATTGAAAAATAGCAGCGCGCTTTGTTCTGTTTTTGTTTTTGTCTCTTCTAGATTTTTTGCTATAAACATTTCTAATAATTTAATTCGTATGGTTTTAGCTGAAGGTAATGAATTTTCTTGCGCAAATCTCAACGCCTCCATGAGCACATCTTTGCTAGGGTTTGTTTTTAATAGTGCTAGAACAACGTCATTACGCTGACATTCCATTGCAATATGCAACACTTTTCGTAGAATATCGCTTGCTCTAAATACTTTAATTTTATTAGCTGGCACATTTCCAAGACCTAAAAAATTTGCAATATCATCTGGATAAACGGCTTTCTTGCTATCGACATCCTGCGCAAGTGGATTATTATATTCCAAAAGAATGTTGACCACTTCAAAAAATCTGTCATCATGATGTGCCTTCCCACATACCGCCGCTATAAGCACATGTTCAGCAGTGACCTTTGCGTGTTCTTCCTGAACTAGATATTCAACGATTTCTTTCCAACCATAATTAGCAGCCAAATACAGTAAATAGTCTGTATCGATAACTTTATTATGTCTAGAAATGATGTCGTCTCGTCTGCTTAAACATTCTTTGACAATATTCAGTTGACCAAATTGAATCGCGATCATTAAGGGGCTTTTGCCAAGACCGTTCAGTTCTCTGATATCTGCACCTAACTCCAATAAATCTCGAAATAATTTAAGATTACCATGCATTGCTGCAATATGTAATGGACTCTGATAGTGTATACGTTGTTGAGCACCCAATCTATTGATTTTAACGCCACAGTTTAGAAGTTTGCTGATAGCATCCATATTTGCAAATTTTGCCGCAAAATTGATGGGTCTAGCATAAATAACTTCGTGCGATTTTCCTACATCTTTACCATCTGTCTCAGGACATTTTTTAAGTAGTTCGTTAAATAATGGTTGCCGATTATATTTTAATGAACAAACAAATGCGTGATTAATGAATCTTTTTTCATTTCCACACATTTTTAAAATATCATTGACGGGTTGGTTGCAAGCAACAGCTAATTCAATTTTTATTAATTGATTGATTTGGTATTGTTCATTCAAATTGGCTAAGTACCTGGACAATAACGTTTTGTGGATATAATCAAGCATTTCATCATTACAAAATGACGGTTCCAGATAGCTTCTATTGTGTTTGGGGTGAAATAAAATCAACAAGTCCTTGAGCGCCACTTTACATTTTGCAATACTACCCGTTGTAAAATAATCGATCTTGCCTTCAACAATGACACTAAGAAGTAAGCGTTGAACTCGCGATAGACCATCGACATGCTGTAAATACCTTTTGCGAAATTCGTCATACATATTTTCTGGAAATATTCGATCCGGCAGGTGAAGCATATCTAAAGGAAAATATAGCTGAAATTTATTGCGCCAAAATTGCTGAGCATATTCGCCATGAGATAAGTTATCTGCTAATAATGGTGAGGATTTCATTGCCTGCCAAATTTCTTCAGGAGACAAATGAGCAACCTCCTCCAGTTCTTTATTGACATCATTTTGCATACTTTCTTCTTGCATAAGCACCTCTGTTACGTTTCTTTACATTCGTATCTGTAAATACTAGCATAATATATCATGGAAGTACAATAATATAGTCAAACTTGATATAATTTAAAGCGGATTTCAATAGAGAGATTCGAAACCACTCGTTTTATAGAAAGTTGGGGGTAGTAAAAATTCGCATTCATAGCGTTGGCCATTAGCGGGGTCTCGATCAATGAGGTGATCAAGAAGAGTGCGATCAGCTAGACCGCCATGACTTCTGCCGGTACGTGAATCAATATCCCTGCGACCCAGTTCATAAATTGAAGAATCTACAGGGAATTTTACAGCGCTTTCTAATTTTTTAACGATAAACTGATCGTTCTGTTCCAATATAAAGACAAACTTAAAAGCATGTGCACCAAGATAAGCATTTCCTAATGGTATACATCCATGCGTCAAAGGATCATAGGTTACCCACTCTTCATTTCGCTCCCAATCGAATACTTGCAGATTTATTTTCATTTTATTGGCATCATCTTTTGCGAGCTGGCTACCTATAAGCGCAGGAGTTTCCTGCGTTAATGAAAGAAATACTGCCCCCGAACTTAAATGGCACAAATATCCTTTGCCGCGTTTGCGAGCCATATTGAGCACGGTGATTACTCTTAATAATGCGGCATCAATGGTGATTTTTATAGCAATTAAAGTTTCCGGTTTATTAAAAATTTGAATAAATTGGTTTTCTGTTTTGCCCGAAGCATCAGCACCAAGCTCTAAACCAAATTCAATCAGTTTTTTCATAATTTCCGGATTAAATAATTCCGTCTTACTCATTCTATCTTTGTTAGGACGCAACTCACCCACGTCAAGATCGGAGAAAGTGGCAGCATCCATTGAGTCATTTTCAATAGAAAATACGCAGAGAATTAATTTAATAAGATCAACCCTGACATAAACAGGGACCATATCAGAAAAAGAATCCGGATTTCTTTTCACGATATCTATATCACGAATATCCCTTAGTTCAATTTGAGAAAATCTTTCATCGGATTTTAAAATTTCAATAGTATTAGCTAAGGCTTTGGCACTCGTAAAATGACTGTCATACCAAAAATTGACAACGGCTTCTTGGTTTGCACGTTTCCATTTTAGAGCTTTGTCTAAATATTGATTGATTAACTCCTCTTTGCTGTCACACGGAAAGGCATAAGTCTGTTCTGGATTGAGGCTTTGATTGATCCAAGCTAAGTTAATAGCATAACTGGCAGGACCTTCGGGAGGGTGCGCTTTACCAAAAAATGGATAATCGTAACTTTTCACTTTCTCCTCCTAACAATTACAATAGCATTTTTAGACGTATATGTCTTATTATAGTTTAAAAACCGGCGATTAGATGATTAGTTTGATCATCTAATCAAAAAGGTATATTTGTATTCTTGGGCTAAATATAATACCATAGCTGAATTATTGTCTACTTTAATGAGAGCACTATGAAGAAAATGAAAAAATCAGATGAACGATATGTTCATTGCCCAGAATTTAGAGTCATTCGCCTTGAGCAGCATAAAAGTCCCTACGCTGGATTGTATACGGAAGGGATTAGTATTTGTGGAATACTGTGCTTTCAAAGTAAAGATGGCACTCGTCAATCTTTAGTTCATGCTAATCGATTCACTCAAATTGAAACTTTAATCGAGGAAGCAAATTGGATAGGTGAAGGTGGTCGATGCATAGTTTATACGAAAAATAAAAAATCGCTCAATCCTTTAACGGGAGAAGCTTTTATTATAGGTGTAGATTTTATTAGTGAGATGACTGAGAAATCGCGCTGTCATTTTAAAGTACAAGAACTTGATCAAGAAGTTATTGCATTACTGCAGAAGTCAGATGGAACGGTTTTATTTTATAAAACTATTGAACATGATCTTAATATTGTATACCACCCAAATTTTCCACAATTAGAATGTGTTTATAAACTTAACGAAAATCTCGCGTACGGAACATTGCTTGAATTGAAGCAGTCAGCGCTACTGTTTGATGGTGCGAATTGGCAGACATTAAAAGACCATGATTTAAAATTACATCCGGTTGCTTATAAATTTCTGACTTTGATTGATGCAAGACCCTCTGATGGATTTAGGTCTGTGCTGATAAAGTTAAGACTTTTTGCAGAAAAATTTATGAAGTCGAAAAAAAATATATTTTGTATAAATGATACCAATTTTATCGTTTTGGCGACTAAACCTCAGGCCGCTATAAGTTTAGTGCCTTTTATGCAACAATATTTATTAGCGAATGACGCAGGATGTCAATTTTATACCAATGTCTACGTAGAACTTCAAAGTCATCAAGCCGAGACAAACTCAGACCATGAGTTGCAAAATTTATTACGACGAGCATTAGAGTCGAGTAACCCAGTCATTGAAGTACCTGCAGTTTTCAATAAGTGTCAGTATACGAGTGATTATAGAAAAACACTTCATGGAATCATTATGGGTTTCAATGGCTTTCTTTTTCATTACCAGCGAGCACAATTGGGCAAATGGATTGATGTTGACACTCTTGAACAAACCTGTACAGAGTCAAGCCAACCCCTTCCATGATAAAACTGATGCACAATTATATAGTCAAAAGGCAAATGTGCTATAATACAAATATATAAAATGAAAGTATTATCAGCCAGGAAGGCGGCTTGTTGCAGGATGCTTAGCGATACAACTTGAGGAGAACTGTCATGTTTCATGCATGTCAAGGTACCAAATTATGCCCCATTGCATTAGGGGTTGCGTTTGGTGTTACAGAAGGCTTGCTCATGATGTTATTTGCATGGGTGGCTGCTTATACGGGAATTGGCGTATCTGCTATTGAACATTTTTCTGGTATCTATCATGGTTATGCGCCGAGTCTCGTAGGAGGCCTGTGGGGTGGTCTGTGGGGCTTAATTGTCGGTTATATTTTTGGTGCTGTTGTAGGAACAATTTACAATTGCACGATTTCATGCTGCAGAAAAGCAGTTAGCAGCGAAGAAAAGAAACCCGACAAAATAGAATAACGCCCACGACCTTTCATCCATAATTGCTTTTAGCAAGGGGTTTTGGCAGCCCAAATTTTTCGTGCAGTAGGCGCCAACCATTTAAGCTTTATAGATTAATGACACACCTATATTATTGAAGTGCATGGTTGATTCACCATTGATCGGACCCACGGCACCCTCATTGTCATAATGCAAACTGCCCCATGAATAGCTGTACATTGCTTTTGCCGTCCAATTTTTTTGGAAGGTATATTCAGGACCTGCTGATAACCTTTAAAGTCGATTGATATTTGTATCGTGACATTAGATAATTGCGGAATTAATTACTAATGTGGCAAGGATTCAGTATCAACAAACTTAAGGAGAGGGTATGGTTAGGAACATGATGGAAAAACTACTGCTTATTGCTGTTTCTTTACTTGTGAGCACAACTACAGTGGCAGCAGAAGCAACAGGTCCGAACCCAGAGGCTATGGGACAATACTCGGTTGGCTATACCAAATTTCATGCTTGTGATGATCAGCGTGTTTCTTTGGTTAGTGATGATGCTATTTTTCATTCTGGAACTTTGCGTGATTGTGTGCGCGGGCCGGTAATGGGTGGAAAAATTCTCGTAGCGCGTCCTGTAAGCTTTCATGTTTGGTATCCATCGTTAATTCGAGAAGGTTTGCGCGCACAATACACTGTGAATAATGACGTTTATCCCAATGTGGGACTCATGAAATCTGCGGTGTCTTTGCCTAGTCCTCATGGCGCATTATTTGATGTTGCGGTGGCGAAACAACCTTTGGGATTTCCATTAATCATTTTTTCTCCTGGTTATTCAGCTTCAGGTGCTCAATATGCAAATACTTTCAATGAGATTCTGGCGAGTCGTGGTTTTATTTTAGCTGCTTTAGATCACACCGGTGATTATTATCCTTCGAAAATTAATGAATTAGAAAGTGGGTTATATTCTTACCCGGTCTCAGGACCTTTCCCCACTGCTGCCAATGACCCCAGCATTGTTTTGATTCCACGATTAGGTGATTTTAATTTTCTGCCGCGCATATACGATGTGAAGTTTGCAATTGATGAAATGATTCGTCGTTATCATAACACGATTAACGAAAATAAAATTGGATTACAAAGTTATTCATTTGGTGGCCCAACTATTTTAGCTGTTGCAGGTGGTTTGGCTTCTGAAGGCATTCCTGCCGATCCGCGCGTTAAAGCTTTAATGAAATTCGATGGCAGTATCTATGGCAATATAAATAAACCAGCAGAATCAAAATACTTTTTTGATTTCGCGACACCCACTCGTGATGATTTAATTAACATTAAAATACCGGTACTGTTGATGACCAACGATAATGATCCTGACAGCATCCGTGCATTTAAAGATTTAGGGTCGCAAGACGTAACATTAGTAGAATTAGCTACACCGTCGCATATTTCAACAGCATTCTCATTATGTACTCGCATTGAAATTCTACTTAACAATTTTACGCGTGCTACTTCCCTCGATCTATTTATCATTCAGTTTATAAATAAAAAGGGATTCAGTGATAATGTCTATATGAATTGTCCAGCTAATTTATTTACTGAGCATCCTGACTATTTGCGCCATGCGCTTTGGTTTGGTGATGCAAGTTTAGATATTCCCCCACCACCTTTAGGATTAGCTGTTGCGCCTGACAATACACCATCGATTTACACCATGCCTTTACAAATGCTCGATAGTGCACTATTGCAGATCGAAGGATTTTATTCGGTTGCGTTTTTTGAATCGACATTAGCAGATCGTTCAGAATACCGGCCTTTTTTAAATCCCAGTTATGCGCAAAAGAATTTACCTCTTTTCGTCAAGACTTGGCAGAATGAATATAAAATCAATGATCACCCTTTAGATCTGCATTCTGGCGATAAGATCACTTTTCTACCAAAGGGTGACAATCTGTATGAGGTATCATTGAGTCATGATAATCAAATGATTCCAGTCGATAACACTTTTACATCACTGTCAAAAAAGCTGCAATTTGTGCCGTTCCGATCTGGTTTTCCTTTTCTAGGTACAATTTTCGGTAACTCAAAAACCATCAGCCCATTT
>Ga0207137_1084_pt1 | contig 24380 bp, 23 predicted proteins | sample Alteio_BWMinHeat_9_FD_153572 | JGI IMG/M metagenome (GOLD analysis project Ga0207137, IMG submission 153572) | Enriched cells from forest soil in Barre Woods Harvard Forest LTER site, Petersham, Massachusetts, United States -... | ecosystem: Environmental > Terrestrial > Soil > Temperate forest >...
ATAGAGATTCAAAAACGTCTTCGAAGCTTGCAAGTTTTGCGCGGAACCTCGACAGAGCACGACTCGCCGCACCGATCTTTTGTTTATGACCTTCGAACAACCAACCTGCGATCCGTTCCTCATTTTCAGGCGGCGGAAGGTACGTCAGGGTGAGGAAGTAATCACTTTCGAAGTGGGTCCCTTGAGCCGTGAACTGTTCACGCCGTTCTGCGTCGATAATTTGGGTGATCGTGTCTGGAAATGCACCCTGAGATGGATACTCCGGCGCTTTTGTCCGAATCGCATCACAGTGGAGCATCCAACCGCTGCCGAGGCGGAGAATGTTGTTCAGGCGAGCGCTCACCGCTGCCATTTCGGCGTGTGTCGCTGAAGCCATGTCTGGACCGCGAAATGACCAGGCGGCGACCAACGACCCATCTTGTTGCAAGAGAATGCCGTCTTCAACCAACGAGTCATATAGCAGTAAATCCGCTAAACCTTGAGTCTGAATGCGATGCTCGACTAATTGCACTTCCTCACCTCCAATTCTTGGGCGTGGCAGAACACCTGGAACGCACGTGGCCTTTGGCGAGGTAAAACGGGCGGTATTGCAGGTGCCTAAGGTATGCGTGCCGTAGCATCGGATCAGCCTTTCCCATGCGCGATAAGACAGCCACAGAAGTGAGCCAAACGATGAGCCCGATGATGATTCCCATCAGCGACGCCAGGGTGAATGCCAGGCACGCCGCCGTAAGGCCGGCGAAGAGAACTAACTCGCGATCGCCGCCAAGAATCAAGTGCGGCCGGTTCGCGGATTGGTGAATCGGGATCTCCCGGGGCTTATCGAGATGCTGCATGATCTATACAACCGCGCCGGTGACGCCGAATGCGGTCGCCATGATATTGGTTGCAAAAACGATGACGGCTACGATCAAACCCATCAGAGCGGCGCGGCGGGCAAATTCGTTCATCTCTCCGCCCCACATCAGTGTTGCCCCTGTGGCAAAAATTCCGATGATGGACACCGAAAACGCCACCGGCCCCGTCAGCGACTGCGCAATGGTACGCAGTGGAGTCTCCCAGGGAAGCGTACCGGTAGTACCGGCCCTCACTACCGTGGCCGCAAGTAACCAAAGTAACGCGATCGGAAAGACTGGCTTTCGTTTAACCAAAATCACGGGAATACCTCCTCAAAATGTTTACAGATGCTCGACCACATACCGGCCGTTTTCGAAGCCGGAAACAAAAAGAACCTCTTTAACTTTGCGGCCAGCTTTCAGGCCGCTGTCCTCATCGACAAAAACGACAAGATCTACCGCGTCAGCAATAAGTGATTGCTGCGGTGAGGCGGTCGCCTCTGCCACAAGCGTTTCCAAACGAACGAGCCCACTTTCAGCATCGTTCGCATGAAGTGTTGCGATTCCGCCTGGATGCCCGGTGTTCCAAGCCTTTAACAACGTGTGCGCCTCGGCGCCGCGCACTTCGCCCACGACGATTCGCGTTGGTTTCAGCCGCATACAGGCTCTGAGACAGTCGAGCATCGTCACAGCGCCGGTTGCTCGAAGGTCCACATAGTTTCTGAGGCTGCATTGCAGTTCGGTTGTGTCTTCAATTGAAATGATGCGATCGTTCGGTGCGAGGCGGGACATCGCATCGAAGCAGGCGTTCAGAAGCGTCGTCTTTCCGGAACCGGTTGCGCCCACAACAAGAATGTTTCGCTTGGCTGCGATCGCCCGCCGAATGATCTCGCCGTGCGGTAACCCACGAATTGAATCTAGAAATGACGCTCGGCAGCGCAATCTGTTCAGTGGATCGGTCCGATCGGTGAGGATGCCTTCGGCTTCGTAGTGTTCGAGTGGGAAGATTTGTTTCGGCCGAAGTCGGATTGCGAACACCGGCCGGCGGACGACAGGGGATACCAATCCTTCAAACCGGCTTCCATCTAGGGGCAACTCCGTCTCAAGGACCGGTCGCTCGTGATTGAGACTAGTACCTCTCCAAGCGGCGATCGTATTGAGCGCGCTCGCGGCCTGCGCGGGAGGCATTTCGCCAACGGCGAGAAATCCTTCTCCGATGCGTTTGATCCACAAAGCCGAGTCGGGATTCAGCAAGATGTCCTCTGTGCGGGCATCAGCGAGGTGGCTGAGAACGAGCTCACCGAGTTCGCGCTTCAGCTTGGCTTCATAACGCTGTCGCTGTTCTTCGTGCTGCACTAAGGAAAAAGTAGACATTGCAAAAATCCCAAAACCGCGTTTAGTATTTTTGTCGAAACCGATCCATCAATAGGAAGGGCCTCCAGTGAGGCTCGCCGGGACAACAATTGGTGAAAATTTATGGAACAGAAATCGTCAAACCTTTCCCAGGAATACGAAGGGGTGGTGGTGATTCCATCAAATTACGCAGAGGAGGGCGTAGTTCCGATCTGTATCCGCACGATTGATGATGAGGGCCGGCCTGTTTATCGTGGCTGGATCGAGGCCGTACGGCCAGTAGCGGATTCGCTGCGGGGCTTCGCCAGGCGAGTGATTAAGAACATTCATCAGGTCTCCGAGCTCGCGGACGGCTCGGTCCATACATTGTCGGCAAAATACGGCGAACGACTTGGGCGCTCGCCCTCCATGCAGATTTACGTTCACGCCAAGTATCTTGCGCAGGACCTCGCCGTTGGCGGGCGCCGAGTTCGAGTCGGTTGAGATGTTGAGTTGACCGAGAGCCTGGTAAAGATTCTTAGTTATGAACCGGGCTTCGACAAAGCCTTCGAAGACCGCGAGTTTCTGGAGCGCCTCAAAGAGCAACTGGTTTTGCTCGGTAAAACGGACGAATTAAAGATGCTAAACCTCTACCTGACCGGCGCTGAGCACAAGATTGCAGCGGCCTTCGGTGTTAAACGAAACAGCCAGGCCAGCAACACCCTGTCGCATCGATTTTGGCGCAGCATTGCGGAAAGCGTAGATATTCTGCGAACCAAGGCCGCGCGTTGACGTCGTGCTTTAATGATTGAGAATAAACCCGACGCGCCCACGTCCGAACAAGTGAAACGCGTCCTGCAGGAAGCTTTACTGCGGAACTATCCCAATCCAGATCGAACGGGTTGCCGCGGTTCATCCGTTCTTCGCGAAATGGCGGAGCGGGAATTTCCTCATGAACATCCGTTTTGGGACGAACACGTGTCTCACTGTTCTCCCTGCTATCGCGAGTTTCTCGACTTCCGTAATCGAGTGCTGGCGTTAGAGTCCAGAAAACGTAGGAGCATGAACGTGATGCTGGCCGCAGTGGTCGTCCTTATCGTGGCGGCAGGATCAATCGTTTTGCTTCTTCGACAGCCACAAGGAGCTCCATCAAAGGCAAATAACGTTACACCACAACAGCCAGCGACCCCGCAGACACCGTCGCCTTCACCGGGGACACAGTCTACCGTCCTGACAGCAGTCCTCAACTTGGAGAGTGAATCGATAACACGGAGTCCGAGCGGTACGCCGAACGTCGCTGGAGAGGTTCAGCGTATACCGCGAGGGCGTCTGTCGCTGTCCATTTATTTGCCATTGGGGAGCGAGGTGGGACAGTACGAAGTTCAACTGCTGAAGAACCCAACGGATCAGCCACCGCTCACCACTTCTGCTGGAACAGCCCAGATCGAAAACGGCCTGACCATTTTGCGCATCACACCGGATCTTTCCCCGTTTGAACCAGGTACGTATATTCTAGCAATCCGGCGCGGTACCGGGTCCTGGCGCTATTATCGATTCGTCCTTTCATAGGGACGTCACGTCGTCACGTCGGGACGTATCGTCGTTTCCGGGGCGCAAATTTTTGCGCTCATGGGCTCTTCCGCACTTTCCCAAGCCTGCGCAGTGTTCAGCGTCTATTACTCTTATGGTCTTCGCCCTCATCCTTCCGGAACTCACCTGCGTGCGTTGAATTTCGACCTCGTGAACGATACCGTTCCCAAAATGTGAAGCAGAGATGAGTTCTACCCTGTTATCGATTGACTGTGCAAGAATGCGCGCCATGAAACTCATTGGGAGCCGAATCATCGTTTCCGTTGCGCAGTATCCCTTCGAGCTGAGAAGTGAAACCGGTGCAGTCAATACTTTCGGTACACTTGTGCCCATCATGAAGACAGATGGCGAGGCGCTCTCCGCGGAGGATTGTCCGAGCCAAGGCTTGATCTTCTGGTTAATCAAGTCCCCCATTCTGAGATTTGCTCAGCCCGGCCGACTTCTTGTCGCTACATTGGAACCTGCGAAGCGCCAAGAGGAACATGAGTACCAAGCACAACCCGATACGATTGAACGCCCAGAGGACATAGCGGAAATCCTCACCCAGGACGTTCTTTCTGTGCAAGATCCTATCGATTTGGTAAACAAGGAAACAATTCTTGACCACCCGCCAACCTCTCTCGTTCTTGCTCGCTGGGGGGAACATGTATATGGGCCATTCCGGACAGAGGCCCAGCGAGACCACTCCCGGTGGAGGGTCACGCTTCAGGCGTATTACCCAGACAAGTCTGTCCTGAAAATTCCCTGGAAGGATTTTCAGGATACTCAGAAGCTTCAACCTCATTTACGTGAGGGCTTGAGAGTGACAGTCAGTCTTGAAGACCGATCGCCCATGCGGGGCGATAGCTCTAAACAGGACTGCCAGTACCAGATCTTTCTTTCAAATGGGTTCAAGAGACTCCCATCACTCGGTTATCCAAAAATCAGTTTGGAGAGTAATCGCGATGTACTGATCAAATTCGTGAAGCGTTTCGCAGTCAAGAAGAAACAACAGGAGTTGCGAGTCCTTTTGGACGATTTGGCCCTCGCCGCAGACGCATCGGGACTCAATGAAACGGGAGGCGATCGGGATGCCTTCAACGCAGTTCGTGACCGTCTTGGGCGGATGCAAGAGGACGACTATGCCCTAGCCAAGTCCCTGGCGGCTTCCGGCCTCATTGACCAGCAGATAAGGACTGTACTGACCGAACGGGTTGACCAATACGTTCAGGAAAACTCCGCCGCTCTGGCCGCAGAGATTTCGAAACGAGTTGAGGCGCTGCAGCACGAACTAAATTCTCTAGATCGGCGAAAGGCTACCTTTGAAGACGAGTTAGCAGGCAGGAATTTGCATTTTGAACGGGAATTGGAATCGAAACGGCAGGTTTTCGAACAGGAGCGTGACAAAGACCTGCGGCGAATAGAGAAGGAACGTGAAGAACTCACAAAACAGCGTGACGAAGCTGGAAACCTTCTTAGCGGACTGACGCAAACGTTTCGAGAGTCTCAGACGGAGTTGATTGCCCAATTTTTGGGACTCTTGCCGTTGTTTGAAAGGATTGGAATCAGTCCAACGGTTCCAAGATTAACGGAGTCGATTAATGTTGATTCTGCCCGCGTCGGGCGAGCACCACAGAACTTTGAGGTTCCGGCCTTTGCGAAGTCTGATGACATTCGCACGGCCACGGTTACCGAGGAGGAATTCTTTGAGCGTTTTGAACGCCACGTTAAGAATCGAAATTTCTCATATCGTCGTAAGGACCTTGCAGCCTTCCACGTGAGCATCAAATGTTCTGACATAACAATTCTGGGCGGATGGTCTGGGACAGGGAAATCGAGCCTACCCCTTCTATACATGGAAGCCGCTGCTGGCTCGAGTGCGCAAGGGTTGGGACGCTATTTGAGGGTCGATGTCAGTCCCTCTTGGTTAGATATGAGGGATTTGATGGGACACCTGAACTCAATTGAAGGACGATTCCAACCCGCCGAATCGGGTCTCTACCAGCATCTAATTTCGGCTGCTACTGAGTTTGAGCACCGCCAGCAGGAATCGGGCATTTACGTTGTCACTCTCGATGAGATGAACCTTTCCCATGTGGAGCACTATTTCAGCGGATTTCTCCAGGCTCTTGAGCAGCCTGCGTCGCAAAGGATGATCCGTTGTTTCGACGCGATGAGCGTCGACGCAAGCAACTCATTCGCCAAATGGGCTGAGATCAAAATTCCCCGATCGTTGCGGTTTGTGGGAACCGTTAATTTCGATGAGACTACGAAGCAGTTGAGTCAGCGCCTTCTTGACCGGGCAAATCTTGTGCGGTTGGGAGCTGGTGATCTACATCAAGTGTCAGCAACGGACCGAGACCCGAATGTTTCTGTGCCCGGGCCAGCCGTAATACTCAGAGATTTCCGGGAGTGGACACGGAGTTCGGCGCTTGATACGGAGCAAGCAGCTCTTCTGGATACCCTTAGAAAGCATCTTCAAGAACTGGGCTGTCCTGTAACGCCACGTCGCTATCGTGCCATTGGGGATTTTGTTGCGAGCACGCCATCATGGTTAATGTCACCATCCGAAGCATTTGATCTCCAAATTGCACAGCGGCTTTTGCCACAAATTCGAGGCCTCTTTAGGCCCGGAGCACGCGCCGCCCTTGATGCTATCGATCAAGCGCTGTCGCAGCAACCCTATACGTTCGAAGAATCACGACAGGCGTTGGAAGATTTGCGCCGAAACGAAGAAAGCACACTACCCTTTACTGAAACCTCGGTTCTATGAGCGCGCCGATATTCCAACTGACCTCAAGCGGTTTTCCCATGATTACTGTAGCGCTCGACATAGGGGTCGCCTGGGATGAGCCACTGCCTTTGGGAGAATTGCACTATTGTGGATTTGAAGTCGTGAATGTCGAAACAAGCAATGAATATAGAGTCTTGGTCGGAGATGAGGATCCGACAAGCGAGTCCGGTGGTATGCGTTATGGAACTAGCGACATTTGGCAGGAGCACTGCTATTTCGAAAGCTCAAGGGGTTTGGTTTCGGTTTATCTGCTATCCAGAACTCGTAATACAGATGATCCATGGCGAGAGCGAGCTGCGTTAGTGCTCAACGTAGTGCCCGAGAAATTAGGTGAAGCCAGATATCTCGCGATGTTTGAGGAGCTGAGAGGACTTTCTGTTGGATTGGTTTTCGATCTCGTATCAAAAACCCATCGCGCTGTCAGAGGTGTTGGGATAAGAGGAGTATCCACACGACCGCCTCACATTGAACTGATGGTGCTTGAAGATATGTGGGAGAGGCTTTCATTGGTGCTCTTAAGGATGACCCTACAGCCGGTATTGAGCCTTAAATCTCAGGCCGGAAGACGCACGCTGTGGGGTGGTGAGCGCTTGGATCCAACAACACTAACCCGACTAGCCGCCGACGGAGTGGATCCTCGCGATGCTAGACATCCTAGACCTCTAAAAGTAGTCGAGAGACGGCTGAGTGAGACATCCGATACATTTGAACACCGAGTGATCCGCGGATTTCTTGAATACCTGAGCCAGCGTGTCGGTGAGTGCCAATTAAGCGCAACAGAACACATAAAGGCCATCGAGGACGATAGGCCGCATCGAGATGTGCGCTTGGTCCCGGGTCCAACTATCTATGAAACATTCGATTTACCAAGAGTCCGCCGACTTGAGGATGCATGTGAGAGGGCTGAGTCCCTGCTCCGTAGTATTCGGCACGCCGGGCAATTGCCTTTTCTTCGAAATGTGCGTCCAGAGCTGAAAGAACCCCGTTCAGCGGTGTTCGACAACGTAATGCCTTACCACTACTTTCGCCGGGTCATGCTTTCATGTCTGGGTGGCTCATTGATTGTCTTGGATGTCCAAGGCGACGAGCGGATCAAGTCAACAAGCCGCATGTTTGAGCAATGGGTATTTCTGCAGATTGCAGCGGCCATTCGAAGTTGTGGATTGGCGACCAAGACTGAGCGTGAATTTCTGAAACCACTCGGACGCAGATTCGTGATTGATATTGATCGCGGCGCTCGAATCGTTTTCGGGAGCACTGACGGACGAGAGATACATTTGCGATACGAACCATACATATTCCCATCTCTGGTAGCCAAGGAGAGAGCGGATACAGTCTATCGAGGAACCTATGGCGATACACCATGGTCGCCGGACGTCCTCATTGAATTCTTCACCCAGGATTCAGGCGGAAACATGACACTTGATTACGCGGTCGTGCTTGACGCGAAGTATTCTCGAAGAATTTCTTCAAAACACTGGATGCAAACCGACAAGTATTCCGAAATCCGATCGACGCAAAGCAGCAAACAGGTTGTAAAGCAAGTTTGGCTGATTCACCCAGCTAATGACGGGATCACTTGCCGGGACTCCGCGGTTCAGTGGACCGAACTGGGCCCAACCGCGACGCGCGATGAGGTTGTGTATGGAAGTATTGGCGTGTTGCCGCCAGAATATGGCTCCACCGATTCTGCGAGTACTGACAATAAAGTGACGGATTCGGCTCGCAGTTTTGTAGCTGGAATTCTCAAGTTTGTAGGATTTGAGGTTGCGGAGCACGTATAGCGGATGACCAAACCCGGATTTGAGCTATGGAATGGCTGATGTATAACCAGTACCTTCCTCAATTTTTGATGGATCCCCTTGTCGGTCTTGTCCTTTTTGACAGTACAACCTTCAATGAGCGGTGATATCAAAGCGGGAAGTGTCGTGATGCGGAACAGGGCATAGGAAGAAGCCGGGAATTGTCCTTGGGACCAATGGTCGCGGTAAAGTTAAGGTCCTATGGATGAATTCTGGAACAGGAGTAGTCGTTGATCTTGATGACCTTCAGTTGGAGGACAAGGTGACAAAGCGCGACGAAAAGTGGTTTGTCGACAACTACTATCGACTAAGGCCACGTCAAGAACGCACAACTCGGGATAACGAATACAGTCCAGAGTACCTGACGGGCCTTTCTTCCCTCATGGGGCAAGCGACGGTAGATCTCGCATCGAAGTTGTTGTCCGTTGCCTGTAAGAGGGCCGTTCAGAGAAGTCGATCCGCGACGTGATCGAATTACTCGGCAGTGTTTCACGAGGGTATCCGAAGCAGATAGGAAAACGCCACCCTGTGATGCCGACGATGGCCGCATTGTCGGCTTATCTTCGGTTATAATGTTGCGATATCGCAGAGCGCCAACCGATACGAATGGCCCAGCTCGGATCGAAGATGCCGCTCTGAACAAATTCGATTTATCAGCAATGAACGCGTCCACAGTTGATGCATTAATCGTCGGGGCAGGGCCGAGCGGTTCAACGGCAGCCGCGACGCTTGCGAAAATGGGGCATGCCGTTGCGATTATCGACAAAGCCATATTCCCCCGGCACAAAACTTGCGCGAGCTGGATCAATGCTCTCGCTTTCTCGCGGTTTCCATATTTAAAGGCAGAACTTCGTAATCTTGTGGACTGCCCCTTCCACGGAATTCGTTTCTACGACCATTTGATCTCGCGTTATGGGGCGTACAACGAACGCAAACCTTCTGGCTATCTGACACTTCGTTCGAAATTCGATCATGGTCTCGCAAAAATGGCGGTGGCTGCCGGCGCAGAACTCTATCAAGATACTCGCGCGGTCCACATCAATGAAGACAAGACTGGTGTACAGGCGAAATTGAGCGACGGACGCACCCTACGCGCTCGTTTCCTGATCGGTGCCGACGGTTCCAACAGCCAAATTGCACGATGGTCGGGGCTTCGCACGAGTTGGCGCCACGATCAATACGTGCTTTGTGCGAATGAAGATATTAGTTACTCACCGTCGGCGATTGAACGATTTTATGGCGAAACCTTTCCGCTCTTCGTTTCTCTCCGCTTCGACGGATTGGATGGTTATGGTTGGGTTTTTCCGAAACGTGAATACATTTGCGTCGGCATTGGAGGACGCGTTGCACCGAACGCAGACATCCGTGCGATCATGCGAGCGTTCGTTGCGCGAGCGCGTGAAGTGAAATTGATTCCGGCCGATCTTCAGAGTTCAGATCCCGACTACGCTCTAGATCCTGCCGGTGCGGTCCACAAGATGGCGACATTGACTAAAGGTCGTACTGTTCTGATCGGTGATGCGGGGGGATTTGTATCCGGCGGTACTGGTGAAGGAATTTATCCAGGAATGGTGAGTGGCGCAATTGCTGCCGAGGTCGTGCACGATGCGTTGAAAAAGGGAACAGCGGATGTTTCAGAATTCAACGACCGTTGGCGTGTAGAACTCGGAAGTTACTTGCGGTCACTTCCCGGAGGAGAACAAAAACAATCCACTGTGTCGCGCATCGACTTGATTTTCCGTTCCAAGATAGTCTCTGCCGTCGCGGGCCGGATCTTCTTATACGGTGAACCCCTTAGTTTACGGACTGTTCTGAAATGCTTTTAACTGTGAATTCACCGATGATTACCGAATATTCGCCGCGCCAACGATGGCGTGCCGTTAGGGCTCGATCATTTTCTAGGTCGGCGACACGATGAGCTTCTTATACATCTTTGCAGCCACACCTATGGAGGGACAACCGGTTCGCAAGATTGGTGTCGTTGACACCGCCGGTTCGGCCCTGCGTTGCGGACCAAATAACTTGGTACTGATGATTGGTGGAATGGGTCCGACGAGTGCCAAGCAGAAGGCGGAACGTGCGTTGAACGGCGGTTCGTCAACGAACAATGGCCATAAGCCAGATGCAGTGCTGGTCATAGGGCTCTGTGGTGGCCTCAGTCGCTCGCTATCGGAACGGAGAATTGTCGCTTACACGGAGTGTCTCTCGACCGAAGCTGCAAGGCCGCCGCTGACGTGTTCGCAAACGATCACGGAATCAGTGGTGGCACTTCTTACCTCTTCAAATATCCGCTGCGATCGCGTTGTTGGAATCACTTCGGCCCGTTTTGCGATCACGCCACGTGAAAAGCTCGAACTGGCAAAGAGCGGGGCCGCCGTCGTCGACATGGAGAGCTATTCGATTTTGGACGCAGCCCGCAGCGTCGGCATTCCCGCAGCCGTAATTCGCGTCGTATCCGACAATGTCGATTTTGAATTGCCGGATTTTAATCGCGCCCTGAACAACGTCGGTGTTTTTGACGACCGAAAGGCGCTGAAGGTCGCCCTAGGATCGCCGATCAGGACCCTGAAGTTACTGAGTGCGAACAGACGAGCGATGCAGAATTTAGCTAAAGCTCTTGAGAGTATCCTCATGGCGGAATGCTTTAGTTAGAAGAGTCCACCGCGCCGCGGATCATCGCCGATGTGGATGTTTTATGGAATTTTCTTGGTCGTCTTGTAACACGACTCCAGCTCAGACGCTGCTAAATGCGGGATATCGCTGCGAACTGTCGCCGGTTCGTGCGGAGATTTGTTGTGCTTAAGGGGAAGATCCTTTTTGTCGCATCTATCATTCTCCCGTTGATGATTGATAGCGATTCTCGTCTTCAAGAATCGCAGAAGCTGCTCGCGCAAGCGGATCGGCTTGCAATGCTGTACAACTGGGCTGCAGCCGCGCCCCTATATGCTCAGGCTGAATCTCTATTTACGCGCGTCGGTGATAGGACAAATGCGCTCGCCGCCAGATTTGGCTTTTTCGAGGCAACAGCAGATAGCGGCGTCACCCGAACGGTTGTCGATGAATTGGCAATATGCCTCCAAGACCCGCTTGTTCAGGCCAATCCCAGACTTGCATTACGTGGTCTTGTGGCCAAGGCGGTACTGGATCGAAACGCGAACGAAATCTCGGCACGGGAATCTTGGAAAAGGATTCTGGATTTGGCAACGATTCTTGGCGATAAGAGTTGGCAGGCACGCGCTAAAGCGGAGATCGGGCAAATCCTGTACATGGACGGCAATATTCAGTCTGCCATTGGAATGATCAGAGACGCCCTTATTTCTCAGTACCTTCGGTTCGATCTCGGTGCAGCGATTCATTACAGCGCCATGGTTGGCAATGGTGCCGTTGAAGCCGGTCGTGCAGAAACAGGCCTCGAATATTGCAATATCGCATTGAAAACAGCGTTTTTCGTGCAAGATATCGGGTTTCCTTATCTCGCATATCAGGGAAAGGCGCGAGCGCTGATTGCGTTGCACCGCAACCGTGACGCCGAAGCCGTCCTGAACGAAGCACTTGCGAGGGCACGTGAAGAACACAACTACTTAGCGTTGAGTCAATTATTGATCGTGGCCGGCACGGCGGCGGCTTCGACCGATCATGCTAAGGCGATCGCCGATTTGCGAGAGGCTGTCGAAGTTAGTCAGGCAAAGGGTTTCAATCACATATTTGCATGGAGTACATCGGAACTCGCGAGTATCTATCGCGATGCCGGCAATCTTGATGAGGCTGAGTTGCTTGCCTCCAGGGCAATTCGGGTCATGCGCAGCCTTGAGGACAGATTTCACCTGCCCGAACATTTGGCATTGCTAGCGGATGTGGAAACGAAGAGAGGAGAATTCGAACAGGCCGATAATCTGTATAACGAAGCAACTGACTTGGTCGACGCCCTTCTCGTGAACGTAAACTCCCGGCAACTTAAAAGTTCGTTAATTGCGACGCTCAGCGAAGCGTACGTCGGGCATTTCCAGTTGGCGGCTATCCAATTCAGGGATGTAGCGAAGGCGTACGAAATCATTGAGAAAGCGCGCGGTCGATCGCTTGCCGATACACTTCGTGGTGATTCAGAGACCATCTCTTCCGTCGATGAAATCTCGGTCGACGCGCAGAAGGATATCAATCGGATTCAACTTGCAATCTTGCATGAAACGGATGCAAACACACGACAGTCTTTGTTCGACCAACTGTTCGCAGCCGAACAGCTTCTTGCTCGCCAACGCAAAGTGTCGCCGCTATTTGGCTCTGGGACCAAAAGATGGAAACCGCTTCCTCTTGCCGCTCTGCAGCGTTCGCTGCATTCCGACGAGATGTTGCTGGAGTATGTATTGAGCGAACCGCATTCGTATTGTTTGCTGATCGGCCACAACAAAGCCACGATCACGGTACTTGCGGCGGGGAAGAAGCACATTGAGGACCTCGTCGAGAATTACGTGGCAGACGTACGTTCCAGGCGGCTGGATATTCCGTCCAGCAAAGAACTGTTTTCCGTACTCCTACAACCGGCAATCGCTCAAGAACCCTATGGCAAGGTGATCGTCGTTCCCGACGGCAAACTGAATCTGCTACCGTTTGATGCACTGAAAGATCAGTACGGAAAATACATTCTCGCATCACACGTTGTCACGTACGCTCCATCGGCAAGCGTGCTGCAGCTTCTGAGAACATCCCCATCGCGCGAGCAGGCCAGAATGAGCTTCCTCGGGGTCGGAGATGTTGTCTATTCAGGTCCCGCAATTATGGGTAATGCTGGCGGCGAGTCCAAAGGGCATTCAGATGCCGATTTTTCTAATCTGAATTCCGCCGCACTCCCAAACCTACCCGGAACTCGTGAGGAGCTCACGGGGGTGGCTGAGATCGTAAAGGGTCCGACGCAAATACTTTTGGAAAAAGATGCTACTGAGTCAGCATTCAAAGCACTGCCACTCGCAGATTTTCGAATCATTCATCTCGCTGTGCACGGAATAGCCGACAAATCATTTCCGGACCGAGCTGCGCTAGTTTTGGCGAGTGCTTCGAATTCACAAGAGGATGGCCTGCTACAAGCACGAGAGATCAGGGACCTTCCGCTTAATGCCGATCTGGTGACGCTCACGGCATGTGACACCGGTACCGGAAGCCTGCTCGGCCAAGAAGGTATTGCGAGTTTGGAGAGTGCGTTTTTATTGGCTGGTGCCAAAGCAGTGATCGCCAGTTTATGGACCGCCGATGACATCTCGACCATCTCCCTCATGAAGCGACTGTACCGCAATCTAGCCGCCGGCCAGGAGAAAGGAGCGGCGCTACAACAGGCAAAGCTCGACCTTATTAGAGAGTTTGGAGACCATGCGCTGCCGGTTTATTGGGCGGGATTTACACTGGATGGAGACGGCTCAACAGCGATCTTCAAGTGAGCATATTTCGGTGAATTGCGACGGCCCGCCCACGAATGAATTGAACCGAAATACGCGATACATGACCCTCGGCGCGTCCGCGTATTGAGATCCAATCGGACTTAAGGGGCAAGCGAAGGAAATAATAGCAGTAGTTCCTGGCGCTCACTCCGCCTTCAGAATCTTCTTTGTAATCTCCGCCTCGTGTTCTTTGCCATCTTCTCCAAGAACGTAGAGCGTCTTCTTCTCTATGGCGACTTTGACGGGTGCATTCACGGTCAAATCCGCACCTTTAGACCAACGCCATCGAAGACGTTCCTGCGCGACATATACGTAGTCTCCCAATTCAATTACGTAGGTTTCATACACTCTGTAGATTGCGGTCGAGCTTGAAGTCGTTGAGCCGGAGTAGGTTCCATTACCAGACAGCGTGCCTGTCGAGGACCCATTTCCGATATTTCCCGCGTATCGGCGAGCTTCATCGGTATCTAGAACTTTGCCGGTTTGCCAATCTCGTTTGTCTTTCGCTTGCGTCGGTACGCTCATGATTGACGCAATGACGAGCAACACAAGCAGAGATCGTTTCATTTGGGCCTTCCTTGAAGAACTTCATTGAGAATGCCAGTTCCAATTTAGGCGGGCAAGAGAAAACCCGTTCCAAACTGCGGGATCAGAGCTATGTCCTTTGGATTGGTTGGACTGATATGCGACAAGGCCTCCTATCCGGCGAGAATACGGCCGACGATCGAAGTTCGTCTTCAGAAACACAAACGGCTTCCGGTCGCATTCCAGCCTGAGTGCCCAAATGTCCCACGATGTTGGCAATCCTGTTCGAAGCGGAAGCAAACGATGTGCCGGTCCGCGGCGAAATTCCGAAGGGTCTTCACGGCACGCTTTCAGAAACTTAGCGGGCTTCAGCGACGCGGAGATCAAAGTCCTTGTTGTGTGACGTCTCTGGGGAGCCTTCGTAAGTACTGCGGCGTTACTCGCGGGTTATCGGCAAAAAGAGGACCACGTGCTCACGATTGAAGCGGCACATCCCTGTCCATTAGGACAGTACTGAGGGTGCTGACGACTGAGGTCAGTGCAAAATTCGTGTCCTTTCGGCAAGCGTGCGTGATTCGAGGAGGAAGTCGTTGCTATGGTTTTGGCAGGAGGAACGAGAATGGCACGAAGAATTTGGAAAGAGATAAGGCGAGGTTTAAGTGTAGGAAATATAAGCCTTATCGGGGCCCCTGCGCCAGGACGAATCAGGGAGAATATCCGGTCATGGTCGAGGTATTATGTCAAACTTCGCCGGTTGGACGCCCGCCGAACAGTTCGGACGTTTACCGTTGCGCGGCGACTCGCGTGAGTGGCATCGGATATGGCGAATTCCGTGCAGGCCGTTCCGGATCATAGAGGATGCATACGATGGAGCCGACCGGAGGCGGGTTGCGCATATCGCCGCCGCGGCCTTTGACGCGTTCCCCGGTGCTTGTGGCGAACTCATAAACCAAAGCCTTACCTCCTTTGACATTTCTGTATCCCGTGACAAGCGCCGGTGCAGGAGTGCCATAGCTCAGCAGTCTCGCCTGCCGGCGGGCAAGCGATAGGAGGATAACCGCCGGGGTTGTGAGGATTGCGGCAAAAAGCAGCGTTGCCCACTTCGGGAGCGTCTCGGGGTCCCATTCGGCAGGGTGGTTCAGCGACGAATTTCCAGGCACAAATCGCACGGCCAGCCGTGAACCGACATCGAGGCCGTTCCAGACTCCACGCGGCGCCGTGGATGAACCATGTTGTCTCTGCCCCTTGTCGTCGAAGTCGTATGCGATCATAGGCGTCGATTCCTTGTCATTGTTACGCCAATGTCGCGTGACGACGCCTTCGGTTACGACGCCCGAATCCCGCAGTTGAGTGCGATTCGCCTCCTGCCTCTTTATCTTGAGTGAAAGCCCGACTCCCACAGCAACCGCCGCCAGAAGCATCAGCACTGCCAGGCCGGAAATCGCAATGCCGCCCCCCGCAAGCCTGGTTTCGCGCGGCACCGCCGTTGCAAGTTCCGCCGGCGGCGTCCAGCTCCGCTGCAATCGGTCCAAATCGTCGTTCCCGCTCATCCTTCTCTTGTCCTCCAGAATTCTTTGCGTGCCATTCTACTGCCGGCGAAGGTCATAGTATCGCCGCCAGTGTAGAGAGCCGCGAGTTTTGCGCGGATCCTTCTTAAGTACGCCCACAATCAAATCAAGAAACACTTGTCCTTTGGGAAGTCTGTGAACGCGGCCGTCTCGGTTCGACACGTGGTTTTCTGTGAGTCGCTACCGAAGGGAAGACCGTTACTTGGAGCCTCTCTGTACGCTTCGCTGGGCGGTCACCTATACCACTTCTTCACGGCGGCCATTTCCGCCAGTTCGTTCGGAAAGCGCGAGCGTATGATCTATTTGGAGGATCAACCTTAGGCCGTTTCAGTTGCATGAAGTTAAGGTTTCCTGTAACGGGACACTTGGGCTTTTGAGGTCTTTATGAGTCTTATGGAAAACTTGGAGGGGTATTATCGCAAGCAAGGGATCTCATCTCTGGTGATTCCATTCCAATGCAAACACCGAGGCGATTGCGGCCGTGACTGCGAAGGTTTTGTCGAAGCGCAGGCAGCTTTTGTTGGTGTTGATTACGATAAATGCGGAAAAGGAAAGGGATTAATGCCACGACTCCTCTTTCTCTCACTTGATCCCGGATATGGAAACGGGGGACCTGAGGAGCGAAGTGTTTTGGGACAGCAGAGATACGAAAAAGAAAATTATGACCATGCCACCATGCACAAAGACAAGCATTGGTATTGGACTCATGAAATTGCGCGATCTCTGCTGGACCAATTTAAACCAGGAGTACGGCGAGAGGAGACATGCCGATATTTTGCGCACACCAACAGCGCGAAGTGCTGCATGAACAAGGCCGGGAAGAAAAAGGCAGATTGGCAGATGTTTAAGAACTGTCGCGAGTACATCCCTGATGAAATTGAATTATTCGAGCCGGACGTGCTCATCACGCAGGGGGATGAGGCCGCCGAGGCAATCGCGTTGTTCCCATGCAGCAAAAAGGTCGGAGAGCAAAAAGGTTGTGGCTACGCAATCTTGAAAGTCGGAGACCGAGATGTGTTGCGACTTCGTACGTACCATCCAAACCAGCGCCGCGGACTCTTTGCCCTTCGGAGTCAACCCTGTGTACCTGGCTGGGCAAAGATTGTAGGCGAATTTTGGCGCGGTAACTTCGAATGATCCGAGCGCGCAGCCCTTCCGCAGTCCGAATCCGTAAACACAACGGAAGCACAAGAGCGTTTGTCGCGAGCTATCGTTCGACGGCCCTCGTCACATTCCGCTGGGTTTTGCATTCGAGCCTTTGAGCAGAAGGTGGGCGATTTCGACGCAACGCGTCGCTTTCCGGATTGCATTGTGCTTTTCGCCCACGATTGCGAAGTTCGGTAACAGAAATGCTGTTCTAAGGGCGGCTTTAAACTTGGTGTCAGACAAAGGAGAATGCTATTTGCAAATTACGTGGGTCTGGAGCGACGTCTTCAATAAAGTAGTGCAATTTGAAGAATTAGCGTCGGACGAGCACCTGCTCATGTTGGTGAAACTCTGGATGGGAAATTACGGCCCTGAAGTCGAAAGCAAATGGGAAGAAGTAACCGAACGGGGATTTGGAGATCGATTAATGCGGGCTTGGGATGCGGATGAGATGATCGAGAACCGTCAGGACGCAGCAAAAGCACTCCTATCCGGAGACACAAAGAGCGATTTAATCGATGCGGTTCCAGATTTCTTTGAGACAGTGGCGCTCGCCGCCCGGAATAACTTGATTCCAATGAAATTGGTCTGGAGTTCGTTTTCCTATTGGATCATTCCGTACTGGTTTGCTGCGCAAGATCGAATCCAGCAAATGCGGCGCGATGATCCGGCGATTTGGGAAGACTGGGCCTCGCTCATGCCTAATCTTATGGCATACCAAGCTGGGCGTCGTAAAAGCGCGGTGTCCGAAGTGAGTCCAACACGGAATGAAATTGCGCGGTTTCTCAAAGAGGAAGCAGCCGAGTAACGGCAGGCCATGTCATTCCCAAAGCTGGTTCAATCGGTGCGCAACGACGGGCCGTTATCCGCGAGAAGCTGTTTAGCGGAGAAAGCTAAGCGTACAGTAGACGCCTTAGGCAAAAAAATTGACTCCGGGATCAAGGACGTAATGATTGCCTTGTGGTTGCGAAGGTTCATCGCCGGCGAACGCCACATTCCGATTGTGGCTGAGGTCCATTCTTGCCGTTGACGTTCCGCTTTGTGGGATATCACGGTGCGGTCATTATACTATCGGGATGATTGCCAACTCCCGAGAGCACGAATGGACTGCAGACCACACCGAGAGATGTAGGGCTCGACTGAGACAAATGGATGACGTCACCCTCGCGCAATCACTCGCCGCAGCGGGATACATGGCAAGTCCGGAATCCACGTGGAGCAAAGACCCGCGGGAGTGTTTCGTGATTCAACTGGCTTTGGTCGAACAAGAGATTGAGCGGAGGGCGATCGTTGCGGAGTCCCTATTCGGCTTGGCTTGTTTCAGAACCGAAATCCTAATGACGATGGCGCGAGCGGCAATTCTGCTTCTGAAGCAACACGATCTGAAAAGACAGGTTGAGTAGGCACGGTCACGGCATCATTCAAATTTCGATCGATTTTTTGTGGGCGGCGGCCATCATCGGGCGTACTCGCGCCTGACATCGGCTGAGCACAGATCGGTCTGCCTTCATCTCAGCCGAAGCAACCCACTTCTATTCCACCCTGCGGCTCGATAAATGTCTTTTCTGTTATTGCTCCACGGCAATTCTGGCAATGGGCCGATTCGGTCAAAAAGAACTCGTACAATCCATGTTTACCGAGAAAATCGGCAATGATCCAGTCCTAAGGGGTGAACTCAGATTGGGGAGAGATGATCAGTCGCCCCTAACTTTACCCTCGCGGCGACCATCAGCGCCGCCGACCCATCCTTCTTTGGTACGCACGATAGCTTGAAGGCCGCTGTTAAAATCGACTATGCGCACGACGTGATGCATAGCCTTGAGTTTGGGCTCGAGAGCTACAATCGGCGTACCTTTTTCAAGCTCGGTCACTCCTTCATTGCGGCTGCCAAAGTTCGGTAAGTCCACGGCGATTTGTGGGTCTAAGCTCCAATCGAGCACACCTACTATCGACTTCACCACGTAGTTGATAATGGCGCTGCCCCCGGGGCTCCCAGTGATCATTTTGATCCTCCCTTCTTTATCGTAAATGATTGTGGGCGCCATGCTTGACCGTGGGCGCTTATTCTTTTCGATGCGATTAGCAACTGGCAGATCGTTTTTAAATGGCTCGAAGGAAAAGTCTGTTAGCTCGTTGTTGAGCAAAAAGCCGTGAGTCATAATGCGGCTGCCGAAGCCGTCTTCAATGGTCGTGGTCATCGACAACGCGTTGCCATACTCATCCACGATCGCGATATGGCTCGTGGACGGCAAATCCAGCGCTTTGCCGCTACCATAAGTTTTTTGTGGTTTTCCGGCGGGCGGATTACCGGGCTGAGCTGTGCCCATGCTCTCGTACTCTTTAATCAGTTGTGAACGTTCAGCCAAGTAAGCGCGGTCAGTCAACCATTGTGGTTGTTTGACAAAGTCCGGGTCGGCCAGATAACGATCGCGATCCGCATAGGCGAGCCGGTCGGCTTCTGAGATGATGTGTACGGCTTCTATCGAATTCGGCGAATATGTGGGCAGAGGAAAGCGCTCGATCATGCCCAAAATCTGTAGAACAGCGACACCCCCGCTGCTGGGGGCCGGAAGGCCGCAAACCTTGTATTCACGATACTGCCCACAAATCGGTTCACGCTCTTGCGCCCGATAGCCCGCCAAGTCCGCCTCGGTAATATCGCCCGGATTGGTCGGATGGCCTTTGACGGCAGTCACGATATCTTTGGCAATCTCGCCTTTGTAGAAAGCATCGGGACCTTCATCCGCGATACGTTTCAGAACCTTTGCAAACTCTGGGTTTTTGAGGATGTGCCCAACTGGTCGCGGCTTACCGTCGTCACCAAAGAAATACGCTTTGGCATTGGCGTTAAGCGTAAGGTACTTGTCGCTGGACAGGGCCGAATTCAGGCGGGGCGAAACTGGAAAGCCATTCTCGGCCCAACGAATCGCCGGCTCGAATAACTTAGCCCATTTCAGCTTCCCGTATCGTTTATGCGCCAATTTCAAGACACGTAGCGTACCGGGTACACCAACCGATTTGCCGCCCACGATCGCGTCGTAGCGCTCCAGCGGTTCGCCGTTCTTCATAAAACGACCCGGGTTTGCAGCAGCGGGTGCAGTTTCGCGGCCATCAAACACTTTTAGTTTTTTAGTCTCGCTGTCGTGGTACAAAATGAACGCCCCGCCGCCGATACCGGACGATTGCGGTTCGACAAGATTGAGTACCAACTGCGTGGCGATGGCCGCGTCAATAGCTGTGCCGTGGTGCACCTTAATCACTTCGTAACCTGCATCTACTGCCAGCGGGTTGGCCGCCGCCACGGAAAAATGTTCCGAATGGACAGAGTTTTTATCAATCCAACCTGACGGTTTTTCCGGCGCTGTGTCCTCGGACTTAACTGTCCCAGCAACTTGACGAAGGGGCCGCGATGCTTGGCCGTTTGCGCCACTCAGCAGAAGAGCGAGAATGGCGATAGATACTCCTTTGTACTTTCCCGACATGTCTCTGTCCTCCTCGTCCTACTATGTCGAAACACTTCCGAAAAAACACTGCACCTAGCATGCAGCGCGATGCTTCAACCTTTGCACCCGGTTTGCCTTTCGCACGTTACAACTCTGCGCCACAATCGAGACGCTCGCAAGGGAGCATCATGGGAAATTCAACACAAGATCCGTCCTCGAACCTCACCGTCTGGTACGCCTGCTACGGATCGAATCTCAAGCGAAGCAGGTTCGACTGTTACGTCACTGGCGGGACTCCACTCGGTGCGAAAATTGTCAATCCCGGTGCTAGAGACCGAACACCGCCCGTGGACAGTCGCCCGGTTCGCCTCGGACAGGAGCTCTACTTCGCCGGCCACGCACAGTCGTGGGGCGGCGCCCCGGCATTCATTAGAGAAGGCCGATCCGGAGAATTTACTTATGGGCGCATGTACCGGATCACGGAGCATCAGTTCAACGACGTTGTCGCTCAGGAAAATGGCTTGCCCGTGGATGGTACGCGTCTCTTGCCTCCATTAGAGCATCTCATTTCCCTCACTGATTTCGTACTCCCTGGAAACCCTCTCTACGGCAGGCTCCTGCACATCGGTGACGCAGATGGTTCTCCGGTATTGACGTTCACCACCGGCCGGGAGCTTGCGATCGTGGCTCCCAGCCGTCCCTATGTACAAGTGATTGCTTCCGGGCTAAAAGAGACCTACGGGATGTCCGACTCGCAAATCTGCAGTTATCTTGCGCAGGCCCCGGGCATCCGCGATAGCGCTATTAGACTTCAGGATTTGGCCGAGTGGGTTCGGGATGCGGAATAGTCCGGAGCAGCCAGATCCCATACAAGGTGCATCACCCCGGGCCTGGGATTCGGTATTACCCAGGTCCGGTGCCAGTCGTCATTCAACTCGGGCACGATCGCCTCGGTCTCGGAGGCGTGTTGCTCGGGTATCTGGTATGCGGCGCGATGTGTATCCAGGCCGAAAAAGACCAGGCGGGGGCTTAAACGTACGCTGTATTGCTTGCCCAAGTACGCAGTCAGGTCCAAGGTCAGTCGCACACTTTCGTAGTGTGTCTCCTCGGGGAGATAACAGGTCAGATTACGATGGCTCGCATCGTAGCCTTTGTACACCTCTACGTCCAATGTCTGAACGGACGGGTACCGGGTATTGCACTCGTAGGTCACGTCGTTGCCGTTATCGTAGTACGCCCTCCAGCGATGAGGCGGGCCAGACAAAAATGCATTCCGCTCCGGGTTGCAGACATCGTAATCGTTTAGAACGAACACCAACCCACCGCCCCGAGTGCGGTACTGCAGCAGAAATGGATCGGTACGGCCGCCGCTCGGGGAGAACTCGACCGTCTTCGTGACACGTGCCCAGTTGTCCGTGGTCACCGACATCTTCCTCCGCTCCTGATAGCCGATTTCCTTTTTAAATAAAACGCTCTCGCGCGGCTCAATCTTAGCGAACACTCGATATTCCTTGACTTCCCATTCAGCCAGGATTTCTCCGACGGTCACATCGAAAGCGCTCGCAACCTTTTGCGCAACTTCCCCCGAGACGTTCTTGTACCTCTCTACTCGGCGTATCCACTCTTCTCTCGATATTTCTGCGGCCCCAGCGGCATGCTCCTTACTCCATCCGCGCTGCCCTCGCAGCCATGCGATTTTCCTTCCGTTCAGTTTTGGCATAGTTGTCCTCCTGCCCGGTCAAGCTTGAAGGACAGCTTACAACGATCCCGCGCAATTCTCGGGCGCAACAATGGTGCTATCCCCAAGGGGCAGGTGCAACCTGAGTGCAAGTACGAATGAAACTCTGTGCACCCGCCTTCTCTGGCGTCCCTGCCGGCGCTGGGGCAAGATCACCCTCAATCACGTCAACACGCGCAACTGGCGCGAATTACGTTTGGGATGACGCGATGGGAACCAGAACAAAAGGAGCGTAGATTATGCAACGCAAGAAAGTCGCAATAGGGATTGTCTTCGTAATCGCCGGCACAGCTGCCTATCTGTTGGTCAACATGGCCAAAAAGCCTACAGCGGAAAAGGGAGCTTCGTACATCGAGCAACATCAGATATCGCAGTTCGATTCTTACGCGATCGTTTATGGCTTGGAACCAGCCACGATCAAAGAAGCCTGCGGAGAGGCGGAACGGGAAATGAACGGCATCGTTATGAACGGTGACGGCGTGCGCGACCTCCACTACCAGGATTCATCGGCGCAGGATCTCGTACTCCGTTTCGTGGGCAACGGGGAGGACGGGGTCGTAGGGCTGGGAGGATGGGAAAAGGTCAACGCGCCCGAAGAACTGGGTAGTCCCTTGGAACCATCGGCGGTCCTGTCCCGCTTGCCCTGCCTGAAAGATGCACAGGTTGTTCATGCTTCGGCGATGCGTCCGCGAAGTCAAGGCGGTCTTGACAACGTGAGCTGGCGCCTCCAACATCGACCAGCGGTTCGGGCCGAGGCCATGAGGCCGCTGATCCAACTGGCCCAGTACCACATCATCGAGAGCTTCCGGTCGCCGATCATCGACCGCTACCCGGCTCCGATCATCGACCGCTACCCGGCTCCGATCATCGACCGCTACCCGGCTCCGATCATCGACCGCTACCCGGCTCCAACCATCGACCGCCACCAGATGACAGCGCCATCCGCATCAGACTCTGGCCATCGCTCAGGCGCTGGCGACTCGGTGCACCCGCCTCGTGGCGGCGGTTACTCGGGAAGCGCCGGCGCGGGTGACGGCGGTGGAAGTGGGTCGAATGGAGGAAGCAGGAGCGGAGGGTACGGCGGAAATGCGGGCGGGAGTGGAGAGCCCGGGGGAAGCAGTGGCGGAACCGGGTCGGGCGGCGCCGGGGCCGGTGGACCCGGACCGGGTGGGGGCGAGCCCCCATCTCTCCCCAGGCCGTTCATGATCCTTTGCCCCTCGTCCGATGATTCTTACAAATGCTCAGCGATCGATGGTATCGAACTGGCCTCCGAGTTCACCCAAGCAATACACGGCAGGGACAAAACTTTCTTCAATGAATTGGTGGACCGCCTCGGTAAGCAGGCTGGTCTGGATATCCACATCGTCCACATGCCACCAGAGCTCGCGGATCGGAGCGAGGTGATCAAGGCGATCGTTAAGTTAGACCTATGGGCTATCAACACGGTCACAGCGAAATTGCAAAGCGATATACGGCGCTTGACGCCCTTCCATTGGGACTCACCCCTGGAAGCGGCTCGTCGTCAGAATGAGGCGGTTCAGCATTCGCGAATGGTGGTGCGCCTTTGGAAAGCTGCGGCGGAACAGGCACGGCCGTCCCGAAGCTTCACACCTCACGTTACGTTTGCCTCCTCTGATAACGACCATGGCAGCCGCTCCGGCAATGAAGACAACAGCCGCTCCGGCAATGAGGACGGTCGTGAGAGCGGTCCCGCACCAAAGACCGATGAATCCCACGTTTATCAATACAGCGGGCCCAAGGGAACGTTTAGCTACACCGTGCAGCCCGGAGAATCAACCAATCCAGAAGATCACGTTACATTCAACACCGGCGATGCGTTCCGTCAGCTCGTCAACATTAATAATACGGGCTCGTGGGGACCCAATTGACCTAACAATTCCAGATATAGCCGGACCGCCCCGTGCGGCAGTCCGGCTGTACCAACAGAGCGCACGTCGGCAAAGCGCGGCGACATCATAAGAGTGGTTGATCGACAGGTTTTCTGCGCGATTCGCACGACAAAGAAATCGAACTGTAGATAAATTTGCAGATGCGAGAGCACCTGAATTCAACAGATTTCACTCGAACGAAGGTGTCAACGCGACATGAGCTTCTGAATGCCGCACCCCTCCAGCCTTCGCGCTTACGCAGCCGTGCCGAAAGGACACGCTTCATCTCCGCGACAGGATTCACATCCAACG
>Ga0207137_1085_pt1 | contig 24219 bp, 21 predicted proteins | sample Alteio_BWMinHeat_9_FD_153572 | JGI IMG/M metagenome (GOLD analysis project Ga0207137, IMG submission 153572) | Enriched cells from forest soil in Barre Woods Harvard Forest LTER site, Petersham, Massachusetts, United States -... | ecosystem: Environmental > Terrestrial > Soil > Temperate forest >...
TTGCGAATTGGGTACGCCATCGGGCAGCCCGAGCTGCTTGCGGCGACCAAGCTGAAGACGCCGTTCAATACCTCCGGCGTGGCGCAAGCCGCGGCGCTCGCGGCGTTGGACGACCATGCCCACGTAAAGCAGTGTATCGAGGCAAACGCGCTGGAGAGAAAGCGGCTGAGCGAAGGGCTTGCGAAGCTGGGATTTCGCCCGGTCAAGAGCGAAACGAATTTTGTGTTTATTCCGGTGGGGCCGGAGGCGAAAGAGATTAGCGACGAGCTGCTGCACCTCGGGGTGATTGTAAGGCCGCTTGGTTGGATGGGATTTGCGGAAGCGATCCGGATTTCCATTGGGACGGCGGAAGAGAATGATAAGTGTCTCGAGGCCTTGGGACGGGTCTTGGAAAAAAGAGCCGGGAAGAGCGAGATGGCAGCGCGATGAGAGTGCTGGTTCCCGAAGGCGCAAATATTTCCACGAAACCCAGCGCTGATCCTATTCTGGATATTTTGAAGAACTATAAAACGATTGCCGTGGTGGGATTGTCGTCGGATGCGGCGCGGCCGAGCCACGGCGTGGCGGAGTACTTGCAGTCGGCGGGCTACCGGATCATTCCGGTGAACCCCAACGAGAAGGAAGTGCTCGGGGAAAAGAGTTACGCGCGGCTGGAAGAGGTGCCGAAGAAGATCGAGATCGTGGATGTTTTCCGGCGCGTGGAAGAAGTTCCGGCCGTCGTGGACAGCGGAATCCGTGTGGGGGCAAAAGTGGTTTGGATGCAGTTGGGGATTGAAAATGAAAAGGCAGCGGAAAAGGCACGAGCGGCGGGGATGATTGTGGTCGAAGATGCATGCATGTTTGTGGAGCACAAGAAGCGGAAGAGAGCGGGAATGATTTGAAGGGGAAAGAAAAGTGAAGAAAGGGGCCCGCGCGGAGAGGCTGCGCGGGTCGATTTGTTTTTGGGTGAAGAAAACATTAAAGACAACGCAGAGACGCTGAGCACGCTGAGATTCGCAGAGAAGACGTGGCAGGGTTCTTGCCGAAGAGCCGCTCATTGCACGTTTAAGCGTCTGGGCTGAAGGAAAAGCGGGAGCAAGCTCCCGCACTCCAAAAGAAGAATATGCGCAGAAATGAGCTAGCGGGGGAGGGGGAAGACCAGGAGATTGCGCTTGCCAGGTGGACTGACGGCGAGGAAGCGGCCGTCGGGGGAGATGGCGAAGTCACGGAAGGTAAGCCCGTGGAGAATGGGAACGGGAATGGGCTGACTGACGGGAATGCTCGGATTTGCGGAGGCTGACGGGGGCGCGGCGACGAGGGGAGGAAGGTCGATCCAGACGATGTCGCCGGATTTTTTCTCGGTGGCGCGCTTCAAGAGAATGCGGTTTTCGTCGGGAGACCATTGATAATTGCCGAGGCCGATGCGGACGCGCGCGACGTGATTTGGCGAGGCGAGGTCGCGAATTTCCAGGACTTCTTTGTCGACGTAATAGGCGACCTTCGTACCTCTGGGCGAGAGTGAAATGCCGCCTTCGTAGCCATCGAGAGTGGCGAGCTCCTTGTTGTCTTGCGCGAGGAGGTCGAGCCGCTGGAGACGCGGCGGGCCGGAGAGGTTGCGATCGCGCTCGACGGCGATGGCGATGTTGGTGTGCGGAAGATAATCGACGTCGAGAAATGTGCGTCCATCGAAGGCGGGACCCGCGGGGCCGGAAGCGAGGTTCATGTATTTGAAAGAGAAGAGAACGCGAGGCTTCAGCACTTCGGTGAGATAGATGATGGTGGAATTGTCCTGCATCCAGGAAGCGTCGAGGGAATCCTTGATGACGCTGTCGAGGCCGCCGGGGTGGAGTTCCTTGCCGCTGTCGTCGAGGATGAGGGTCATAAGCGCGTCTTCGGTTTTGCCGTTCTCGTCGACGACGGAAGTGGTGAGAAGCTGGGCGAGGATGAGGCGGCCGTTGGTAGACCAGCGGTAGGAGATGACCGCGTAGGTGAAGGGCGCGTTGCCCCGGGTGAATTTTTCTCCCGCGAGGAGGCGGCGGCGCTTGCCGTTGGACTCCAGGAGCCAGATGTCGTCGCGCTGGAGGTCGTAGAGCTTGGATTTGAAAATGCGGCGGGCGGAGTAGATGATGCGGCCGTCAGGAGCGTAGGCGAAGCCGGTGACGTCGTCGTCGATGGACTGTAGCGGCTTGCTGATGTCGATGCTCTGCGGCCGGGACGCGGGGACGGCGCAGAAGGTTGCGATTGCGAAAACGGTGCAGCAGAGACGGAGGAGAAGAGAAGGGCTGAGGGAGCCGGGGCGGGTCATGGCTGGTCGGGATGCGCTGCCTCGTAAGGATTGCAGCAGGGATTTTGCGCTGGTTTGAACTCCATGAACTCGACGCGCGTGGCGTCGGGATCGAAGATATCAAACTGCCATTTGCCATCGCGGCCGATTTCCGGGGCTTCGTTGGTTTGCAGGCCGTTGGTTTTCAGGCGGTCGAAGGTGTGGGGCATGCTGATGACGCCGAGCGCGAAATGATTGACGACGCCAAGCTCGTCGTGATCGGCGATGGGTAGGACGTTGAGCATGTATTCGATCCAATCGCTGCCGTCGGGAACTTGCAGCTCGATCCAGTCGTCGCTGGAAGAGTCTTCGCTGCCGCCATGCCAATACATGCGGAAGCCCAGCAGGCCGCGGTAGAAATGGTCCTCGACGGCGGGATTCTTGACCACGAAGCCTGCGTGAAGGAGGCGGGAGCTGACTTGCGCGTCGGAGCTTCGGTAATTGCTTGGCTGGCTGGGGAGCTGGACGAAAGAGAGGGGGTGGTCTTCGGGGTCGCGAAGATCGAAATGCAGCGCGCCAGTGGCATCTTTGGAAATAGGGCCGGACTTGATGCTGTGAGCGAGAAGATAGCGGCGCATCTGCGCCACGTCGTTGGTGGCGAAGGCGACCTCGGCAAGAAAATTGGCCGGTGCGGGCGTGGGCGCCTGCTGAAGCTTGATCTGCTGGTGCTCGTTGACGGGGAAGCAAGGCTGCGTGAGGCCAGTGCAAGGTCCTCCGCCAGCGGGAAGGCCGAGCATTTTGGTCAAGAAGGCGCGCGAATTGTCCAGGTTAGTGGCATAAACGCGGACGTGGGCGATGCCGGTGATTTTTGGCCGAGCGGGCTGCTGCTCCTGCGCGAGGAACGGGAGGCAGAGAAGTGAAGTGGAAAGGAAGAACACGGCGCGGTTCACGGGTTCTCCGGAGAATTTGATGCGGCGCGGGATTTGAGTTTGCGAATTTCGTCGAGGCGCTGGCGGAGGCGCTGCTCGAAGCCCTGGTCGGTAGGGGTGTAGTAGACGCGGCCGGAGAGATTGTCGGGGAGGCAGGACATGTCGGTGACCTTGTCATCGAAATTGTGGGCGTACTTGTAGCCTTGGCCGTAGCCGATATTTTTCATGAGACCGGTGACGGCGTTGCGGAGATGGAGCGGAACGGGATCGGCTTCAGTCTTGCCGACATCTTCGGCGACTGCGCCGTAGGCCGTATAGACGGCGTTGGATTTAGGCGCGAGCGAGAGATAGACGGCGGCTTGCGCGAGGGCCAGAAGGCCTTCCGGAACGCCGAGGAAGTCGAAAGCGTCCTTGGCGGCGAGAGTAACGGCGAGCGCGCCGGGTTCGGCGAGGCCGATATCTTCGCTGGCCATGCGAACCATGCGGCGAGCGAGATAGAGAGGATCTTCTCCAGATTCGAGCATGCGCACCAGCCAGTATAGCGCGGCGTCGGGGTCGGAGTTGCGGACGGATTTGTGGAGCGCCGAAATAAGATTGTAGTGTTCTTCGCCGGCCTTGTCGTAGCGTAGAAGCTTCCTTTGAAGAACGTCCTCGAGGAGCTCGCGCGTGACGATGCGAACGCCATTCGAATCTGGGTGGGCGCTGCGGGCGGCGAGTTCGAGCGTGTTGTAGGCCGTACGCGCGTCACCGTTCGCGAAGGAGGCGATGCGAAAGAGGATTTCTTCGGTCGCCTCGAGGTTTTCGTTCCCTAAACCGCGCTCTTTGTCGTCGATGGCCCGGCGAAGGAGTTCGACGATTAGCGGCGTCGGAAGCGGATCGAGGACGTAGACCTTGGTACGAGAGAGAAGGGGCGAGATCACTTCGAAGGACGGGTTCTCCGTGGTCGCGCCGATGAAGGTGATGTGTCCGGCTTCGACGTAGGGAAGAAAAGCGTCCTGCTGCGCTTTGTTGAAGCGGTGCACTTCATCGATGAAGACTATGGTGCGGTGGCCGGAATGAGAAAGTTGCTCGGCGGACGCCATGACTTCCTTGATTTCTTTTATCCCGGAGAGCACGGCGCTGGAGGAGATAAATTCCGAGCGTGTGAGGCGGGCGATGAGGCGCGCGAGAGTGGTCTTCCCGCAGCCAGGCGGTCCCCAGAAGAGCATGGAGCTGACGTTGTCATTTTCGATTTGAACGCGCAGGGGTTTGCCGGGGCCGAGAAGTTTTTCCTGACCGATGAATTCATCGAGCGTGCGCGGTCGCATGCGTTCGGCGAGCGGCTGGAGCGCGGCGGGCGCATCGGATTCAGCGGGCGAATGGTGGCCTGCCGGCGGCAGCGGGAGCTTGGAGAAGAGGCTCACGGTTTTTGTTGACCCCGCGTCGAGAGCAATTTGCGCTGGCGCGCGGCTTCGTAGAAAACAACCGCTGCGGCTGCGGCAGCGTTCAAGGAATCGATGCCGGTAGCCATTGGGATACGGATTCTGGCGTCGGCGCTACGCTCGATTTCTTCCGGCAGACCGGCGCCTTCATTGCCGACGAGAAGCGCGATGGGTTCGCACCAATCGACTTCCCAGGGGGCTAGCGGGGGTTGCTCGCGTTCTTGCGATTCGTGAACGCAAGTCGCGAGCGTGCGTATGCCGCCAATTTTGAATTGCGTGAGCAAAATGGGGAGCGACATTCCCGGGAGAACGGGAAGATGGAGTGCCGCACCTGCCGAAGCGCGCAGAGCTTTGGGAGAAAACGGACTGGCCGTGCCGGATTGGCCGGAGGGCGAAGTCACGGCGCCGGTCGCGCCGAAGGCGGCAGCGGTGCGGATGATGGTGCCGACATTGCCGGGATCTTGAACGCCAGCAAGGACGACGAGCAGAGGAGCACAGGCAGAATCCGGCGTGCGCAAAATTTCATCCAGAGAAGTTTTTCGCGGTTCGACCAGCGCGGCTACGCCCTGAGGATGCTCGGTGTCGGCAAGTCCCTCGAAGAGGCGGTCGGTCGTGTGGAGAATGGGGAAAGCGATTTCGGGGCGGTCGATGAGAGGGGCAAGGCGTTCGTGATGGCGCTCGCCGGTTTCACTGAAGAGAACAGCTTCGATGCGACAGCCTGAGCGGAGCGCTTCTTCGACAAGTCGGACGCCTTCGACGCCGACGTAGCCGGACTCGGTTGGAAGACCTCCGCGCAGGGCCATGCGAAACGTCTTGAGCCAGCGGTTGTCGCGGCTCGAAAGAATCGCGGCAGGGCTCGCCGGCTGAGCCAATCGCGCGCCTTTGCTGGGAGCAGCCATCATCGTGGAGGGTAACAAATTTCCTGCTGGTCAAGCCAATTCCAGGCTGCATTTAGCAGGGACTCACTCATTGTGGGTTCCCTGAGGTTCGATCCAAAGGTTCTTAAACGCTCGCCAGACCAGGAGGATCAAGCCGGCATTGACCAACGCCAAGATTCCCCAGAAGGCAAGGCCGAGAATCCTTAGGCCTGGAAACTTGTGAAGAACGCCGACCACTGGCAAAAGAATGAATTGGTGCGACTGAGCTTCATGCGAATGGAATTTTGGAATTACATAGAAAGCAATAACCAGGCCGGCTTCAAGCAGGAGAAATCCCAACAGAAATAGGAAACGCAAGATGATCTTAGGCCGCGCAATCATAGGACAATCAACCTCATCCATCCGCACCTCGACAATCGCACCTTTAAGTTTAGTCCAATTTAGAGGTACTACTGGGAAGATAAGGGAGTTTGCCTTCATCAGAGCCGGAGGCGAAATGTTTGCACGAGCGGGAGTGCTCCGCAACGGCAAAAGCTTGAACCGCAAGCTGTTATTGCGCCGGATGGGGGCGTGTGGTAGCGTGCCCAAATTAGGGCAGCGCGGTCGGAACGCTGCGGGATGGCACTACGACTTCGCCAAAGGCCAAAAAATTGCCAGCTGAACTGCTGCGCGTCAACCCACAAAGCCCCGAGGCGGATGTGTTGCGCTATGCGGCGCATTTCCTTGCGCGCGGGAGTGTCATCGGGATTCCCACGGACACGCTGTACGGGCTGGCCGCAGATCCATTCAATCTCGCGGCGGTAGATGAAATCTACCGGGTAAAAGGGCGGCCGGAAACGCGGGCGCTGCCGATTCTCGTGAACTCCCAGGAACAAGCAATGATGCTGGCGCGGGAAACGCCGCGGAATTTTACGAGGCTTGCGGAACAGTTTTGGCCTGGCGCTCTGACACTGGTTGTGAACGCGTCGTACCGGCTGCCGCTGAAAGTGACGGCGGGAACGGGACGCATCGCGCTGCGATGGCCGCGCAGCGAGGTGGTCACGCAACTGATCGACGAATTTGGCGGGCCGATAACCGGAACGAGCGCGAACGTTTCCGGATTTGCTCCGTGCTCGAACGCCGAGCAGGTGATGAAGCAACTCGGAGAAAGATTGCCGCTGGTGCTGGATGCAGGGGACACCGGCGCGGCGCTGGCCTCGACGATTATAGAGTTGCACGGAGATGCGTGGAAGATTCTGCGCGAAGGGGCAATCCCGGTTGCGGAGATTGAGAAGGCGCTTCAGTAGGGGCGCGCACTTTCTGGCTTGATTCCCAGGTCAATTTTCAGTTGAGGTCCTTCGGCTATCCTCGCCGGATAGCCTCAGGATGACACCCCGTCTTAGTTGTAAAGCGACTGCAAGGACCAGAAGAAAAATCAAAGATGGTCGGCGTTGAACCAAACTGCTTGCCGAGAAAGGGCGCAGCAATGCTGTGCCCCTACAGGGGGACAGGGGAGGCTTAGCGGGGCGGGGCATAAGAAATCTTACCGAGAATGGCGGAGCCGCGGGCGCCAGTGGCGGAGGGGAGATTCGCGGGGCGTTGGTGAAACGTTTCGTAAGCGAGGAGCGCGAACGCGAAAGCTTCCTTGGCGTCGACCGGGATGCCGAGATCGGAAGAAGGAATAACAGAAATAGGAAAGTGACGAGTGGCCCCTCGCCGAATTCGCTCGGGGTAAACGAGTGGCCCTTCGCTTCCGCTCAGGACAAGCGAGTGACGAGCCGAGATTCCGATGAGGGCTGCGGAAAGCTGAGCGAGTAGGAGTGGATTCTTTGCACCCCCACCAGAAACGATGAGCTGGTGGATCTTTGTTTTGGGCAGGACGAAGCGGTGGAGCGCATCCACGACCGAAAGAGCGGTGAAGATGGTGGCGGCGCGAATGAGATCGTTGGGCTTGGCGCGATGGCGGCGGCCGAGGGCGAGAACTTTCTCGACGTAGGCGCGGCCGTAATATTCGCGGCCAGTGCTCTTGGGAGGAGCGAGCCGCAAATATGGATCGCGCATGAGTTCGTCGACGAGACCAGGAAGACTGCGGCCACGAGTGGCTAGGCGAGCGTTTTCGTCGAAGTGTTGCCGGCCGTGGGTAAAGTGAGCGACCAGGGCGTCAATGAGCATGTTTCCCGGCCCGGTGTCGAAGGCCAGGATTTGCTCTGGGCGGGCTGACGCGGGAATGACGGTGATGTTTGCGATGCCGCCGAGATTCAGAGAAACGCGGTCGAGTTTTTTGTGGCGATAGAGCAAATAATCGGCGTAGGGAACCAGCGGAGCGCCTTGGCCGCCGAGGGCGATGTCGGCGGGGCGGAAGTCACCGATGGTGGTGATTCCCGTGCGCGCGGCGATGAGTGCAGGTTCGCCGATTTGCAGCGTGGAAGCAATAGGCCGGCCTAGAAAGGGAACGGGGCGGCCTTGATGAAAGACGGTTTGCCCGTGGCTGCCGATTAGGGAAACGCGTCGCGGCGAGACCCGAAATCTGCGGCAGGCCGCAAGGGCAGCCTCGGCAAACAGCTTCCCAAGACGGGAATTCAATTGGCTAAGTTCGCCGGCAATAACTTGTGTGCCTTCAGCGATGCGCAAAATCTCTTTTTGCACCGCGGGAGGAAATTTGAACGAAGTGTGGGCGAGCAGTTTTGCGTCGAGTCGCGGCGGTTGGCCGGAGACACGAGCAAGGGCCACGTCGATGCTGTCAGCCGACGTACCGGACATGAGGCCGAGAACCAGCATAGGCTTTGATTTCATAGCGCGAGAAAAGATTTAAACACAGAGGGCACAAAGAACACAGAGGGCACAAAGGAATAAGGAGATAAAGAGTGAACCCGGCAGAGAGCTTGGCCGTGGAGACGCGTTCTCAAAGGCTCTAATTGCGCTTTCTCACCAGCCAGCATTCATCCGTACTGCAGGGTGTCTTGGTTGAGATCCTTCGGGGCGGAAGCGACGCACCCCTCAGGATGACAACGTGTTTTTGCGTTTGAGTAACGGACAATTTTGCATCTTGCAAAAAATGTGAGCTAGGAAATTTGCTTCTTCAATTCGGCGAGGAGGTTGAGGGCGTCTAGGGGTTTCAATTGGTCGAGGTCGGCGTCGCGGAGTTTATCGAGGACGGCGCGGTCGAGGGGCGTGAAAAGCTGTGCTTGATGGCCGTTGCCGTGGGCTGCGGCTGCGCCCGGGGACAATGTTTCGGTGAGCTGGTGTTCGCTCTGTTCGTGCTTCTTGAGGACTTCGCGGGCGCGTTCGATGACGCTGCGAGGCAGCCCGGCGAGGCGCGCGACTTCGATGCCGTAACTTTTGTCTGCGCTGCCGGGCTCGACGCGACGGAGAAAAATAATTTCGTTGGGCGTTTCCTTGACCGAGACGTGAATGTTTTTCACCCCGGGCAGGATATCGGCCAGTTCCGTGAGCTCATGATAGTGGGTGGCGAAGAGGGTGCGAGCCCGGATGTTTTTTTGGAGAAATTCGACAACGGCCCAGGCAATGGAGAGGCCGTCGAACGTGGCGGTGCCGCGGCCGACTTCGTCGAGCAGAACGAGACTCGCGGGAGTGGCGTGGGTAAGAATGGCAGCGACCTCGCTCATTTCGACGAGGAACGTGGAGCGGCCGCGAGCAAGATTATCGCTGGCCCCGATGCGGGTGAAAATACGATCGGTGATGGGAAGCTTCGCTTGCCGCGCGGGGACGAACGAACCCATTTGCGCCATCAACGCGATGAGCGCGGCTTGCCGAAGATAAGTCGACTTGCCGCCCATGTTCGGGCCGGTGATGAGGAGAAGCTGCTGGCGGCCAGGCTCGAAACAGAGATCATTGGGAACAAAGCGCTCGCCGCGCTGGCGCAGGAGTTCCTCGATCACGGGGTGGCGGCCGCCGACGATAAGCAGTTCGCCGGAAGAATTGAATTGCGGCCGTGTATAGCCGCGGTCGGCAGCCAGCTTGGCGAAGGAAGCAAGGACATCAAGCTGCGCAACAGCCGCGGCAGTGCGGCGCAGGCGCGCGGCTTTTGCGGCAACTCCCGAGCGGATATCCACGAAGAGTTGCTTCTCGATTTCGAGAATGCGCTCGTCAGCGGCGAGGATCTTGCGTTCATACTCTTTCAGCTCTGGTGAGGTAAAGCGCTCGGCGTTGACAAGAGTTTGCTTGCGCTCGTAGTCGGCGGGCGCGAGATGCAGGTTGGGCTTTGAGATTTCGATGTAGTAGCCAAAAATCTGATTGAATCGGATTTTCAACGAGGCGATGCTGGTGCGCTTGCGCTCGCGCTCTTCCATGGCGGCGATGATCTGTTTGCTGTGCTGGCTCAGCTCGCGCAGCTCGTCCAGCTCGCCATGATAGCCGCTGCGAATCATCCCAGGTTCCGTGGCGACGGCTGGAGGTTCGTCGGCGATCGCGCGTTCCAACCTGTCGCGAACATCGGTGAGCTCATCGATTTCCGTGTGCAGGCGGCGGAGAAGGTCGCTCCCGCCAGCGGGTGGCGGAGTGAGGAAATTTTTCAGGACTGGCAACTGAGCGAGCGATTTGCGGAGAGTCACGAGTTCTCGAGGCCCGGCAAGACCGAGAGTGATGCGGCTGGTCAGGCGCTCGAGGTCGAGGATGCCTCGCAATTCCTTACGGATTTCGCCGCGCACCACGGTCTGCTGCAGCAGATGAGAAACGGCGCCGAGACGGGCCTCGATGGATTCGGCGTCGATCAGAGGGCGGAGAACCCAGGAGCGCAGGAGGCGTGCGCCCATGCCCGTGACGGTGGCGTCGAGCGCGGCGATGAGCGTGGTGGGGCCGCTTCGAGTAGTGTCTTCGGAAAAAATCGGCGTGAGCAACTCAAGATTGCGGACCGTAATCGGGTCGAGGACCAGCGATTCGTGCTGTTCGTAATACCGCACACGGTCAAGATGGCGAAGCGCCTCGACGCTGGACGCTTCATCGCCGCGGGCGGAGTTTTCCCGGAGGTAGTGGACGATTGCGCCGCAGGCGGCGAGGGCTTGCAGATGATCGTCGAGGCCGAAGCCGGTTAGTTCGGCGACTCCGAATTGTTCGCGCAGGATGCGTTCGGCGTAGTCGCGCTGGAAAATCCAATCCTCGAGGCGGCTTTCGACGCCGCCGGCTCCTTCGAGGAGCGAGGGTTTCGCCGTGTCGAAGAGTTGTTGCGGGCGGGGAAGGAGCGTTTCGCGCGGGCGAAGGAGCAGGAGTTCGTCGCGAAGTAATTCCTCGGCCCGCTGGCCAAAAAATTCGGTGGCCTGGAATTCGCCGGTGGAAAGATCCACGAAGGCGAGACCGACAGGCGAGCCCTCGGGATGTTTCGCCACCGCCGCCAGGAAATTATTTTCGCGGGCGTCAAGCACGGAGATGTCCGTGGCCGTGCCCGGCGTAATGACGCGGACAACTTCGCGGCGCACGATTTTCTTTCCGGGGCCCGGCTGTTCCATCTGATCGCAGATCGCGACTTTGAAGCCAGCGCGAATGAGTTTCGCGATGTAGCCGTCGGCGGCGTGATAGGGCACACCACACATGGGAATCGGCTGGCCTTTTTCGCGATTGCGCGAGGTCAGGGTGATTTGCAATTCGCGCGCCGCGATCATGGCGTCTTCGTAGAAAAGCTCGTAGAAATCCCCGAGCCGGAAAAGCAGTAGTGCGTGCGGGTAGCGCGTTTTAATCGCGTGATACTGCTGCATCAAAGGTGTAGTTGGCTCGGTCATCGTCAGCTATTCAGGTTTAATGCTGAGTCCTTGGGCTGTACGAAAGGAGCTGCTGGCAGCGCCGCGGCTGACTGATCGAAGATTCTGGTCGCCGATGGCGCCCGGAGCAAAGATTGGAACTACGATGCTGCCGTCAGGGTTCATAGTATTCGAGGGCTCGAGAATGCGGCGGGTTGGGAAGCCGGCGCAAGGATGATTCGAGCGTGTTGGCTATACTAAAGCAAGTCAGCGACGGGAGAAAGCTAAACACCGTCGAACAGGGAAGAAGGAATGGCGCGAGAACGCGAAGTCAAATTAAAGATTGAAAATGAAAAAGCACTGGCTCGAGCCTTGAAGAAGCTGGGAGCTAAGTCTGTTTCCGGCGGCTCTGGCAGAGTCCACGAATGGAACGTCATTTTCGATACCCCCCAAGGGGGACTTGCCAAGCACGGGCAACTACTTCGCATTCGGACCGAGACGCCGGAGGGGCGAGCCAAGAAGGGCGCCGGAGCAAGCAAGAGCCGCGTGGTGCTCACGTTCAAGCGCCCGCCGGAACCGTCGATGACCGACCGGGAGATGGGAGGCCGGGTTGTTGAGTCCGGACGCCACAAGGTTCGCGAAGAGATCGAGGTTGAGGTGGCGGAAGCCGGGAATCTGACCAGGATTTTGGAAGGCTTGGGCATGCGTGGATGGTTTCGCTACGAAAAATATCGCACGACATTCAAATTGCCAACCACTGCTCGCTGGGCAGTGGGCCTGCTGATTGAACTGGATGAAACACCGATCGGCACGTATGTGGAGCTCGAAGGACCTGCGGAGGCCATCGATCGCGCGGCTAGGGAGCTGGGCTTCTCGTCGCGCGACTATGTTCTGAAGAACTATCTGGCCCTTTATATTGACCAATGCCGCCGGAAGAATGAAGAACCTCGTGACATGGTTTTCTCCAAGTCCCGATAGGTGTCGATACGCAACTTTTACAAAAAAATTTCCAGAAAGTGCATTCTTTTCTTGACATTGCAACGCGCACGGCTTATCACTGCATTGGTGAGAGCAGTCCTAGCACTATGTGGGGAGTGAATTCCCGAGCGATGAACGTTTGCGGCGAACTCGAACCTGGCCCTAGTTGCTTTATGGGAAAGCTCAGTGAGGTCGCGCCCCAAGGTTTTGCCCAGGGAGTCGGGTGGGGAGGGTTTGCCCCAGGCTAACGGTAAGTTCATTTGTTTGAGGTACTTGCCCGCGGCCGAGACGATTCGGTACGTGGGCTTTTTGTTGGCAAACGAGATCAGGCAGTCGCCGCGTCCCGTCCAGACTATTCGGGACCGCGGAAGGAGGTGGGCCAATGCAACTCTATGCCACGGAATTGATGGGCGCGGAAGCCTACGACGCGCAGGGCAATTTCGTCGGACGCGTGCGAGAGTTTTTCATCGAACCGGCGGAACAGCCTAACCGCATCTCGCACTTTCTGCTCTCGCGCGGGAAATTCCAGCCTCTCGTGGCGCGCCATGACCAGGTTGCCTCGCTCGCACCCGGAACAATGCGGCTAAGCGTCGGCGAACGCGCGCTGGCCCTCTACGAACCGAACGAATCGTTGCTGGCAGTCCAAAAGGACTTGCTGGACCAGCAGATTATTGACATCAGCGGACGGAAAGTTGTGCGCGTGAACGACGTCGATTTGGTGGAGCAGCGCAACAACGGAAACGTCGAGCTGCGCCTTACGCAAGTGGATGTGGGGCTGCCCGGAGCGGTGCGCCGGCTTCTTCAGGGAATCGTGTCCCCGGGAGTGATTCGGAAGCTGCAAAGCAAGCTCCCTCAGCGGGTGATTCGCTGGGAGTTCGTGAATTTGATCGAGCCGGACCCCCTGCGTAGGGTAAAACTGCGGATCACTCACGAGAAACTCGAGGACCTGCATCCTGCGGACTTGGCGGAGATCATGGAGCACCTGTCTGCCGCGGAACGGCAGGGGATTATCGCGTCGTTGGATGAGGAAACGGCGGCGGCAGTCCTTGCCGAACTCGATGCCCGGTTGACGACGCAGATCGTCGAGAAACTGGATCCCGGAAAGGCAGCGGACATCCTGGAAGAGATGGCTCCGGACGCCGCCGCAGACGTTCTCGCGGGGCTGTCCAAGGAGACTTCGGATGAGTTGCTGGAAGAAATGCCCGGGCAGGAAGCGGACGAGGTGCGCGGACTGCTGACCTTCGATCCGGCAACTGCCGGCGGGATGATGAATCCGGAATTTGTGTTTGTTGGAGAGGGCTCGACGCGGGAAGACGTCCTGTACTGGCTGAGGGGGCAGGAATTGAATTTCGATCAACTGGACACGATTGTGCTGCTGGATAGTGCCGCTCAATTCTCGGGGACCGTGCCGGTGGCCAAGCTTTTGCTTGCAGCGCCGGAACAACAGATGGCGGAGCTGAAAACCGAGCCGCTCTTGAGCGTACCCGCTGATGCAGATGAAAAGGAAGCGTTCGAGTTGTTCGACAAGTACAACCTGCGAATGTTGACAGTGATAGACGAAGACAAAAGACCGATTGGAACGATCACCGTGGATGACGTGGTGTCACGACTGGTAAAGAAATAGAGAGCGCAAAGAGGATCCATGAATTGGGGAATCATAACCTCGAGCGTAGAAGGCCTGCGGACGCGCGGAGACGATTTGCAAAAACGCATCCGCGGACTGCGACGCCGGCTGACTTTGCTCCTCGCGGTCGTGGGCCCCGGGATCATCACGTCGAATGTCGACAATGACGCGGGCGGAATATCGGTGTATACGCAGGCCGGAGCGCAATATGGCTACGCCTTGCTGTGGGCGCTGATCCCCATGACGATTGCGCTGTACGTCACCGAAGAGATGTGCGCGCGCATGGGAGTCATTACCGGCAAAGGGCTTTCCGACCTGATCCGGGAGGAGTTCGGATTCCGCTCAACGTTCTTCGTAATGGTCATCGGGTTTTTCGTGGATCTTGCAAACGTGGTGGCCGAGTTTGCGGGCGTGGCCGCCTCGATGCAGATTTTTCACGTGAGCAAATATATTGCTGTTCCGGTGGCCGCAATTATAGTGTGGGTTTTGGTGCTGCGAGGGACGTATCGCCAGGTCGAGGTGATTTTCCTGTTCGCTTGCGTGTTGTACCTGTCTTACCTATTTTCCGCGTTTCTGGCAAAGCCGGACTGGTTCGAGGCAGCCAAGCACACGGTAATCCCCAACCTGCGGTTTGAATCAGGCTACCTGGTGATGCTGACGGGGCTGATCGGAACCACGATTGCGCCGTGGCAGTTTTTTTACTTGCAGGCCGGCTTTGTGGAAAAGAAAGTCAATCCGCGGCAGTATCCGCAGGCCCGCGCCGACGTTTTGGTAGGGAGCGTGAGCTGCATGGTGATCGTGTTTTTCATTATCGTATGCACGGCCGCGACGTTGTATGCCTCGGGCCACCGGGACATCAGTGACGCCGGACAGGCGGCCCAAGCGCTGATACCGCTGGCGGGCAAGGGTGCAGGAATCTTGTTCGCATTTGGCTTGTTGAATGCGTCGCTCTTCGCGGCGTCCATTCTGCCGCTTTCAACCGCGCACGTGATCTGCGAGGGGTTGGGTTTTGAGGCGGGTATCGATCACAAATTCAGCGAAGCGCCCATATTCTATTGGCTTTACACCGTTCTGATCGGAGTGGGAGCCGCAATCGTTTTGCTGCCGCACGCGCCGCTGTGGAAAATTCTCATTTTTTCCCAGGTGGGCAACGGACTTTGGCTGCCGGTCGTAGTGATATTCATTTTGTTGCTGGTGAACCGGCGCGACTTGATGGGTGATTACGTCAACACGACGACCTTCAACGTTATCGCCTGGGTGACCGCCATCGCCATGATCGTGCTGACGCTGGTGCTGACGTATACAGCTTTCTTCCAGAATGCTCCCCCCATTGGTTGAGCAGGATGATTCAAAGGAAGGCAGATTGCCTTCGGGGGTTGAAGCCGGCGTTTCTTTCACTGTTTACGTGGGAGCTGAAGCTCCCACCTCCCAAGAACGTATTGTCGAAATGGCACCTTAGGATTGCGCCCGAACCAAACGGTATGTTAACTTTGCGGCGTAAAGGAGAAGCGTCTCAGAGCGCTGTGACACAAAACAAACCACATACGAAACTCCAGACCGCCGCACTGGGCGCGCTGGGTCCGGTGACTTCCGAAGAGCGGGAACTGCTGGAGAAACTGGACCTGGAACGATTGCCGAGACATGTTGCCGTGATCATGGACGGTAATGGGCGCTGGGCGCAGCGAAGGCACCTGCCACGAGTCGCAGGCCATCGCAAGGGCACGCAATCGGCGCGGACCACCATTGAAACCTGCGCCAAGCTCAATATCGAAGCGCTGACGCTGTATGCTTTTTCGGTCGAGAATTGGAGGCGGCCGAAAACGGAAACCGACTTCCTGATGGCGCTGCTCCGGGAATATCTGCGCAAAGAGATGCCCCTCATTCAGAGAAACAACATCCGCATGCGCTTCCTCGGGCGGATCGAGGAGTTGCCCGAAGGCGTGCAGAAGGATGTGCGCGAGGCAGTGGAGAAGACCGCCGGCAATGGCGGCATGGTGCTTTGCCTGGCCCTCAATTACGGCGGCCGGGCGGAAATTGCAGACGCTGTGAACGCCATTCTTGCAGAGCGCAATGGCCACGGAAACAATGGGCGCATCACGGAAGAGCAGGTTTCGGGGCACTTGTACACCGCCGGGTTGCCGGACCCCGATCTGCTGATCCGTTCAAGCGGCGAGATGCGCGTGAGCAATTTCCTGCTGTGGCAGATTGCCTATTCCGAGATTTTTGTCACCGAGACGTTGTGGCCGGATTTCAACCGCACCCGCCTACTCGAAGCCTTGCTGGAATTCCAGCGGCGCGAAAGGCGCTACGGCGGGATCCGCGAAGACCAAGCGGAGCAGGAAAAGCCCGCACGCGTGGCAGGACAGTAGGCGGGCCGCCTAATCGACGTCCGAATCATTCAGAACCTCGTGGGTGATTTCTTTCCCTCAATGTGATGAGATGAGTGCCGCGATTTCTCGGGGGAATCCATTGCTATGACTTGGAAGCGAGTGGCGACGGCCGCGGTGCTGATTCCGTGCGTCGTGGGGCTGGTGTTGTGGGGCTCGACGGCGATGTTGGCGTTGGCGACTGGGCTCGTGACGCTGCTGGCGCTGTTTGAATACTTTGCGCTCGGGGAAGCTATCGGGCATCGAGCTTATCGTTTCTGGACGGCGACTTGCGCGCTTTTGATTATTTACCTTCAGTGGCTAACCACTGTTATTAACTGGACCAAGATGGGCGGATTCGCTTACGCGCAATGGGAGTTGCGTTTGGGAGTGTACATGACCCGGCTGTTTCCACGAGCGGAAGACGGGATCTTTCTCTTTGTGCTCGGAATTGCCGTCATCACGTTATTCACAAGGCGGCCGTTGGTTGAGGTTTTGTCATCTGCGGGGATCAGTTCGAGCGGCCTGATTCTGGTGGCGTTTCCATTGTCGTACGCAGTGCGGTTACATGGAGCGGGCACGCAGGGGCCAGCGATACTGCTATTCGCTATGGTGATTATCTGGGTGGGAGATTCGGCGGCTTATTTCGTGGGGCGTTCCATTGGCAGGTACAAACTGGCAGCGCATCTGAGTCCCAAGAAAACTTGGGAGGGGACGGTTGCAAGTTTTCTCGGTTCGCTGATCGTCGCTTTCATTGTCGGGCGATTCATGTCGGTGCCGCTTCCGCATTTGCTGGCGATGGCGGCGCTTGGCAACGTGGCGGGACAGGTGGGTGACTTGCTTGAATCGGCGTATAAGCGGAGTGCGGGGATTAAAGACTCGGGGAGTTTGCTGCCTGGGCATGGCGGGGTGCTTGACCGGATTGATGCGCTCATCCTTGCCATTCCGGTTGTCTGGTATTATTGGGTAGTGATTTACGGGCCTCCGTTATAGGTTAGCCGGACTATTTGGAGCGGTTCCGAACGCGGAAAAGCGGGAGCAAGCTCCCGCACTCCCCAAAAAAGGATTCCTTGAAACAGTTAGCTATATTGGGTTCGACCGGATCGATCGGACGGCAGTGCCTGTCGGTCGTAGAGTCGCTCCCGGAACGTTTTGGTGTGGTGGCGCTGGCCGCGGGCGGAAATCTGGACGAGCTAACCGGACAGATCAAGCGGCATCGGCCCAAAGTTGTGTCGGTGGGCGATGCCAAAAAGGCAGATGAGCTGGCGGAACGATTGAGGTCGAAAGGTATCTCGCCCATTCCGGAGATTCATCATGGCCGCGAGGGCATGTTGGCAGTGGGCACGGCTTCAGATGCGGACATAGTAGTTTCCGCGGCCGTCGGCGTAGTCGGACTTGAAGCGACGTACGAAGCGATCAAACGTGGAAAGACCGTCGCTCTGTCAAACAAGGAAGTCCTCGTGGCGGCGGGTGAACTGGTGATGGCCGCCGCGAAGCAGGCCGGTAAAGAACTTCTACCGGTCGACAGCGAACACAATGCGGTGCATCAATGCCTGCGCGGAGGCGCGCGCGGCGAGGTGCGGCGCCTGGTGCTGACGGCCTCGGGAGGGCCGTTCCGCAAGACGCCGCTGAAGGCGCTCGCGGGCGTGACGCCGGAACAGGCGCTGGCGCATCCGAACTGGCGCATGGGAGATCGCATTACGATTGATTCGGCGACGATGATGAACAAAGGTTTTGAGGTGATCGAGGCGCATTGGCTCTTCGGAATGCAGCCGCAACAGATCGAAGTGGTGATCCACCCGCAGTCTACGATTCACTCGATGGTGGAGTTTGTGGATGGTTCAGTTCTGGCACAACTCGGGCCAACGGATATGCGCATGCCCATCCAGTATGCGTTAACCTATCCAGAGAGGGTGGCATCTAATCAGGTAGCGCTGGATTGGCGGAGACTCAAGAGACTGGATTTCGCAAAAGTTTCCACGCGCCGCTTCCCGTGCCTGCGGTTGGCTCGAGAGGCGCTGAAGAAGGGCGGCGCGTTGCCATGCGCACTGAACGCAGCAGATGAAGTGGCGGTCGGAGCATTTTTGGAGAGGCGGCTGCCTTTTTTGGGCATCCCGGAAGTGATCGAGCTCGTTCTTGGACAGACTCCGCGGATGCGTTTTGAAAAGATGGAAGATGTGCTTACGGCGGATACTGAAGCGCGTCGAATGGCCAAAGAAGCGGTGGATCGGCTGGCGGTAACTGCCGCGGCGGCACGGTGAAGCCGAAAAAGGAGTAGTTCGAGTTCATGGATACACTGATCGGCATTTTCCTCGTACTCGGCGTCATGATTTTGGTGCACGAGTGGGGACATTTCATCGTTGCGCGCTTCTTTGGCGTACGCGTGGACGTATTTTCGATTGGGTTTGGCCCGCGGCTATTTGGTTTTAAGCGCGGGGCGACTGACTACCGCATCAGCGCACTGCCGCTCGGCGGATACGTTCGGATGGCCGGCCAAGATCTCTCCGAGGTGGATTCCGGCAAAGTCGCGCCCACGGGATCACCGGACGAGTTAATGAGCAAACCGCGCTGGCAGCGTGCCCTCATTTCATTCGCGGGCCCAGCGGTAAATTTATTGATGCCGATCGTGCTCCTAGGCGGCTTTTTCGTTCTTAAGGGATTTCCCTATCCCGCGTACCTCGATAAGCCGATGGTGATCCAGGGACTTCAGAAGACGAGTCCTCTGGCCAAGGCGGGCGTAAGCGACGGCGACCGAGTTGTGGCCATCAATAATGTTCCGACGCCCACCTGGTCCAAGGCGGATTCACTCCTGGCCCAGGTCTCGCCGGATGCCATTCTGCGCTTTAGCATCGATCGGCAGGGCACTCAGGAAGTGGCTGAGGTGAAAGGCGCGGAATTTCGCAGCACGGACGAACCGTGGGGTTATCTGCCGGTTCCTCCGCTCGTGGGACAGGTTAGCGCCGGAATGCCCGCGAAACGCGCCGGCCTGAAGCGCGGTGATCTCATTCTTTCAGTGAATGGGACTCCGCTGCAGGCCTGGCAACAATTCGTCGACCTGATCAAGCTCTCCAAGGGGGAAGCTCTCAAGACGGCGATCAAGCGGAATGGGGAGATTGTCAACCTCGAGATTCATCCCATTCAAGAAAAAGATGAGCGAGGACAGCCTGTTTGGAGGATCGGAGTGGGCCCCGGCGGAGAATGGGCCTTCCGGGATATGGGTTTTACAGCGAGCGTGAAGGAATCCACGCAGGAAACCGTGGAAGCCACGGGGAAATTGCTTGGGATTCTCGGCCGGCTGTTTTCGGGCAGGCTGTCTATCCGTCAGTTCCAAAGTTTTGTCGGCATCGCGGTGCAAGCCGGCCAGGCCGTTCAAGAAGGGCCCGTGGACGTCATCAACATGATGGCGATGATCAGCCTGAACTTGGGAATACTGAACCTTCTCCCGATTCCTATTCTCGACGGCGGCAACCTTTTGCTGTTGAGTTTGGAAGGAATCCGCCGCCGTGACTTCAGCCTGGCGTTTAAGGAGCGTTTTGTCCAGGTAGGATTGGTGTTCCTTTTGGCGCTTCTCGCCTTCGTTATGTACAATGACGTGGTGCGGCTGCTTCCATCGCATTCCTAAACCGACGAGTCTTCCGCACGTCCGGAGAGCGAACCATGGCCTCAGCGCCAGCGCACCGGGTTTCCAGTGGTGAACGCCTCAACACCGCCGAAACCACAGGCAGGTTGCAACAGGCCGTCCGGCGGCTGGGGATTCGGCTCACGCGGCAACGGCGCGTCATTCTGCAAGTGATGGACGACGCCGAACAGCATCTGGACGTGGATCAGATCCTCGAGCGCGCGCAAAAGACGGACCCTGAAGTTCACCTCGTTACCGTCTACCGCACCATCGACCTCCTGAAAAAACATGGCTTGATCGACGAGCTCGATTTGCTTCATCTTCGCGGCGACCGCCACTATTACGAGACGCATGGGCCGCGCGACCATATTCATGTGGCTTGCTTGCGTTGCGGAAAAGTGCGCGAATTCGAAAGCCGGCTGTACGAGCAGTTGAAAGAGCAGATTGCCCGCGACTTCGGGATGAAGGTGACGGTTTCGAGGACGGAAGTCGGCGGATACTGCGCTGAGTGCCTGGCCAAGATTCCCAAGTAATTTGTCCCCTCGGTGCGGAAGCGGTCCGCCGCAGACGGCGGCCCTGCAAGAGCGGAGGACGCGACTCCTTCTAACCACGCTTCCTCACAAGCTACCATTCATCTGTTGTGCAAGTTCAGCAAGACATTGTCATCCTGAGGACGATCTGATGGGGATCGCCGAAGGACCTCAATTTTGGAATCATGCAGAGCGCCGAGGTTGACATCCTTCGGGCGCAAACGACGCGTCCCTCAGGTTGACAGGGTGTTTCTGCGTTTGAGTAACGCGCAATTTAGTCTCTTGGGAGGGATGAAGGCTAGGGAGTTGGGCTAAGAACTGAGTTGGCGAACCGAGCGGAAACGGCGGAGGCGGGAGAAAAAGCGGTTCGCGGCGGCGATGTCGCGGGCGATTTGGGCGCGCAATTCTTCGGGACCGCTGAATTTTTTTTCCTCACGCTGGCGCTTCCAGAAGCCCACTTCGATGCGCTTTGGCGTCGCGTCGCCGTGAAAATCGAGGAGATGCGTTTCCACGCTCAACCCTGATCCGTTGAAGGTGGGGCGGACGCCGATGTTGGTCACGGAACGATAGCGCCGGGTGTCTCCCTCAATCTGCGTGCGCGTGATGTACACGCCGCGGGCGGGGAGAATCTCTTGCTCAGGAACGAGATTCAGGGTGGGAAAAGTGAATCGGCGGCCGGTGCCTGTGCCGGAGACAACTTCGCCGGTCAAGACAAATGGCCGGCCAAGCAGCCGCCCGGCATGCGCGACATCGCCGGCCGCGATTTCGCGGCGCACTAGCGTACTGGAAACGACTTCGCCATGATCCACTACGGGTGGAATAACCACTACCGCGAAACCGTTTTTTGCCCCAAGCTCACGAAGTAATTGGACGTCCCCAGCCTGCTTATGTCCGAAGCGGAAATTCTCTCCGACCAGCACAGCCCGCACACGCAGATTACGGACGAGAATTTGTTCGACGAACTCCTCGGGCGACAGTCTGGAAAGTTCTTTTGTGAAAGGAAGGACAACGGCGGATTCGAGTCCCCCGAAGCGGAACCAATCCATGCGTTGAGCATTCGTGGAAAGCCGCAGCGGTGCGGATTCCGGGCGAAGGACCTTTAGGGGCGGCGGGTCAAACGTCAAGGCGGTGGCGACAGAGTTGGTTTCGTGGGCACGGTCGACAGCGGCCCGCAAAATCGCTTGATGGCCGAGGTGTATGCCGTCGAAGTTGCCGATTGCGAGAACGCTGCCGCGGCCGGATGCAGAATAGTGCGCGGCCCATTGTTCTGGGGATGTGCACGCGAAAAGTTCTCGCGCTACGCGAGGGTGTGCCACGAATTTGGTTTGTGGCGTCAATTCCTCATCAACTCGCACTTCGAATTGCAAGCCGTCGTAAGCAAGCTGCACGTGGGGGAATCCCAGGCGGCGCAGGCGTTCGTTGGTTTCCTCATGCGGCAAATCATGAGCGATATGCGTGAACCACGCGCGGCGGGGCTTGAGTTCGCGAACGAGGGCCAGCGCCTGCTCGACGGTCTGGTGCATGGGATGCGGCACGTCACGTAAGGCGTCAATAATCAAATCGTCGAGGCCTGCCAGCAAGGCGCGCGAGGATTCCGGGACGTCGCTGAAATCCGTGAGGTAAGCCGCCCGTCCAAAGCGAAAGCCGAGAACTTCCATGTCGCCGTGGAGGAGCCGGATGGGGATAATGCGCAGGCCCAGCAAGTCAATTGGCCCGTCAATTTGCGACAAAGAAACTTTCGGGACGGTGCTGAGAGTGGGTTTTTCGTCGAAGACATAAGCGAAAGCCCGGCGGATGATGGAAAACGTTTCCGCGTTTCCGTATACCGTGAGCGCCGCCCGTTGATGAATGTTGTAGGGCCGAATGTCGTCGAAACCCAGAATGTGGTCGGCATGGCCGTGCGTAAGCAGGATGGCGTCGAGGCGGTCGAGTCCCGCTCGCAAAGCCTGCTGCCGGAAGTCTGGTGTGGTATCGATGACCACGTTTTGGCCGTTACGAGAGAGCAGCAGGGAAGGACGCAAACGGTTGTCGTGCGGATCCTTCGAGCGGCAGACCCGGCAATGGCAGCCGAGCGTGGGCACACCCATCGAGGTGCCTGAGCCGAGAACGGTGACTTTGAGCGGAGCCGAAGACATCTTGAAAAGTGTTGCGGGCCGGCCTGCGAGGACAGCGCCAGCACTGACATCCGGTCAGGAGCGCGCTTTCGCCTTGGCCTGGGTAGCCTGCTTGGCGATGGCCTGATTGATCTCGAGGTAGGTCATTTTCAACTTACCGAGAAGGTCGAGGAGCACGTCGTCCTCTTCGGGCGCGAGATTTCCCCGCGTCTTTTCGCGCAGAGCGTCCAGCATGTCGATCAATTCGCGCGCGGCCTCGGGATCGATCACCGGCTGACCAGTTCGAGGGTCCGCGTAGGCGCCCAGGACCATGGCGGCGTTGCTACCGAGCATGCGGATAAGATTTTCGAACGCAGGAATACGCTGGGGAGCATCGGCAGGAGGCGCAGGAGCCGGAGCGGTAGACTTGGAAGTCTCTGGCGACGTCTTTGACAAAGTCGGTACAGCCTCGAGACGAGACTCACGGTCTGCTTCCTCGATGGCTTCGGGGCGGCGTTCTCCCTCCGCGGTAAAAGGCCGCCGGTCGATTACCTTGAATGAATCGTCGTGCCTCGGCTCGGACAAAGTTTGCCCCTCAACATGAATGTCAAATATCAGTTTAGCATTGGGGTGAGCCATTTGGTAGCGCTGCTCCGGCAATCCGCGTGAGCTGGCGGCCTTGTCAAAGCCGCAGGCACACCGTAAAGTGGAACGCTTATTGCGTTCGCTGCTGAACCGGAAGAGCAATGCCTCCAAGCAAGAAAAGCGCAAAAAAGGCGAGGAAACGCCGCGCCGCCCCCACTTCATCGTCCGGGCGACACCCATTGAGCGCAGGACAATGGTTCGAAAAACTGGTGGCTTTGCAAACCCGGCTGCGCTCCGCGAATGGCTGTCCGTGGGACCGGGAGCAGACGCATTCTTCCTTGCGAACTTATCTGATTGAGGAGGCGTACGAAGTTTTGGACGCGCTTGAGAGCGGCGACGACGCCAAGTTCGCCGAGGAAATGGGCGACCTCCTGCTCCAGATCGTGTTTCACTCGCAAATAGCGCGAGAAGAGGGCCGCTTCACCGTAGCGGACGTGATTCGCGAAGTGCACGAGAAGATGGTACGGCGCCACCCGCACGTTTTTGGCGAGAAGCGCGCAATGAACGCCGCCGAGGTGCTGAAAAATTGGGAGCAGATCAAAGCGGAGGAGCGACGCGCCAGGGGCATCAGCCAAACCGCAGCAAGAGATGAGGATAAAACTGAGGCCAAATCGCTGATGGCCGGCGTTCCGCGCGGCTTGCCGGCGGCGCTCGAGGGATATCAATTGACCCGGCGCGCGGCGCGCATCGGCTTCGATTGGGACGATGTAAACGGCATCTTTGAGAAAATTCAGGAAGAAGGCTCGGAGGTGCGCCACGCGCTTGGCACGATGGAACCGTCCAGGATCGAAGGAGAAATCGGGGACCTGCTTTTCGCGGCGATCAATCTGGCGCGATTTGTCAATGTGGATCCCGAAATCGCGCTGAAAAAAACCAACGCCAAATTTGTCAAACGATTCCGCGCGATGGAACGCCTCGCGGAATCGAGCGGGCGTAACTTAACCGAAGTTCCACGCGCGGAGATGGAATCTCTGTGGGAAACCGTAAAACGATACGAGAAGGGAACCGCCGCCAATGCTACAAGCGAGGCGGCCGGCAAGAAATGAGCGAAGGTATCGTCGTTCGAAAATGCGAGGGCATCGAGGAATTTCAGCGCTGCGTCGAGCTGCAGCGCGTTGTTTGGGGCGAGGTGGACCTGGAGGTTGAGCCGGTCACATTGTTCGTGGTGGCTTCACACACCGGCGGCCAGGTTCTGGGAGCTTTCGATGGCAGCCGTCTTGTGGGT